>Ga0116193_1001607_pt1 | contig 18366 bp, 14 predicted proteins | sample AD_UKC115_MetaG_FD_89892 | JGI IMG/M metagenome (GOLD analysis project Ga0116193, IMG submission 89892) | Active sludge microbial communities of municipal wastewater-treating anaerobic digesters from Hong Kong - AD_UKC115_MetaG | ecosystem: Engineered > Bioreactor > Anaerobic > Digestate... | reverse complement strand
TGCCGGTTTGCCAAAGCCAGTTATTTCCCGAGCTAATGAAATCCTGACAAAACTGGAAACAGAATCCAAAAATGGCAGTAAAAACGAAAATATTCCCATTTCACAACTTGCATTATTTCCAGAGACAAATCCACTGCTTGAATCACTGCAAAAACTGGATATTAACAGTATTTCACCGATCGAAGCCATTAATATCTTGTATGAATGGAAAAAGCGTTTTCTAAAAAGCGAAAACAAATAAAACAATTTGTTTTTCCTATATTTCAAATAATAAGAAAAAGTTTGTTGTTGTGTTGTTTTCGTGCGATGCGCAAAGACAACACAACAACAACAACAATTAATTCTTTCCATATTTGGAATTACTGTAGCTATTTGTAATATAGGAATTAGGAATAACGAATATATATCGTCTAAAATATTTATAAATTTCACCTAATTAATGATGTCATATTATAATTATTTATTATCTAATCAAATGGAATAGATCAGACCGCTCGTTGGGACAAAGCAAGCTTCTGCCATATTTGATAACAGGTTGCTTCATCTGGCTGACGTCCTCCTTGCAATGATCAATCCATGAATGATTGGCATAAAGCACAAAATCAACACAACGATAATTTTCCACGCTCTATTTGAAAAGTATGTCCACCTTCGAGGTACTGGTAAAGATTATAAAGACTTGTATCCAACCAGCAAACTCATATAAGATTTAATAAATATTTGATCAATCATCCAACGGTATTGTAGCAATTTTAGAAAATTTAGACTTACAAAAAAGGAGCAAAAGAATGAATAAAAAGACAAGAATTGCTTTTCTGTTAGTATTCCTGGTTGTCCTTTTGGGAACGGTTTCGTCCGTATCTGCTAAGTTTGAGTTGCTCACTCCATCGCAATTGATCGGGTCAGTAACGTACTATCTGAATCAGGCGCGTGAGCTGCCTGCATTAATCGACGAAGCACTTTGCAGAGGAGATATGGAAGCATACAAATACCGTATGCAGGATTTGGCAACAGCACTCGCCAATGCCGCAGCGACCATTCAATTGATGGGCATGGACATACCGGATGGATTATGGAATGTTTACAGTACTATTGCCAAAAATCCAACCTGTGGTATCGGGACTGAAGCAACCGGTGCAGCGGATCTTGTAAGAGAAAAATGGGAAGAGCAGGCAAGGGATGCCGGCCTTTACGAGGATAAACAACCTTGTCCTATTGGTCAAATATGGATGTGCCGCTCTGACAAGGCAAAATATTTATATTATCCTCGTCGCATGAATTGCGGATGTTTCCCTGTCAACACACCAGGTTATCTATAAACTTTTTTTGATAATTGAAATGGAACGTTTTTTATAAAGACAGTTCATTTCAAAAAATTCCATATTTCTGCAAATAAAGAAAAAGATGCAAATTGGATATCATTGAGCCTGAATTACCAATTTGCATCATTTTTTTATTAACCAGCCACTAAATCAATATTAAGTCCAGCCTTTCGAAATGCTGGTTCATGATAGAGAATTGTAATATGGAAATCAGGAGAAACGAATAATAATCGTCTAAAAATTATATATAACTTAAACCTTAATAATGATGTTATATTATAAGTATTTATTATCTAGTCAAATGGAATAGATCAAACCTCTCGTAGGGGAGAAGCAAGCTTCTGCCATATTTGATAACAGATTGCTTCGTCTGGCTGACGTCCTCCTTGCAATGATCAATCCATGAATGATTGGCATAAAGCACAAAATCAACATTACATTATAGAATTTTCCCCATATTACGAATTGCCGCTCGCTATTTGAAAAGTATGTCTACCTTCGAGGTACTGATAAAGAATTTAAAGGCTTGTATCCAACCAACAAACAATTGTAAGATTAAACAAATGTTACATTAATCATCTACCCGTATCGTAATAACAATTCAAATTTTTGACTTACAAAAAAAGGAGCAAAAGAATGAATAAAAAGACAAGAATTGCTTTTCTGTTAGTCTTCCTGGTTGTCCTTTTGGGAACGGTTTCGTCTGTATCAGCTAAGTTTGAGTTGCTCACTCCATCGCAATTGATCGGGTCAGTAACGTACTATCTGAATCAGGTGCGTGAGCTGCCTGCATTAATCGACGAAGCACTTTGCAGAGGAGATATGGAAGCATACAAATTACGTATGCAGGATTTGGCAACAGCACTCGCCAATGCCGCAGCGACCATTCAATTGATGGGCATGGACATACCGGATGGATTATGGAATGTTTACAGTACTATAGCCAAAAATCCAACCTGTGGAATCGGGACTGAAGCAACCGGTGCAGCGGATCTTGTAAGAGAAAAATGGGAAAAACAGGCAAGAGATGCCGGTCTTTACGAAGATAAACTGCTTTGCCCAATCGGTCAAATATGGATGTGCAGTCCTGAAAAGGGAAGATATATGCATATACGTTCTTTTGTGATTTGCGGATGTTTTCCTGTTAATGAACCACTTCCTCAATGATTTTTTTTATTTCATCGTTAACAAAGGGATGTTTTCACTCATACATCCCTTTGTATAATTTTCTCAATTCCTTTCCATGTTTTTTTCGAAATCAGCAATTCGAAATATCAATCAACCTTATGGATCAATCGAGAAAACTTGGTGGTGGTTAGAAATGGTTCATTTACTTTTGACCTTATAATTGGTTTTGATCGACACACAGAAAGGAATATCCATTGATGGAATACAATACAGAAGCGCTCATCCAGGAAGCCATCGACGCAGGATTCTCTCAGGCTGGACCATTAAATACCAAAGCGCTGATATTCATGCCCGAAGTTCGCGATATGTGCCGAGCAGATCGCTGTCGCAGCTACAATAAAAATTGGCGCTGTCCTCCGGCATGTGGAAGTATTGAAGAAGCGGCAAAAAGCGTTGCAGCCTATTCATTCGGAATCATTGTTCAATCGATCGGCAAGCTGGAAGATAAATTTGATTATGAAACCATGCAATCAACCGGTGAATATCACAAGGAAATTTTTTCTTCGTTCATCGAAAAATTAAAAATCCGTTATCCAGACATACTACCGATGGGAGCAGGTACCTGTACTATCTGTAAAAAATGTTCCTACCCGGATGAACCATGCAGATTTCCTGAGAAATCCATTTCATCCATGGAGGCATATGGCCTTTGGGTCAGCAAAGTCTGCGAACTTTCTGGAATTCCCTATAACAACGGCAATCTAACCATCACCTATACAAGCTGTTTTTTATTAAAATAAAAAGGTCAGATTATCACCAACAGGCAATCATCTGACCTGACCTTTTTCACAACTTTCTATACTTTTCCATCCGACCCGCAAACCAAAATCCGTTCTTTCACAAATTCTTTCACTGCATCCCTTCCGGCTGCTCCATATTTTTTAGGGTCAATGACATCCGGATCAACAAGTATTTTTCTGCAGGCATCGGTAAAATGCGCACGCAATTCTGTCGCAAAGTTGACCTTGCAGATTCCAAGGGATATGGATTGACGCACAGCATCATCCGGAACGCCGGATGCACCATGCAGCACCAGCGGGATGGAAACAATCTCCTGTATCTGTGCAAGACGTGCAAAATCCAATTTCGGAATTCCTTTATAGAAACCATGAGCAGTACCAATCGCCACCGCCAGGCTGCTGATTCCGGTACGTTCGACAAATTCCTTCGCCCGCTCAGGATTGGTATATAACGCATCCTTATCTTGAACCTCATGCGTATCTTCTTTCCCTCCAACAGTACCAAGTTCTGCCTCCACCGGAATGGAACAGCAATCCGCAGTTTCAACCACTTTTTTTGTTATCTGAATATTCTCTTCAAAAGATAATTTTGATCCATCAATCATCACAGATGTATATCCTGCCTGAATCACCTGGCAGCATTGATCAAAAGATGCTCCGTGATCCAGGTGCATCGCTACCGGAATATTTGAAGAAGCCGCCAATGATTGAACTATAGAGAAAAACAAAGACGGAGACGCATATTTCAAAGTGGAAGGAGTAGTCTGAATAATCAAAGGGGAAAGGGATTCTTCTCCTGCCTGAATAACGGCCTGAGCCATTTCCATATTTTCAATATTAAATGCGCCTACTGCATAGTGTCCGTTTTGGGCATCCAGCAGAAGGTTTTTTGTTGTAACAAGTGGCATAGTTAACCTCTATATTCAATGTATTCCTTAAACCTTCAGTAATTCGAAAGATTGACTTGTTATTCGAATCAATCGGGAAAAAATCGTTGTTGTGATGTTGTTGCGCAAAGCGCAACAACATCACAACAACAAAAATTCCTTTCCATATTTCAAACTGATTTATAATCTTTGGATTCTTACTTCTTGCAGCAAATTCTTCAGATCTTCCTCTTGAAACGATCCTGTCCTGGCTGTAAGCGCATTCGCTGCTGAAATTGCCACAGCGAAACGCAGGGAATCTTCTACAGTATAGTTTCGCTGAAAACTACACGCAAATCCTGCGACCATACTGTCCCCGCATCCAACAGCATTAACGATTTTTAATTTCGGCGGTTTCCCTGAAAAAACCCCTTCGGGACAGACCATCAGTGCGCCATCTTCTCCGAGAGAGATGACGACATATTCAACACCCTTGGCATTCAACTTCTGTCCGATTTGAACCAGATCTTCTGTTGTAGAAATGTCTTCTAAAAAAAGCTGTCTGATTTCATGCAAGTTTGGTTTAATCATCGTCGGTTGTGCTCCGATTCCCGCTGCAAGCGCTAAACCACTGGAGTCTAAAATTGTTTTTTTCCCTTGTTTTTTTGCCAGGTTAATCAGCTGCGAATAAAAAACTGGTTTGACTCCTTTAGGTAAACTGCCGGAAATCGTCACAACGTCTGCAAGCGGCAGGTATTTCTCAAAGTCGGTGAGAAATCGCGCTAAATCTTCAGCAGTGACCGGCTCACCGGGTTCAAGCACCTCCGTACTTAGATTGGTGGCAAGATCATGGATATTGATGCAACTTCGAGTCTCGCCGCGTACTTTCGTGAAAGCACAATTTAGATTGCTGACATCAACCAGACTTTCAAAATAATTGCCGCAATGTCCTCCTAAAAAGCCCATTGCAGTTACCGCTTCTCCGGCTAATGCAGCCACTCGTGATACATTCATCCCTTTTCCGCCTGCTGTATTGCTGACAACCTTTGCACGCATAACCTGATGCGGCAGCAGTTCATCCACCTCATAATATTTATCAATGGAAGGATTCAACGTAACCGAAATAATCATAAACGTTTAAAGATCCTTTATTTTGTTATTGTCCCGTCGAGATCCCACAAATCCTCCCAGCCTTTCGCACCCTCCCAAAGAAATACTTGTCCTTTAATCAGGCGGCAGTTCTTATCCGCGTGTCGGATCATTTCCATCTCTGATTCAGTAAGAGGATCTTCTATTGTACATCGCAGATTACTGACGTATTCATTTTCATAAATTGAAAAAGGAATCGGAACCTGACCACGCTGAACAGCCCATTTCAAACAGATGACAGCAGGGTGTACGCCATGAGCCTTTGCAATTTCCACAATTTCAGGCATTTGGATATCCACCACATCATCCGGCGTCTTATCACGATCTGGTCTGGTCGGAGATCCAATCGGGCAGAAACCAATTGGCAGAATTCCTTTATTGACGATATATTGAAAAAGCTCAGGTTGTTGAAAGCTCGGATGAAGTTCCATCTCAATGGCAGCTGGAGCAATCCGGCACAGTGGCAGAACAGCCTCCAGTTTTGGAATCGTCATGCTGGACATCCCGATGTATCGTACCAATCCCATGTCAACGAGTCGTTCACATTGCCGCCAGGTAGACATAAATCGATCTACACTGAATGGTTTGGAATCCGGATTCCTCGCATCGCCACTGCATCCGGGAGCATGATAATTCGCAAAAGGCCAATGGACAAAGAACAAATCCACATAATCCAGGCGCAAGTCTTTCAAACTTTTCGCACAGGAGAGCAGCACATCTCCTCTTCCATGCATATCGTTCCAGACTTTGGTCATAATAAAAAGATCTTCACGTTTGACAGTCCCTTTGTCAAACGCAGCCTGAAAAACAGCTCCAATTTTATCCTCATTCCCATACACTGCGGCACAATCAAAAAGACGGTATCCTGCTTCGATCGCACCGGCAACTGCTGCAGATATTTGTTCCGGTGTAAATCGATCAGATCCGAAAGTTCCCATTCCGATACACGGGATTTTTGTTCCGTCAGAAAGTGTTCGCTGAGGGATTAGACTTGGGTCAATTTGTATTGTCATTCTTCATTCCTTCCTTTAAGAAAAATCATTAATAAGTAATATCCGACCGTTTACAGCTCCAGGGTTTTTGTAGAGCATGAATGCTTCCTGAGCCTGACTCATCGGAAACCGTTTTCCAACAAGGCCTTCATCAAATTGAAGTTTCCCGGAAGCAAAGTATTCTGCTGTCATCAGCCATTCCTTCCCCGGGAAAGGAGCGCTGTAACTCATCCATGAACCGGTGAGATAAAATTCTTTACGGTTAAGTTTTTCCCATTCTGATGGAGTGAAGGAAAGATCACTATGCGGAGTACCGATAAAACAAATCCTGGCTTTGTTCGATGCAAGTTCAAAAGACAGTTTCATCGTTGGAATGACACCGGCAGTTTCAAACAGATAATCAAATCCTTTACCGTTTATTATCGCTTGAACTTTTTCCAACCATCCGGATTCATTTGTATTGATGACTTCATCGGCACCCAGGCGTTTGGCTAATTCAAGACGTTCCTGGTTGATATCAAAAATTACAGTTTTTCGAGAGCCCAGAAGTTTCACCCATTGAGATGTAAATATTCCAATGGTGCCGCCTCCTAAAATAGCGGTCAGTCCTCCACCTCGGAAATCATTTTGCAGCACTCCGTGGAGTGCGACTGTTGACGGCTCAAACATTGCGCCCTGTTCAAAAGAGATCGATTGATCAAAAACAACAGCATTTTTCTCAGGGATGACGATATATTCGGCATTGCTTCCCTGTTCACGGGAACCGATAAAACGATAATTCCGGCATAAAGCAAAATTTCCTTTCAGACAGGAATCACATTGCATACAGGGAATCAAGGGAACTCCTGCAACTCGATCACCAACTTTCACAGAAGACACGCCTTCACCAATCTCCACAACTTCCCCGGAAAATTCATGTCCTAATACAATCGGATAAAAACGGGCTCCGTTATGGAGAACACGCGGAACATCAGAACCGCAAATTCCAGAAACAACTACTTTTACTTTTACAGTTCCCGGTTGTATTAACGGTTCCTCATAATCCATATAACGAACATCTTCATTTGCGACCAAAACTGCTGCTTTCATCATCTTCATTTTCATTACCGTTTGAGATTTATAGATAATTTGGATAAAATGCTTTATTTCGCTGTTCCTTCCATCAATACAGAAGTAACAATGAAATAAAACATTTTATGCAGATCCAAATCGATTTTTTTCCATAAGATTCTTTAATAATTTGACCAATTCAAGATAGGTTTCATAGCCTCTGCGATAGCGTTCCTGAGTGAATGAATCAGGGAAATGCATCCGTTTTATTTTTACAGTGCTGGCAGTAGCTTCTGGAAAATCCCGATACATACCAATACCGACTCCGGCCAGTATGGCTGCACCCAGGGTGGTTGCTGTGTCCGAAGAGGGCACTTCGATATCTCTGCCTGTCACATCCGCTTTAATCTGTGTCCATAACAAGGAATTGGCTGATCCGCCCATAGCGCGTAGTTTTCCAGCTTTTGCTCCTGCGCTTTCAGCTACATCCAGATTATGTCTCAATGAATATGCCACACCTTCCATCACCGCACGCACCATATGGGCTTTCGTTTTCGAATAATCCAATCCATAGAAAATCGCTTTGGCGTTTTCATCCCAAATGGGGGATCGTTCTCCCGCCATGTAGGGCAGAAATATTACGCCATCGCTTCCTGCATCAACGGTTGCCCCTAATCGACTAAGCAGCTCGAAAGAAGAACACCCCTCCTTTTCTGCTTCCAACCGCTCCTCATATCCGAATTGACGTTCAAACCATTTCAGTGCTCCTCCTCCTCCAGTTGTTCCGCCCTGCAACAGCCATTTTCCCGGAATTACATGATAGCCAAGGATCAGTCTCGGATCAGAACAATATTCGGAAATACAGATGCTCATGCCACCCGCTTGACCTCCTTGCTCTTGTGTCTCCCCTGTATCGATCACACCAGCTCCCAGTGTACCGCATGCAGCGTCTAAGCCGCCAGCTACAACCGGTGTTCCTGCTAATAAACCGGTTTGTGCAGCAGCCTCTGGAAGAACCTGACCGACAATTTCATGACAGGCCGCGATTTCCGGTAGAAAGGATCTCGGAATACCAATTTCACGGCACATTTCATTATCCCAGCATCCTTTGTGCATATCGAATGCATGAATTCCATATCCCTGGGAAACATCTTGCGTGATGACACCTGTCAGGCGATAGATAATAAAGCTGTTGGATTGCAGGATTTTGTTTATTTTCCGATATACATCCGGTAAATGCTCCTTGTACCACAGAATTTTTCCCGTTGTATACTGCGGTTTTAAAGGATTTCCGCTGAATTCAAACAGCCTTTTCGCGCCAATCCGCTCTTCAACCTGCTGGCAAATCTTTTTTGACCGTGAATCCAGCCAGATTGGATTCCGAGTTAAAACGCTGCCCTCACCATCGATTGCAACCGCCGCCCAGCTTTGTCCATCAATTCCGATGCCGGCAATCTCAGAAGCCTGAATTGGGTTTTCAGAGAAAAGACGTCTGATTCCCTTGCAGACAGCCTTCCACCAGTCATCCGGTTCCTGTTCCACAAAGCCATCTTGTGGATAATAGACAGGATATTCTTCTGTGCAGGAACAGAAAACGGATCCTTCTCGAGTGAATACTGCAATTTTGCATGCACTCGTTCCAATATCAATTCCCAGCAGATAATTGCGATCCATGTTACTTGATCACGCCCTTCTGAATCATCACATTGGCATAAATCGCTTCTTCACCCGTTTGAATTATGCAATATGATTTAGCGGATTCTTCATAAAATTTGAATCTTTCGTAAAAACCAATCGCATTGGCGCCGCGATCATCATGCCGGGCAACAATATTCTGATATTCATCCCAGATCGGGATGGAAAGATCCGCATCACGATCCATCTTCTGCATTAACATGACCGGTCTCTCTACATAGGTATCACAGGGAATTACAGTCAGAATCGCATCCAACAACGCTGTTCCAGAGATTCCATCTGCTCGTAAAAATTTACATCCGCCTTCTGTTGCGAATCGTTTTCCCGGAAAGTTCGCATCTCCAAGAACAATTACATCCCCATGCCCCATTTCACAAAGTGTCGCAATAATCTCCGGTGATAATATTTTTGGTATTCCAATCAGCATATATGTCCTCCATAAAACTCTTTTCGGATACTGTACTTCCATCGATAAAAACACTTCAAATCCAATTACGCTTGTTTTTTCAGCTGCATGAACGGTTAGATCATTAATTCGTTATCAATCGAACCAAGAACCAATAATTTAACCGACCTTATAAATCAACCGAGAGAACCTCTTTTTGATATTTCAAATCGCTTCTATCAAATGGGGCAGCCCGAATTTGGACTGCCCCATTGCAAATCAAAACAGACCAATCTTATTCATAGAGAAGGGCAGCAATTGCCGGATCATCCATGTTTTGATAGGTGTAATACTGGCAGCCGGTATCCACAATCGGATCGACTTTTTCACCGTTGAGAGTTTTGACAGCGAGTTCAACTGCATAGAATCCGATCATATATGGATCCTGGGTCACTGCACCATGGAACCACTGATTGCGAACGGCGTTGAGCAGTGTTGCACCGGAGTCAAAACCGATCACTACCAGGTCCTTATAGCGTCCTTTTTCACGATCCAGATCCGAGCCATCTGCTGTTGCTGATAACATTCCGTCGACAGAACCGGAGTTGGTGCAGAAAATACCCACTGGTCCTCTTTGAATAACAGCCTGAGCTGCAGTCTGGCAATCCGTTACACTGGTGGAAGCTGCAATCGAAACCAGAATTTCGATGGCTACATCACCGGATTCCGATGCTTTCTTCCATTTGTCATGACCGGTAACCGCAACGAGTCCTGGCTGTTTCTCATTGCAGATTTCATACATACGATTCACAAAGCCGGTAGTACGGCCGGTAATCGATGCAGAAGTTGCATCCTGGCTGATAACACTCAGCACAATGGGGGCATCTTTGGTGGCGCCAGTAATAGCTGCCATGACTTTTTCGATACCTGCCATCTGATCTGCCGCTAAAGCGCCAGCTGCTTCATTGTCGGTAGAAGCCGTAGAAATAATTGAGCCTTCCGGAGCATTCGGTACACCGCTGTCGAAACCGATTACAGGAATACCTTTTTCTTTGCAGGTATTCAACTGTTCTGTGACCGATTCGGTATCCAGTGCTGCAAGGCAGAGGGCTGCCGGATTGTTAGCCATCGCTGCATTCAGCATGTCCACCTGAACACTGATGTCAGATTCAGAAGGAGGACCATCGAACGTAATTTTGACGCCATATTTTTCTGCAGCAGCTTGCGCACCAGCCTGAACTGTCTGCCAGAATTTATGCTGGAATCCCTTGGATATCATTGCAATATACGGGGTATCAGCCGCGACAGCGGGCGCAACAAAAGCTGACAGTGAAACAAGAATTAATAATACGGACACAACAACTAAAAGTTTCTTCATCATTTTCCTCCAAAAAGTTTCATACTTTCCACCAGATCAATTTTCTGATGGTTATACAACGATTCATTTCTTCACTTTGGCGCCTTGTTTCAAACGATATTGATCTAACAATACCGCTCCGATAACTACAACACCGGTAAAGAAGGTTTGCCAATGGCTCTGTAAACCCATCGACATCAGTCCCTGTTTCAGAACGCTCATAATATAAACGCCAATGAGCGTACCAACCAGGGTCCCGGTTCCGCCAGCCATGCTGGTGCCACCAATAACAACTCCCGCGATTCCAAGAAGTTCCATGCCATTGCCAGTACTGGGGATGATGGATGTATACACAGCCGCATAGAAAATTCCAGCCAGTCCGCAACAAAAACCGCAAAAAGTATATACACCAGTCAACCATGGATTGATTTTGATTCCGGAAAGACGCGCTGCTTCCCGATTTGAACCAATTGCGAACGTATATCTGCCAAATTTTGTTTTACTGAGTAAAATCAACGCAATCAGAAAGAAACCAAAAAGCCAGAAAATACCGACTGGGAACCCAGCTGTGGTTTTATAGAAAAAATTCTTAAACCATCCTTCAGGTGTACCAAACGTAGGATAACGCATCGTTTGTACTCGTGTTAGAATCGCGCCAAAACCCATACCCATCATCTGCGTACCTAATGTTGCAATAAATGGCGGCAGATTTAAATATGCGACTAAAACTCCATTTAGAAAGCCAATGGCAGTCGCAACAAAAACAACGAGCAGCAAGCACCAAATCATCGGCCAATGCCAGCTATTGAAAGCAGCACCACCCAACAATGCGGCGCACATCATTGTCGTTCCGAGCGAAAGGTCTATTCCGCCGGTGATAATAACAAAGGTGACTCCAATTGCCATGAAACCAATATAGTAAGATCCATCCAGTATATTGATCAAATAATCATCTGAGAAAAAATTTCTTCCAAAAATCGAGAAAAATAAGTACAGTAAAACCAAAACGATCGGGGCAAGAATTTTCGTAAAGTTGAACTTTTTATTTTTTTCCATAACCAATAACCTCACATTTTTGATGTCGCTAAAGTCATGATTTTTTCCTGGGTTGCATCTTCAATATTCATTTCACCCGTGATGCAGCCCTCGCACATAACAATGATTCGATCGCTCATCCGTAAGAGTTCAGGAAGTTCTGAAGAAATCATAATTATCGATTTTCCTTCTGCAACGAGTTCATTCATCAGCTTATAGATTTCCTGTTTTGCGCCGACATCAATGCCTCGTGTTGGTTCATCAAAAATCAAAACATCGCTGTTTCTTATCAACCATTTGGCAACAACAATTTTTTGCTGATTTCCTCCGGACAGATTTACCACTAACTGACTTACGGATGGAGTCTTAATATTAATTTTTTCAACATAGTCTATCGTTGTCCGATCAATTTTTGGATCGTTGGTAAATGGACCTTTCAAAAAAGCATCAAGATTTGCCATGACACTGTTATCGCGGACAGCCAGTCCTATTGCCAAACCAAATCCTTTCCGATCCTCAGAAAGATAACCAATACCATGCGAAATTGCATCATTCGGACTCTTTACGGTAATAGGCTCTGCATTTACGATAATTTCTCCGCTGTCCAGAGGATCAGCCCCGAATAATGCTCGCATTGTCTCTGTACGACCGGCGCCTATCAGCCCGGCAAATCCTAATATTTCGCCTTTATGAAGACAAAAGGAGACGTCCTTCACATTATTCCCGCATAAATGCCTGGCTTCCAAAACAATGGGAGCATCAGCCGGAACCGTGCTCTTTACCTTTGGCTCTTCATAGATTGTCCGGCCGACCATCATGCTGATGATCTCTGATTTGGTCACTTTGGCAGTTTCAACCGTCCCGACATACTGTCCGTCGCGCATCACCGTGACGCGATCGGTAATAATTGGAAGTTCATCCAATCGATGTGATATGTAAATAATTCCGTGACCTCTTGCTTTTAAGTTACGGATAATCTTAAATAATTCCTCAATCTCATTTTCTGTCAGAGAGGAGGTCGGTTCATCCATCACCAGTAGCTCACTGTCGTAAGAAAGCGCTTTTACGATTTCCACCATCTGCTGTTTCGCAACGGTTAATTGACCGGTTGGAATAGCCGGATCAATATCGATGTTCAACGCATTTAGCATTTTCTTTGCATCATCGTTTGCTTTTTTCTTGTCAAGAAACAGCCCTTTCATCGGTTCTTTCCCGATAAAAATATTTTCGGCAACTGTCAAATGGGGCATTAAGTTGATTTCCTGATGTATGATTCCAATTCCGAGCTGCTGGGATTCTCTTGTATTATTGACATGAATTTCTTTACCGCGAAATTTAATCGACCCGCTGTCCCGTTTATAAATTCCTGTAAGTATCTTCATCAGGGTAGATTTGCCGGCACCATTTTCACCGACTAATCCGTGAACCTCCCCTTTTTTTACTTCCAGACAAGCATTATCGAGTGCATGAACACCTGGAAACGATTTTTGTATATCCGTCATCTGTAATAACACATCTGTCACAGTTCTGCCGTCCCTTCCATGAATTTCGATCAGATTTGATGAATCATTGAATTCTTTTCAAAAAACAATTTTTTTGCAGAATCGCCAGAATTACAATCGGTTATTCTGTAATAATACATAATTTTTTTATTTTTTTTATAGGTATGATTTTTATCGATTCATATTCAGTGAGTTTATGAAAAAAATTCTCACATAAATAATTTATCTTGTCAAGATAGCATTGAAATATATTGAATCGTTTTAATATTTTAAATTTCAATTCATAAAAATTGAAAATATTCAGATATAATATACAGAAATCATTTTTCTTGAGGATCTCATATGAGTACAATCAAAGAAGTCGCTGCTTTAGCAGGTGTTTCAATCGGTACAGTATCCAATTACTGCACTGGAGCCAGATTTGTCCAGCCTGAAAAAGCAAAGATGATCAAGGATGCCATAGAAAAATTAGATTACAAACCCAATACATATGCAAAAAGTCTGCGATCACGGAATAATCAGGAAATCGGCGTCATTCTCCCGAACATTTATGATCAGTATTATTCATTCATTCTCGCTGGAATCGAAAGGGAGCTAAGAAACAGTAATTATTATGTGAATCTGGGTCTCACGGATGATGTACCAGAGACAGAAATCGCAATCCTTTCAAGTTTCTTAAAAAAGGATATCAGGGGTTTGATCGTAGTTTCTTGCCAAACGGATGCCCATTTTTTTGAAAAACCGAATAATTTTATAACCGTATTTATCGACAGAAAAATTATTCCTAACGATATCAATTTTGTATCTTCAAATCCTTATGAAACGATGATTTTTTTGCTTTCGCAATTACAGGAACAAGGGTATACAAAAATCGGTTTAATGGCTGGTCCAGAAAATTTTTCATGCGAAAAAGAGTGCTCGAAAGCGTACTATGATTTTTTTGCCGGTAAAAATATCATTCCAGAAGAAGGTTTGGTACATCACATTCGATCCTCCAAAGAAGAATCATTCCGAACTGCCATATCGTTCTTACAGGAAAAACATCCGCAAGTGATTATTTCCACCTCACAAAATATCTCCACAGGAATCGAACAGGCTGCATCGATCATCGGGATTTCAACAGAAAAAGATTTATTGATCATCTCGTTCAGTCAGGAACGGTGGAATTACCATATCACTTTTAACGGCATTATCAACACCATGCGGCCTGCCCATTTTATCGGAAAAAAGGCTGCAAAATTATTACTCAACAATTTGAAAAGTCCGCTCTTATTTGAAAAGCAGCAGATCATTCTGAAAGATAAAATCATTAATCGAAATTTGTTTGAAAATGACAGTTTTTCCCTCTCACAAAAACAATATCAAAATAAAGTTTTGAAATTGCTCCTTCTCAATTCGCCGAATGCGCATACCATCATACAAACTCGTTTTGATTTTTCAAGTAAAACTGGAATTGATCTCGACATTACCCTATGTGAACACGAGAAATTGTTTGACCGATTGGTGAAAGAAGAAACACTCAGGCAGTATGATATATTGATGTATGACAATCCCTGGTTAGATATCCTGGTTGCAAATCATTGTCTTGCTGATATAACCGGTTTTGTTCAGGCGAAAGAATTTAATAAAGATATATTTTTAAACAAATTACCGGAAAAAGTCGGCATGCTGAATAACCGATATTACGGACTTCCGATCAATTTCGGTCCCCAACTGCTCCTTTACCGAAAAGATTTGTTTGATAATCCGCTGATTCAAGAACAATTTGAAAAAAAATACCAGACAAAATTGCGTGTCCCCAAAACCTGGTTTGAGTTCAATGTCATAAGCAGTTTTTTCACACGATCACAAAACTCGAGTTCGCCTGTGGAATTTGGGACCTCTGTCGCTGCAAAAAATGCATCTGTATTGTTACCGGAATTAATGCCGCGAATCTGGGCATACGGCGGAGAAGTCTTCGACACTTACGGGAATGTTGCTGTTGATACACCAGAATTCATAAAAGGGGTTACCAGCTTTATCGAAACCTTCAGCAGTACCAATCCCGCATCACTGGATGACAACGTCGAAAAAACCGTGGAGGATTTCTATCTTGGAAAAAGCGCCATGCTGGTCGGATTTGCTTCTTTTATCGCGGATGTCAACAATCATTCAAAATCGAAAATCATCGGAAAAATCGGATACGATTATATTCCAGGCGGAATTTCGGTTTTAGGCTGCTGGGGATTTGGAATCTCCGCCAGGAGCAATCAGGTCGAAGAAGCTTTTGAATTAATTCGATGGACATGTGATCCTGATTTGGAAAATTATTTTACAATACTTAATGGGCAGTCAGTCCTGAAGAATGTTTATACCAATGATGAACTTGTCAGTCACTATCCATGGCTTTCTATCATTGACAAAATTTATCCAGGAAATCGGCAAAGAAAATCAGTTTATCGTCCGAATGGCAGTATTGTTCCTATAACTACCGTTGAAAATTTGATTTATCAACATGTTTTTAGCATTCTGCAGCAAAAATGTCCCATCGAAACTGCGATAAAAAATCTACGGAAGGAAATCGAATTATTGATACATAACGAATAAGGAAATTCTTTAATTCTGTCAGATAGAAAATAATTCAAAAGGATTGAAAAAAAGAACATACTTTAACCGGGTCAAATTATGCAAAAAAAAATTCACGTTCTTGCTATTGATTTAGGCGCTTCCAATGGACGAGCATTCCTGGGAAGATTTGCGGATCAGAAATTAGAGATCGAAGAAATTCATCGCTTTGAAAATCGCCCGTTGACCGTTAATGAAAAATTATGCTGGGATTTCGATTCTTTATGGGACGAAATCAAAACAAGCCTCAAGAAAGCTCATGTTTCGGGCGGTTTTGATAGTGTTGCAATAGATACCTGGGGTGTCGATTATGGATTCCTTGATCGTGAGGGAAAACTTTCTGAAATGCCGGTTCATTATCGGGATAGCCGTACCGACTCAATTCCCGAACAGGTATTTAGAATAATATCCGATTTTGATTTGTATCGCCTGACAGGGAACCAAATCCTTAAAATAAACACGCTGTTTCAATTGATTGCCGCAAAAAAAGAAAGTCAATTCGAACAAGCTCAGACCTTATTATTCATGCCTGATCTTTTTGGTTTCTTTTTATCCGGAAATCTTTACAGTGAACGATCCATTGCCTCAACCAGCCAAATGTTCAATCCGGTTTCATTATCCTGGGAAAATGCCATTCTCACGCCATTGGGTATTCCACGCTCTCTGCTTCAAGATGTGATCCCCTCGGGAACCATTGTCGGAGAACTGCGTCAGGAACTTTGCAGAGAACTGAATATTCCCCAATCAAAAGTAATAGCGGCTGCCGGTCACGATACACAATGCGCCATCGCTGCGCTTCCATCCAATGCGCCGGATATTGCGTTTCTATCCTGCGGAACCTGGTCATTATTCGGCACTGAACTTGATTCACCGGTCTTGACTTACGAGAGTATGAAAGATGATATGTCCAACGAACTGGGAGCCAATGGGAAAATTGATTATCTGAAAAATATTAATGGTCTTTGGCTCATCCAAGAATGTCGTCGGGAATGGAAAAAGAAGAATTCCTGTTTGGATTATTCGGAAATTGAGAGAATGGCGAATGAATCTGAACCATTCCGTAGTTTTATTGACCCGGATGACAATATTTTTTCCTCTCCGGGAGATTTTCCACAAAAAATTCAGGCGTTTTGCACCGAAACAGGGCAGACCGTACCAACCAATATCGGGGCGATTGCCAGGTGCATTTATGAGAGCCTCGCGTTAAAATATCGATACACGCTGGATCAGATTCAAAAAAACACCGGCAAAAAACACACGGCACTTCACATAGTCGGCGGCGGAGTTCAATCCAGGATCTTATGTCAGTTCGCATCGGACAGTCTCGGTATTCCGGTTTATGCCGGACCGATCGAAGCTACCGTTTTCGGGAATATGATGATTCAATTGACTGCCCTGGGAGCCATTCAAAATATTCAATCCGGCAGATCGATTATCGCCGAAAGCGTTCAAATTCAGAAATATGTTCCGCATGAACAAGGAAAATGGAATGCGGCATACCAACAGTTTTTACGAATGATAAACAAGGAGAATGCATCATGATCTATCCAAAAATTGGAATTCGTCCCATCATTGATGGCCGCTGGGGTGGTGTTCGAGAGAGTCTGGAAAATAAGACGATGACAATGGCTGAAAATGCCGCAGCCTTAATCAGCAGTTCATTAAAATATCCTGACGGTACCCCGGTGCAATGTGTCATCAGCGACACCACCATCGGTGGCGGTGCAGAGTCTGCCCGCTGCCAGGAAAAATTTTCAACTAACAATGTTGTTGCCACACTTTCGGTAACACCATGCTGGTGTTATGGTATGGAAACATTTGACATGGATCCGATGACCATCAAAGCTGTATGGGGATTTAACGGAACGGAACGGCCAGGCGCTGTTTATCTGGCCGCAGTTATGGCTGCCTATGCGCAAAAAGGTCTGCCAGCCTTTTCCATCTATGGCCACGATGTCCAGGATCTGACCGATAATACCATTCCGTCAGACGTTTCGGAGAAAATTCTACGATTTGCCCGAAGCGCAATTGCCGTCGGCTGGATGAAAAATAAATCTTATGTCAATTTTGGCGGCGTCTCGATGGGTATTATGGGAAGTTATTGTGACACCAACGTGTTCCAAAAATTCTTCGGAATTCGGACTGAATGGTTGGATATGACAGAAATATTGCGGCGAATCACCATCGGTATCTATGACCATGACGAATACGAAAAAGCTTTGAAATGGGTCAAGGAGAATTGTCCGGAAGGATTTGATTTGAATGTCGGAAAAGACTTGCCCGAAATCATCAAAAAATCGAAGGTTGTTCCCGCTGATCAGGATTGGGAATTTGTTGTAAAAATGACCATTATCATGCATGACATTCTGTTTGGGAACCCAAAATTGAATGAACTGGGATGGCATGAAGAAGCGTTAGGGAAAAATGCAATCGCAGGAGGATTCCAGGGACAGCGGCAATGGACGGATTACTTCCCCAACG
>Ga0116193_1001606_pt1 | contig 18366 bp, 15 predicted proteins | sample AD_UKC115_MetaG_FD_89892 | JGI IMG/M metagenome (GOLD analysis project Ga0116193, IMG submission 89892) | Active sludge microbial communities of municipal wastewater-treating anaerobic digesters from Hong Kong - AD_UKC115_MetaG | ecosystem: Engineered > Bioreactor > Anaerobic > Digestate... | reverse complement strand
CTGGAATTGCTGCGTCAGGCCGAACAAACCAAACGCACATTCAATATCGTTCTAGGTTCCATTGCGGGAATCAGTCTGCTGGTCGGCGGCATTGGAATTATGAACATCATGCTGGCGTCAGTGACCGAGCGCACGCGCGAGATCGGCATTCGCCGCGCCATCGGCGCCAAACGCAAGCAAATCGTCCTTCAATTCCTTATTGAAACGGTGGTGCTCTCCACAACGGGCGGAGTTATTGGTATAGCCATGGGCTTGCTAATTCCATGGGTCATCAGCATCACGGCAAAGATGCCGACAGTGGTGAATCCCACGAGTTTAGTCCTGTCGCTGGGCATCAGCATGGCCGTCGGAATTGTTTTCGGCATTTATCCTGCATTCCGTGCGGCGCAATTGGATCCGATCGTGGCTTTGCGTCATGAATAAGCAAAGTATCAGCCTGGGGCAACGCCCCAGGAATGGCGCGCTAGGATGAATATTAGGGCTGTAAGCGATGTTACTGGGGCGTTGCCCCAGGCTGATATGGCTAAGGCCTTCGGCCTTAAATCCCACAAATACTGCCGAAGAACCAAGACTGGGAAATCTCATGATTTACGATGCATTGGCTTTGTGATAAATTTTCTGCGCGTTCCCAATGAAGTGCCATCTGGTTTACAGGCGGTCGAATGGTCTTCCAGAACGACATCACGGCTGACAGTTGGCTGCACCTTCAAGAACTCCTCTTTCAGGATGATCAATTCTGGAACCTGGACCTGCGCCGTTTCCGCTCCCCTTTTGTGTATCGCGGCATGCCTGATAGTGACAGTCATCTCATCACTAGTTTGATGCGGCTTGGCGGCAACTACGCCAACCTCGAATGGCAATTGCTGCGCAACTTTAAAAAATACGCCCATCATTCCGTCGTCGAACGAGATACCGACTGGCATTGGCTGGCCGTGGCGCAGCACCACGGATTGCCCACACGACTAATGGATTGGACCTACTCGCCCTATGTCGCACTGCATTTTGTCACGGCCAATATGGCGCGCTATGACCGCGACGGCGTGCTGTGGCTGGTGAATTTTGAGCGCTGCAAGGAATTTCTGCCGCGCCAGTTCCGCCACGCGCTGGAGCGAGAGAATGCCAATGGCTTCACGGCCGAAATGCTGATGAAACTTAACGTGCTGCCTCAGGATTTGGATTCGCATGGCGGCGAGGAATTTGTTTTGTTCTTCGAGCCTCCGTCCATTGATGAACGCATGATCAATCAATTCGCGCTGTTTTCGCTCATGTCGCGGGTCGATTCGCGGATGGATCAGTGGCTGGAAAAGCATCCGGAAATTTGGAAGCGCCTCATCATTCCTGCTTCGCTAAAATGGGAGGTTCGTGATAAATTAGATCAGGCGAATATTACGGAACGTGTGCTGTTTCCCGGCCTGGATGGTTTGAGCCGCTGGTTAACACGATATTACAGCCCGGGTCCGCAGCAACCATCGGAATTGAACCAGACGTAAAGTCATTGCGCCAGCAGTCGATGTTGAGTCGCCATCCCGCATTGCGGAGTCAAGACATGACGTCGAAACGGCTGTTGAACCAGGCAATCACGCCAATGCGCATGATTGCCCCGTCTGTTGTTGCGGTGCTGCCTTTTGCGGTTCTGTTGTATTTGCTGTGGGAAATGCTGATTTTTCACCAGCCGAACTTGCTTCAGTCGCTGCACGAGTGGGGGATTTCCCCGCAAGGCATTCTTGCCAAATACCGCCTGCTGGGGTTGGCGGTGCTGCTTCTGATCGTGGCGCTGCTGCGCATGGAGCAGAAGTGGATTCGCAGGCATGCCAGAAAACAACTGACCGATTCTGACGATTAGTACGAGTGCTCTTCGCTGGGAAACACGCCGTCTTTCACTTCCTTGGAATACGCAGCAAATGCCGAGCGCATTTGCGCGCCGAGTTCCGCGTATTTCTTCACGAACTTGATTTTGCGCTTTTCATAAATGCCAAGCATGTCGTGCGCCACCAGCACCTGGCCATCGGCGTGCGGACCTGCGCCAATGCCAATGACCGGCACTTGCAATTCATTCGTGATCTGTCGCGTCACATCGGCAGGCACTTTCTCCACGACCAACGCGAAAATGCCATTCTCTTCCAAAACCTTCGCGCTTTCGAGCAAGCGCTGCGCCTCTGCGGGAGTTCCCCCCTGCACTTTATACCCGCCAAATTTATAGACCGACTGCGGGGTCAAACCAATATGGCCCATAACGGGAATGCCGCTGCGCACAATGCGGCGAATGGTCGAAGCCATGGCGCGGCCGCCTTCCAATTTAACCGCCTGCGCGCCGCCCTCCTGGATCAAGCGCCCTGCGTTAATCAGCGCCTTCTCCGGGCTGACTTGATACGTCATGAATGGCATATCGGCCACAACCATGGCCCGCTTTGTGGCGCGCGCCACCATGCCGGTGTGATAGATCATCATCTCCAGGGTTACGGGCATTGTGATGTCATGGCCGCCGATGACCATGGCTAAACTATCGCCAACCAGGATCACGTCCACGCCGGATTGATCCATCATTTCCGCCATAAGGAAATCATAAGCCGTCAGCATGGCGATCTTTTGGCCGGCAGCCTTCATCTCGCGCAACGTGGCTGTGGTAATCGTATTTAAATGCATGGCATCGCGCCTTTCCTGATCTCTATGGCGTAGCTTGAAACGCCCTTGTGGTTGTGTCAAATCTTTTGGGCGCATTTGACCTCCTTTCGCCCGCAACCTTGACTCAACCTCGAATGTATGGGAACACATTGTGTATTCGTTCTTCCCAAATCTATCAGCAGGAGAAAGAAGTTCCGTGCTGCGCCTACCCATTCTGTGCTTTCTATTTTTTTCTTTTTGTATACCAGGTTCCGCCATGGACAAACTTCCTGCCCCGCCGACAAGCCCTTTTGGCGTTTCGGGAATTTCGGTTAGCCATCCTGAAAAAATTGAAGGCGCCAAGGAATTGGGCATTGATCAGATCTTTGTAGAGATCCGATCCTCGGACATTGTCAATAAACTGGGGATGATCGAAAGCGGCAAGATTCAGCGATTCTTTGATGAAGCAAAACGGCAGGGTATTCACGTCTTTATCGGCATCACAGCAAGCGATCCGTGGTGGCGGATCAATCATTGGGCTTACACAAGTGTGGTCAAGGAAGTCGCCCGCCGCGCAAACGATGCCGTCATAGGATATTCCTTTGGCCCCATTGATCCATCCGATAAATTGCAGCGAGATTGCGTTTCCACGCTGGCCAATGCCGTCTATCAAGTCCGGCCCGATGTAGATCTTGTTGTCGAAGCCTCCGCCATTGATCCTGTTGCCATCCCCGATCTTCTGCAATTGGCCCCTCCTTCGCAATGGAGCGCAATTGCCGTTCCGTTAATGGACAAGCGCGAAACGGACCTTCAGGAATTATCTTCTTTTGTCAGCATCAATCCCCTGCCGACATGGTCATGGCGGGCGGGCGGCCCCAATGTTCAAGAAGAAGAGATGGCAACCGATGGCGAAAACATGCGCCAAGTTGTTTATCGTTCAGTTCAGGCGATCAGCGCGGGCGCGCAAAAGGTCTTTTGGGCGCAATTGGAAGACCCTAAAGAAGGAATCGGCTTGTACGATCACGCAGGAAAAAGGATGAAGCCATCATATCGTTCATACAACGTGATGGTGGAGCGCCTGTGGCCGTATATATCAATGCAATCCATTCAAGAAGGCCCCGATGTCTGGGCCTATAAGTTTCACCAGTTGGACAACCAAGAGACAACGGTCGTCTGGTCCAGAATGGGCGTTTATGACAAGTCCTGGAAATCGCACATGAAAGGCACTTATATCATCGGCGATGTCTGCGGCAGTTTGTGCAACTCTCCAGGCGGGCAACTGATCAACCCTGAACCGCAGTATTATATCGAGAACTATAACTCCGCTTACAAAAAGCCGACTCATCACGGCGAACATCTCACCGGAGATGAACGCAAGTTTCCTTATGAACGCTGTTCATTTCCTTCCAGCGCGGAAGCAGAAAAGGCAATTATCCAAAGCGGGTGGGATTGGTCGCTCCCCTCTCACGTCAAGGCCGAGGAGCAATCTGGCTATTTTAACTTTAACGAGGAGCCTTCGGATGACATTCGCGTCATCGGCTGGCATCCGAAATGGAAAGACTGGCACATTGGCCCAGGCCAATATGATTTCAGTTCGTTGGATAAGAAACTGAATGAGGCGCATCAGCAGCACTTTAAGGTGGGCATTCGCCTTCAGAGCGTGAACAAGCAAAACGTGCCGCAATGGATTATTGACGAATATCATCCGGCCCAAGCGACCATTCCCGGCCCGCTGCAATTGCGCATCGTGGCGCCGTGGGATGAAAACGTCCGCCGCGAGTTTGAGGAGTTTGTTCGCGAATTTGGCCGGCGCGGCTACGCCAACGATCCGGCATTTGTCTTCGCCAGCATTCATGGCATCAGCGAAGCCACCGGCGAGGAGTTCGGATTAGCCCCCGGCACGATCAAGATTATGGAAGAAGAAGCCGGCCTGACGCCTGAGAGTTTGCGCGCATGGGTTTTGGGTCGGATCAATGCCTGGGCCGATGCCTTTGGCGAGAATACATACAAATTGGCCTGGGTTGGAAGCAGCAGTTTTGGCGGCGGCCAATACAACGAAGCAGCCAGACAGGCGGTGAATCTCTGCATCGAACGAGGAATTGGCGGACGCGGCGGCTTTATAGAAATGTACAACTATAAATTCAACGAAGCGCTTATGGGTCAAAAACTTGATCCCTCCGGTTACCTGACCGTGGATGAATCGCGCTTCGCGAACAATCCCTACATGGCCGACGAAAACGAAGAGTACATTTCCGTCAAACGCTGGCGCTTTGGGCTGCTGGAGGAGGATTTATCCCGCTGGCGTTTATCCATGCTGCGCGCGTTGCAGATGCGCTGCAACTTCATCTCGACCAATCCAATGTCGATGGATCTCGACCGCCAACTGGCTGAATACGCCCGTCTTTCCTTCGGCAAAACCATCGAGAACACTCCTGATTGCTGGTCGTATCTGCGCGAAGGTTATGTGAAGTTTGGCCCCGCCGGCAAATCTCCGATCAAGAACTTTGAACGCTGGATGATACAGCGCGATCTCCCGGGTGGGATGACCAAACCCGCCAATCGGTTGGAGCGCACGTATGCAATGACGACTGATCCCGAGGGCATGCATTATGAGTTCAATGCCCGCCGCACCGATTGCGCCTCAAACAATAATTACATCTATTTTGATGTTGATGATCGTTTCCGTTGCGACGATGGCGCGCTGGTCAAAATAACGTATCTTGACAATTCTGCGGCGCGCTGGTCGGTGGAATACATGGATAACCATGGCGAGGCAAGCACCGATGTTGTGGAAGGCGAGAATAATGGCGAGATAAAAACCGCCACATTCTACCTGCCCCACATCCAATTGGAAAACGAATTGCCCCATCAGCAAGATTTGCGCATAGCCTGCCAAGGCCCCGAAGATGTAACGGTAATGTTCGTGCGTGTCATTCGACGCCGATAGCGATAATGTGCCTTATGACTGAGAACGAAACTTCTGAGCAGTTATCACAAGAGCCTTTTGAATTGACAGCAGGGCAGGCTGATGCCGGCCAGCGCCTGGATGTCTGGCTGGCGGCGCAGATTCCTGCACTTTCACGCAATCGCATTCAGTCGCTGATTGAAGAAGGCGCGGTGCTCGTGGATCAAGTTATGGTGAAGGCTCGGCACAAGATTCATCCAGGCGAGCACATCCTGGTTATCCCTCCCCCGCCCCAGGAACCGGAACCCAAGCCCGAGTCAATCCCGCTGGATGTCATTTATGAAGATGCGGATATCATTGTACTCAATAAGCAGGCCGGACTGGTGACACATCCTGCGCCGGGGCATTCGGGCGGCACGCTGGTCAATGCGCTTCTTTATCATTGCCATGATTTGTCCGGCATTGGCGGCGTGAAACGCCCGGGCATTGTCCATCGCCTCGATGCAGATACCAGCGGGCTATTGGTCGCAGCGAAGAATGATGATGCGCATCGCATTCTGGCCGAAGCCATGGAGCGCCGCGAAATCAGCCGCCGCTATATGGCCGTGATTGCAGGCGTGCCCAAAGAAAGTTCCGGGACAATCGACGCTCCCATTGGCCGCTCGCGAACGGACCGCAAGAAAATGTCAATTGATTCGCGCAATGGCCGCGCGGCAGTGACTCATTGGGAGGTGGTCACGTGGGGGCCGGGTATTTCGGTCTTGAGGCTCAAATTGGAAACAGGGCGCACGCACCAGATCCGCGTGCATTTGGCCTCAAAGATGATGCCGATCATTGGCGATACAGTGTATGGCTGGGCTCGCAAGCGCGAAATGGAATTGATCCCGCGCACCGAAAGACACTTGATCCAGGTGCTCAGTCATGTCGAACGGCAAATGCTGCATGCGATGGAACTGGAACTGCAGCATCCGCGCACGGGCGAAAGGATGAAGTTCTTTGCGCCGCCGCCGCCAGACGTTGCAGAATTGATTGAGGCAATCCCCGCGCAACTGACGCAACAGCAGTTGGAAAAAGAAGCCGAGCAACGGCACAAGGCATCAGAATAAATATGTACGCAAAAGCATGCAACACTCCTTCAAATGTAAGTTACAGCGAGATCCTTGCGCTGGTGACTGGCGTGCTGCGCGATGCAAAGGGACAGTTTCGCGCCTCGGTTTATGAGGTGGATTATGAAGGCCAACGCGCTATCTGGAAAGACATGAATGCGCATTTGTGGTTGTTGCGCCGTTCGATGGGGGCGGCACTCGTGCGCGAAGCCAATATCCTGTGCCACTTGCATTCGATTCCCGGCATTCCGGCAGTGCTTGCAATAGTGGGCAAGGCAGGCTTTGTGATGGAAAAAATGGAAGGCGAATGTCTGCCGCGCCATCGCGATCATTGGCTGACGCTGCAATACTTCAATGCGCTGCGCGAACTTATATTAAAAATGCATGAGCGCGGAGTTGCGCATGGGGATCTGCGACGGATGAACATCCTTTGCAATGTCGCAACGCAGCAGCCGAGGCTGATTGATTTTGGAACAGCGCATCTTTTGCGCGAGAATAGCAATCCCATTCGCCGTTGGATCTGGCAGGAAACCTGCCGAATTGACTTACAGCATTATGCGAAAATAAAAAAATCGTATTTCCCCAAGCAGCTCACTGCGGAAGAACAGGCGTGGCTGGATTATAAGCCTTTTTACTACCGGCTCGGGCATTTCTTCCGCAATTCAATCTACCGCCCGATTCGCCGTTGCATCAACTCTCGCAAGCAACGCTAAAAAAGATTTATTTACAGAAGAAAACGGAGAAAACAGAGAAGAGTATTCTCTGCATTTATTTCTATGCGGTTTGCATAAAAAGCATGCAGGCTGGCAGCCTGCACCACAATAATCTCGATTCGTAATGCTTCAGAGTAAAAGGGGACACTCTCTGTTTCCTCCGTTTTCTCCTGTAAGAATTTTTGCAGAAGATAACGGAGGAAACTGAGGAATAAAACACATCGTCCATCAACTATACTCCGCCTTCGGTGGTTAACCGCGGGTCAAGCAGGCGATCGATCTCTTCGCGATCCAACTGGGTCATTTCCGCTGCCACATCATTGACCTGCCGATTTTCAGCATACGCGCGCTTGGCGATTTTTGCCGCCAGATCATAGCCAATTACCGGATTTAATGCGGTGGCGAGAATGGGATTGCGCTTGGTCAAGCTGTCAATCGTCTGGCGATTGACTGTGAATCCGGCCACAGCTTTATCCGCCATGACATTGCTGGCTGTGCCAAGAATCGTAATCGACTCTAGAAGGTTATGCGCCGCGACAGGCATCATCACGTTCAACTGGAAATTGCCCATCATATTGCAGGTGGCAACGGTCACGTCATTGCCGATGACCTGAGCGCAAGCCATCATCATGGCTTCGCAAATGACGGGATTAATTTTGCCAGGCATGATGCTGGAACCGGGCTGCAATGCCGGCAATGTGATCTCGCCCAAGCCGCAGATTGGGCCGCTGTTCATCCAGCGCAGATCATTCGCCATCTTCATCAGCGATGTGGCGGAGGCTTTCAATTGGCTGCTAAGTTCCGCAACAGAATCCAGAGTGGCCTGCGCGGAGAAATGATGTTCTGTTTCAACGAAGGGAAAGCCGGTCATGTCGGTCAGTTTTTCGGCCACGCGCGAGGCAAATTGCGCATGCGTATTGACGCCAGTGCCCACAGCCGTGCCACCGATGGCTAGTTGCGCCACGCGCGGCATGGTGCATTGGATGCGTTCGATTGACTGGACAACCTGCGATGCCCAGCCGCCGATTTCCTGGCTCATGCGCACCGGCATGGCATCCATCAGGTGCGTGCGACCGGTCTTCACCACCTCATCCAACTCGGCGGCGCGCGACTCCAATGTTTCGCGCAGGTGCTCCAATCCGGGCACCAGCACCTCCGAAACCTGCAAACAAGCCGCCACATGAATGGCCGTAGGAATCACATCGTTCGAAGACTGGCCCATATTCACGTCATCATTAGGGTGAATAGCCTTGCTGCCCCGCTGCTCGCCAAGAATTTCGCAAGCACGATTGGCAATCACCTCATTGGCATTCATATTCGTTGAGGTGCCTGAGCCTGTCTGGAAAATATCGATGACAAATTGCGAATCCCACTTGCCCTCGACCACTTCCATGGCCGCTTCGCGGATGGCCTTCATCTTTTTTTCATCCAGCAGGCTGAGGTCGTGATTCACCTCGGCCGCCGCCGCCTTGATCAACCCCAAGGCGCGGATAAACGGCCGCGAAAAACGAAGAGTGCTGATGGGGAAATTTTCCACGGCACGCTGAGTTTGTGCCGCATACAGGGCATTGTCGGGAACCATGACTTCCCCCAGCGAATCTTTTTCAATGCGCATTGCTGCCTGTCTCCTCAAGGTGAATTGATGGGATTAATAAGTCGGATTTGTTTGCCTGTCAAACCCGCAGCAGAAGGCAGGCTTCATTCCACGCGCTTCATGCTCACATCGACATTGGCCTGCTGCGCCGCTTCGTTCAGCTCGCCCCGCCAGATATTCTCCTCCAGCGATGGCGGAACCGAAATGCGAGCATTCAAAGAAAACAAGGTCGTCCCGCTCATAGGCGCAGGCGTGGTGGCCGTTTCCAGCGATTCGATATTGATGCCATGCCGCGACAGGCTTTGGGCGATTTCATACACGATTCCGGGATGATCCCCGCCCTGAACCTCAACATCATAGCAAATCCATCCCGGGCGGATGTCATTGGGACTACGGCGCGTCTTGCTCAATGAAATTACATAGCCTTCTGATTTCAAGGCAATAAAGGCCGGATCAATAAGTTCCACCTGTTCTTCGGCCAGCGTCACGAGCATCAGGATGGCAAATTCGCCCCCCAACCTGGCCATGCGGCTGTTCTCGACGTTGCCGCCCAAATTCAGCAGCACGCGCGTAACCTCCTCGACAATACCGACTCGATCGGGTCCGGTCAGGGTAAGAACGATGCTATTGCTCATGGATGAATCCCTTTGCCTTTGACGCTATTCCTCATCATGCAAGGCTGACTTTAATGCTTTGCTGTCAATTGGGAAAGAAAAATGCGTTCCTCTGTCAACAAAGGCCTAAAGGCGTGCATTCAGAAGTAAACCATGCTCGACTTCGCGGCCCTTTTTTGTGTATGAATAAGGACTCCCCTTCGTATGTCTCACTGTTTTGAGAGGATGTTTGAGCCTTGATCAAGACACAGCAGCAGAAAATTCCTATGTCATGGCTGATTCTGCTGGCCATGCCACAATTCTTTTCCTGGTGGATTGGCGGCATTTGCGGCGCGCCGCTGGTGTATTCGCTCACGCGAATGGGGATTAAGGCCCCAACGTTATTCACCGCCATCGGCTCGATGCCGGATTACATGACGATCCTGTTCATTGGGCCATTTATTGCATGGAAAAGTGATCGAATCTGGACGCGTATGGGTAGGCGCAAACCGTTCATTCTGGGTGGATTGACCGGAATGACGCTGGGCGCATTTCTTATTCCCTTTGCCCCGAACCTTTACTTTCTGATTCCCGCAATCATGCTGCTGGCCATTGGCGGCAGCATGTCTTGGAACGGCGCTATGCCGCCGCTTGGAACGGAGTTGGTGCCCCAGCCTCAACGAGGGCGCAGCACGGCGTTTGGCATTTTTTTCGGCAATCTGGGCGGCGGATTATTCTTTAATTATGTAATCGTAAAGAATGTTGCCGAAAAGAAAATGTTCGGATTGGATTGGCTCTCTGGAGAGGAGATGGCCTATTGGATCGTGGCAATCGGATTCCTGATAACCGCAATTTATTACCTGTTCATGATCCGCGAGACCCCAATGCCCCCAGCGCCCGGCCCGGACAAATTCTCGGTATTTCCCTTTATCAAGTCGCTGTTTGGTGAATACCAATATCGTATGATTTTCCTTTTATCCTTCGCCGGCGTTGCGCTCAACTCAGGTTTGGCCCAACTCGGAACGAAAATCATGACTGATCAATTTGGTTATGATTTTAAGTTTATAGGTACTTACCAAACTGCCCTGATGATGGTGCGAATGTTCGTCATTCTGCCCATCATTGGCTTTCTTGCTGACCGGTTCAATCGACGGAAGCTGTTCGTCACCTCCGCTATTTTGACAGTCTTTCACCCCGTGATCTGGTGGTCATACCTGCATTTTGTGAATGGAATGCCTAAATTGCCAGAACTGCTGATTTGCGATATTTTTGGCGGCTTCGTGCATATGCAGAACAACGTTATCGTTGGCCCGCTCATGTTCGATTACGTGTCGCGCAAAAAAATGGGAACGTTTTGCGCCGGCTCGGCATGGGTGCGCAGCTTATCGTTAGTTATTATAAATAACGGGCTAGGCATTTTTGTGCAAAGCTTCAATCATTATCTTCCGCGTGAAGGCGGGAAGATTGATTACAGTTGCGGGCTTCTCTACAATTGCGGCTTCTATATTCTCGGCGTTATTGCCATGGTGTTGTTCATGAATGCTTCCCATAAAAACCGCGTTCTGCCCTTGGGCGTCATGGAACATCAAGAGCACGCAAAAGCCGAAGCGGAAGCAAAATCTCTGGCCGAACAGGGCCGCGAGCTTGTCACCGAAGCATAAGACGCACTTTCTCTTTGCCACGGCGGCATAGGCAGTGCCAAACTGCGAGTACGAACGATCCGTTCACAGCGGATTTGTCACCCATATGCACCAGGAGGTAGTAGAAGTGAATCTTGAGACAACCTACATGGGGTTGAAACTCCGCAATCCGCTGGTGGCTTCGGCCTCTCCCCTTTCGCGCGAAATCGACTCGCTAAAGCGCCTTGAGGATGCTGGCGCTTCCGCCGTTGTCCTCTATTCCTTGTTTGAGGAAGAGATGGCGCTGGAGGATCGCGAACTGCACCAGAAATTAACAATGGGAACCGAAAGCTTTGCCGAGGCATTGACGTACTTCCCAGAGCCTGAACATGTCTTTACCGGCCCTGAACTGTATCTAAACCACATCCAAAAAGCCAAAGCTGCCGTGAAGATCCCGATCATCGCCAGCCTCAATGGCGCTTCAGTTGGCGGATGGACCTCCATTGCGCGCAAGATGCAGGATGCCGGGGCGGATGCGCTCGAATTAAATTTGTATGATGTCGCGGCGGATTTCGATGTTACTGCCGAGCAGGTCGAGGCTCGTTACATGGAAGTGGTCGCCGCGGTCAAGGAGACCGTCACGATTCCAGTCGCTGTGAAGTTGAGTCCATTCTTCACCAGCATGGCAAATATGGCGAAGAAGTTGGATAAGGCCGGGGCTAATGCCCTGGTGCTGTTCAACCGCTTCTATCAGCCTGATATCGATATTGAAGAATTGCGCGTGGAGCCAAGCGTGCTGCTGAGCACGCCAATGGCCCGGCGACTGCCGTTGCGTTGGATTGCCATCCTTCATGGCCGCATTCAGGCCGATCTGGCCGCCACCAGCGGCATCCATTCCGCTGATGATGTCGTGAAGATGATTATGGCGGGCGCGAAGGTAACGATGCTTTGCTCCACGCTGCTGCGCAATGGCATTGACAAAATTCGTGAGATTGAGTCGGACCTGAAGAAGTGGATGGAAAAGCACGAATACGATTCGGTTGAGTCGATGCGCGGGGCCGTGAGCCAGATCGCCTGCGACAAGCCGGCGGCCTTTGAACGCGCGCAATACATCCAGACCATCAGCAGCTATGAGCCTGATCGTTTCATGCGGGTGCGTGGCTAAAAATAATCTGTAACATGGAAGTGAATTGGCGCAGGCGAGATGGCAGATCATCTCGCCTGCGTTATTATTTAATAAAGAATAACTCTGCAGTTTTGAATCTATCTCTTCTGTGGCACAGCCGCCCTCGGCTGTGAATCCTTCTATCCAGCCGATTCCGTCTGTGCCACAGAAAATAAATGAATTGAAGTGCTTGAATCCAACCAACTCCCGCAGCGTACAAATCAGCCGTTATTTACTTCTCCCCTTTCATTTTTTCCGCTAAACTCAATGCCGAATGAAGGAGAAATCACCATGACCGAACAGCACGCCAATCGTCTCATTCACGAGCAAAGTCCTTATCTTTTGCAGCATGCGCATAATCCCGTTGACTGGATGCCCTGGGGTGAGGAGGCGTTTGCGCGGGCACGCAACGAGGACAAACCAATCTTCCTTTCCATTGGCTATTCAACCTGCCATTGGTGCCATGTCATGGAGCGCGAATCGTTCGAGGATGATGAAGTCGCCGCCATGCTGAATCGCTCTTTCGTCTCGATCAAGGTTGATCGCGAAGAACGTCCGGATGTTGATCAGTTCTACATGAGCGTTTGTCAGGCGATGAATGGCTCGGGTGGATGGCCGCTGAGCGTCTTTCTGACCCCTGAGAAGAAGCCGTTTTTTGCCGGGACTTATTTCCCAAAATCGCAACGCTATGGCCGGCCGGGCATGCTGGAATTGCTGGCATCAATCGTGAACCTATGGACAACGCAGCGGGAACAACTCATCGCTTCCGCTGGCGATATTACCAAGGGCATACAAGGCAGTGCGCGCCAGGAAAGCGTTGCCGGCGGACTATCCGAAAAGACGTTGGAATTAGCGTATCGGCAATTGTCACGCGCTTTCGAACCGGCGTATGGCGGATTCTCCACCCGCCCGAAATTTCCATCACCGCATAACTTCTTGTTTCTACTGCGCTACGCCAAGCGCAGCGGAGATACGCATGCCATCGAGATGATTGAAAAGACGCTGCAAAATATGCGCATGGGCGGCATTTTCGACCAGATCGGCTTTGGCTATCATCGCTATTCCACGGATGAACGCTGGCTCGTGCCGCATTTCGAGAAGATGCTCTATGACCAGGCGATGATGATCATGGCCTTTGCCGAGATGTTTCAGCGCACCCAGCAAACGGAATACGCCACAAATGCGCGAGAGGTTATCGAGTATGTCTTGCGCGATATGACATCACCGGAAGGCGGCTTTTATTCAGCCGAGGATGCTGACAGCGAGGGCATTGAAGGAAAGTTTTATTTATGGACCACGGAGGAAGTGCGCGCGCTTTTATCGGCCGAAGAGGCGGAGTTGTTTATCCGGGTGTTCAATCTACAGGAAGATGGAAACTTCCATGATGAAGCTACGGGCGAGACAATGCGGACAAATATCCCGCATTTGAGCAAGCCTCTTGCCGTGCTGGCACAAGATGAAGCAATGACTGAGGAGGAATTGCGCGCGAGATTGGAGCCGATCCGACGAAAGTTATTCGATGCTCGTGAAAAACGCGTGCACCCGCTGAAAGATGACAAGATCCTCACGGATTGGAATGGGTTGATGATCGCGGCGCTGGCCAAGACGGCCCAGGCGCTGCACGACCATACCTTTGGCGCAGCGGCGATCCGCGCCTGCCAGTTTGCGCTGAATCATCTGCAGGACGAAAATGGGCGGTTGTACAAGAGATATCGCAATGGCCGTGCGGCGCTGACCGGGATGCTGGATGATTATGCCTTTCTGGTTTGGGGATTGATTGAAGCCTATGAATATGCGTTTGATCCGCACCTGCTGGCGGCAGCTATTGACATGACTGAAACGATGCTGGCGCACTTCTGGGATGAGGAAAATGGCGGATTGTTTCTGTCGCCCGATGATAGGGAGGCATTGCCGGTTCGCGCCAAGGATGCCTATGATGGAGCGGTCCCATCGGGCAATTCCGTGGCGGCCTACAATCTCCTGCGACTGGCGCGCATGACGGGCAATACGGAATGGGAAGTAAAGGCTCACCAGATCTTTGATGCCTTTGCCGGTGAAGTGGCGGATCGGCCTATTGGAAATACGCTCATGATGTCCGCGCTGGACTTTTCCATTGGGCCGGCGGCAGAGATTGTCATCGCCACGGATGCGAATTCAACGGCGGCGCGCCAAATGCTTACAGTTCTGCGAAGTCAATATCTGCCGAATGCGGTGATCTTGTGGAAAGGCAATCAATTGGCTGAGGATTTGGCAGCGCTGGCGCCATTCACGCGCGAACAGACGCCAGTGAACGATGAAGCAACCGTGTATGTATGCAAAGACTTTGCCTGCCAGGCGCCGCTGACGAGTGCAGAGGAATTGCAAAGGGCATTAACTAATCTATAGAGTTGGTGGGCCGTTAGCCCCACCCTACGCTTGGTTTCATCCTGAACGCATGTAAGACAATGAACAAACTGCCACGCGAATTTTATGATCGCGACACCATCCTCGTCGCCCGTGAATTGCTGGGAAAGCATTTGATCCATGTCCTCGATGGCGAACGGCGCGTGGGGCGCATTGTTGAAACGGAAGCCTATCTCGGACCACATGATTTGGCGGCGCATTCCAGCCGAGGGCGAACAGAGCGCACGAAAATCATGTTCGGGCCGCCCGGGCATGCCTATGTGTACATGATCTATGGCATGTATTATTGCATGAACGTTGTGACACAGCCTGAGGGCGTGGCCGCAGCGGTTCTATTGCGCGCGATTGAGCCGGTGGAAAACATCACCGGGCGCACGCAGGGCCCTGGCCTGTTATGCAAATCCATGGGCATCGATAAAGCTCTGAATGGGCATGATTTGCTGAGCGATGAGTTGTGGATCGAGGCTCCCGAAGAAAGCACCCGGATCACTATCGTGCGCCGCCCGCGCATCGGCGTTGATTACGCCGGCCACTGGGCCAAGCGCCTGCTGCGGTTCTACATCAAAGACAATTGCTTTGTTTCGCACAAGTAATCTCACTCTCTGGCCGCAGCATATCACCGCGATGGTGACCATGTCCTCGCCGTCTTTGTTGACCATCCCGCGCAGCAGGCCGACATGCCTTGTCCTCAAATTGCAGTGCAAAGCCTGAAGTTGACAAAGGCCCTAAGCTTACGTAAGATGTAAACGTAAGGATGGTTGAAACATGGCAGATCGAATCTTTTCCGCGCGCGTTGATGAAAGCACAATCCGCCGCATCGCTGATTTGGCTAAACGCCTGAAGCAATCCAAGAAACAAATCCTCGAATCCGCTGTTCAGGAGTATGCACAGAATTTCGGCCAGGAATCGCAATCTGACATTCTTAAAGAAACTTCAGGTCTCTGGCAGAGAAAAGAAACTGCCGCAAAAACGGTGGAACTATCTAAAAAGGCATTTCGACGCTCCATGAAACGACATCAGGAATGAGAGTATTCATCGATTCGGACATCCTCATCTGGCACTTGCGCGGGGAGAAAAAAGCCACAAATCTGCTGATGCGCTTGCGCAAACAGCCGGATTGCGAACTCTGGACCGGTGCCATGCAGCGGGCGGAAATACAATTCTTCATGCGCAAACATGAAGAAGAAAAGACACTGCTCTTTCTTTCTCTTTTTCACACCGCGCCTGTCGATGCCGAATTAGTTGACCTTGCATCCGTGATATATCGCCGCTGGTCGCCATCACACGGGATGGATGTCAACGATGCTCTCTTGGCGGCAAGCGCCATGAAGTACAACGGACAAATCATCTGCCTGAACAAGAAGCATTATCCCATGCAGGATATTGTGGTGAAAAAAGGTTGGTGATCTGTGCTGTTCCCAACACATCAAGCAGGTTTTGGTAGAGAAATTTGAGATGCTTGGAATTCATCGCGGTATTGGATCTGGCACAACTTCCAATACAGGCCGCGCTTGCGCAGCAATTCCTCGTGCGTGCCTTCCTCGCGCAGATGCCCATGATGCATGACCAGAATTTTGTCGGCGCGTTTGATGGTTGAAAGACGGTGCGCAATGATAATGGCCGTGCGTTTATCCAACAGACGATTCAGCGCATCCTGAATCAGAATTTCTGTCTGCGTATCGATGTTGGATGTGGCCTCATCCAGGATCAATATATCAGGCTGGCAGGCCATCGCGCGCGCAAAGGCAAGCAGTTGCTTCTGGCCGACACTTAACGTTGCGCCTCGTTCCTGAATTTTGTGCTGATATCCTTCTTCAAATTGCTCAATAAACACGTTGGCATGCACCGTTTCGGCCGCGCGGCGAACTTCCTCATCGCTCAGTTGCGGATTGCCAAGCCGAATGTTATCGGCCACCGTGCCGCTGAAGAGAAACACATCCTGCAGTACAACCGCGAAACGGCGGCGCACTTCCTGTTGCGATAATTGGCGAATATCAATGCCATCAATGCAAATGGCGCCCTTCTGCACGTCATAGAATCGCTGCAGCAAACTGATGATGGTCGTCTTGCCCGCGCCAGTGGCGCCGACGATGGCTACTGTCTGGCCATGCTCCACCTTAAAGCATAAATCGCGCAGAACCCACTCCTCGTCCTGATAGGCAAACGAAACATCCTTAAATTCCACGGCTGACTGGAAGGCAGGCAGTTCAACGGGTGAAGGCGGATCGACGATCTTGGCAGGAGTCTCTAGCAAGCCGAAAATCTTTTCCGCCGCCGCCAGCGAGGCCTCAACGGTGTTGTATTTGTCCGCCAGATCACGAATAGGATTAAAAAATCGCTGCACGTAAATCTGAAACGAAAAGAGCACGCCAAAGGTGATCGTGTGATCAATCAGGCGAATGCCGCCGCGCCAGATGATCAGGGAAATGGCAAATGCGGTGACGAGCTGGATGGCTGGAAAAATCAGCGAAAATGCCCACACCGTTCCCATATAGGCATCGCGATAGCGGCCATTCAGATCAGTGAATTTGCGATACATGCGCAGTTCCTGGCCGAACAGCTGCACAATGCGCATGCCCGAAAGATTTTCCTGCAGGAATGAGTTCAGCGCGGCAATGCGCGCGCGCGTCATGCGATAGAATTTGCGCACCGAACGGCTGAAACGCCACCCGATCAGCAGGATGGCCGGGAAGCAGACAAACACCCATGAAGCGAGCCGCCAATCGGTCCAGAACAGGATGATGACAATCCCGGCGAGATAAAACAGGTCGCGAAAAATCATCGGCACGCCCGTGGTCAGCGCCTCATTCAAGGCATTCACGTCATTCATCACGCGCGTGAGCAACCGCCCCACGGGGTTATGATCGAAGAAACTGACATCGAGCGCTTGCAGATGGTTGAAGATCCGGCTGCGCATATTCAGCATCGCGCTTTGGCCAGTCCAGTTGATGATCATGGTCAGCACGGCTTCGACAATGAAACTGAGCAGGATAAACAGAATGTAAACGAGCGATAGTTTGGCCACGCCAGGAATGTCGTGATGGCGAGCCGGCCCGTCCAGTATCGAGCGAATGATCTGCGGGCCAACCAGATCAACTCCGGCCAGCGTGACGGAAAGAATAATCGAGATGATCAGCAGATGGCGATACGGGCGCACCATCTCGTAAGCATGCGCCAATAGACGGCGGGACAGCGCGGGCGGCTTGCCGCTTTCTTCATCGGCGGACCAACTGCGCTGGCGGCGTGGCTTGTCGTTCGTTTCCGCCATGGTTCCTTACACCGTATCCGTCTCGGAGGGGCATTCTTCTTCGCGCTGCAAGCGCGATAGCCCCTGCTCATTGGTGATGTCAATGGGTTCGGCGACCGCTTCTTTGGCTGCATCGCCATTGCCGTTCGTATCTTGTTCAATAGCCGCGGCAAGTTGCTGCTGGCTGAACAACTCAGCATACAAGCCACCCTGTTCAAGCAGTTCATCATGGGTTCCGCGCTCGATGATGCGCCCTTCGCGCAAGACGATAATCTCGTCCGCCATGGCAACGGTGGAAATGCGATGCGATACCAGAATGGCGGTCCGCTTGCGGATCACCTCGCGCAGATTGCGCAGGATCGCCTCCTCCGTCTCGGTGTCAACGCTGGAGAGACAGTCATCCAGTAGCAGGATTTCCGG
>Ga0116193_1001605_pt1 | contig 18368 bp, 13 predicted proteins | sample AD_UKC115_MetaG_FD_89892 | JGI IMG/M metagenome (GOLD analysis project Ga0116193, IMG submission 89892) | Active sludge microbial communities of municipal wastewater-treating anaerobic digesters from Hong Kong - AD_UKC115_MetaG | ecosystem: Engineered > Bioreactor > Anaerobic > Digestate... | reverse complement strand
TTTATATTAATAATAATTCTCGCAATTAGATCAATTACTTTGCCTGGAGCAAGTCAAGGTTTGAGTTTCTTTCTCAATCCAGACTTTTCAAAATTCAAAGCAAGCAGTATCCTTGCCGCTCTCGGCCAAGCCTTTTTCTCTTTAAGTGTTGGGATGGGATGTATCATCACATATGGTTCATACGTCGACAAAAAAGAAAACTTACTTAATATCTCACTAACCACCGTTATAGCAGATACCACTTTTGCACTGCTTGCCGGACTTGCAATAATTCCAGCGGTGTTTGCATTTGGTATCTCTCCGGGCGAAGGACCTGGATTGGTTTTTATAACACTTCCGCAAATTTTTGCTCAAATGCCATTCGGGCAATTGATCTCATTTGTTTTCTTTACAATTCTCCTTTTTGCAGCTATAACTTCATCAATATCCTTGCTCGAAGTTATAGTTGCCTATCTGGTGGAAGAACTTAACATGAAAAGAAAAAATGCCACTTTGCTCACATTTATTGTAATCGGTTTTTTTGGTGTTCTCTGTTCGCTTTCTCTGGGGACACTGAAAGATATCACATTGTTTGGTAAAAATCTCTTTGACTTGTTTGATTATACTACATCTAACATTATGCTTCCACTTGGAGGAATGTTAATAGTTCTATTTGTCGGCTGGAAAATGAAAAAAACAGATGTTATGGATGAACTTTTCAATGAGGGTACAATTCAATTCAAAGAAAACCTTTTTAAATGGATAATTTCAGGTATTAAATTCCTTGCTCCTGTAGCCATTGCCTTTATTTTGCTTAATGGGTTGGGATTGATCAAGTTGTTATAACAAAATTGTAAAAAAACGAGGCTGCTTAAAAAAGCAGCCTCGTTCTGTTCTAAATTGTCAGGTTGTGATCAAGCCTTCTTGCACCGCTCTATGTATTCAACCGACCTTTTAGCCAAGTCACCTGTCTGAGTTATCGGTTTTGCGTACTCCTCGTATTTGTGGGGGACAAATTCAAAAAGCTGAAATGCAGCAAACTGCTTATCGGCAGAATAAATTATATCAACTTTGGCACTGCCAGTTTGGTCGAATTTAACCAGATGACCCTCATCTACGCCTTCTTCCAAAATAGATTTTAAAATTGTAAGATGTTCCTTGTCAAAATACAAGGATTCTCTCTTTATACGACTTCCGGACGGTTTGTAAACTGTAATTTTTGATTTGGAAAGAAAAAAAATAACTGCAAGAATGAAGAGGATGCTTGCAACCAGAAACCATGAAAGTACCAGTGAAACAATACCTGAAAGAGCAATGACAGATGAAATAATAACTGCCTTTTTATTTAATACCTTTACTATTTCAGGGTGTGATATATTTGTGCTCATATTTTACCTTTTATTTAATATTATTAATTATAAAAACAACATACCTCAAACTTGTCAATTTGAAGATGCCCTCGTATCTGTTTTTAAAACAGATGATTAAATTAAGAGGTAAAACGATTAAATTACAATCTTTCTAAGAGTATAAATAAAAAAATCAGATGAAGGAGCGTATAAGACATTAACCAAAGCAATAAAGTGCTGCTCTATTTTTCTGTTAAGTTTCCCTATAATTCTTTCCCGACAAAGTGAATAAGCCAGGATTTTTTGATAAAGACTCGGACTCACTATTAAATTCCATGGAGCAGAAACAACCGGAATAGTAGGTTCTGAAGAAAATTGACGCATTCCATCCGAACTCAATGAAGGAGAAAAAGTATATGCAGACATAATAAGTGAATCCTGTTCTGCATTAAAATCGACAACATTATTCCTTTCAAGAATAAGTGCAGAAGGCAGAACAGCTATAATCAACAAAATTAAGAAACTTGTAGTCTCAAACGATCGCTTTAACATATTGTACACATGCTATTTCTTCAAATACAATCTTTTAATTTCCAATAAAATCCCTAAAACCAAAAGAATAATTAAAATTCCGGATGCAATGGCCGAGTAGGTTGCCCCCTTCTCAATTGACTCAGGCATATAGTTAAATTCTATTTCATGCTCTCCGGCAGGAACTCTCAATGCTCTGAGAATATAATTTACTCGAAAAATTTCTACGGGTTGTCCGTCAATTTTCGCACTCCACCCTGCAGGATAATATATTTCACTGAAAACAGCAATCCTCTCCCTTTTTGTCTTATACTTATAAATTAACTGATTTGGAGAATATGATGTTAGTTGAATTGTAGAAGACAAGGAATCTTCCGGAAACTTTCCGGATACAAACCCTGACAATAAATCTTTGAACCTCTCATCTACAACTGCTGAATGTCTCAGATCAACCGAATCGAGCAAAGCAATTTCCTCGTCTGCATTTGCAGCCCAAACCAAAGAGTCTACGAACCATGCATTACCCATTGCCTTGCTATTGCTCAAAGGAGGATTTGAACCGTTAAAAATTATATAGCGAGTATTAAGCATGTTGAGTATCTTATAATCGCCAAGTCGTGCCTGCGCTTCAGAAATTGTGGAAGCCCCCTTAATATCTTCCCATATTCTCCTCATTTCGGGCATAATATGATAATCAATCATATCCTGATATCTCTGAAGTTTTACTGGACTGTATCCGCCTATAGTTTTATGATGATAACTTACATGGGAATCGTTAAATGTATTCACACTTAAGTCAAGTACCCTGTAATTGGGATCCTTATCCTGTAATATAATCTCATCTACAGGTCTTTTTGCATATTGATTTGTAAAATCGACTTTAGAAACAAAATGAGAATCATTAAGATAGCGTCTGTCAATACTCCAGAGATCTACAATGACGAGCAGGGCAAGAAAAACATAGAAATATTTAACGTGGAGTTTTTTGGTGATGGCAAGCCAAAGGGCTCCGGCTGTAAGAATTATTAAAACAAACGACCTGAAAGCGTCCGCCTTCAAAAGTGAAGCTCTGTCATGAACTAGCGCTAATCTAAGTTGTTCTGGAAGTTGCGAATCGGATGGTGAAGAGAATGACCCGGCTATTGATGGCATTAATGCAACTAATAATGAAAATCCGGCAGTTATCAACAATGATATCAAAATCCCCCGCTTTACTGTTTTCTTTTCATATTCTCCTGAAAGAACCTTATCTACAGTGATAAAAGCAAGAAGTGGTATCGTAATCTGAAGAATTACAAGAATCATGGAAACTGTGCGAAACTTATTATAAAGAGGAGCATATTTAAAGAAAAGTTCTGTGAAAAACATAAAATGGGAACCCATAGAGAGAAGCACCGCAACGAGAGATACCCCGGCAATCCACCACTTAGTAGAACCTTTTAGCAAAATAAGCCCCAGAACAAACAGAAAAATAGAGATTGCACCCATATACATGGGTCCTGCTGTAAATGGTTGAGGCCCCCAGTAAAGAGGCATTTGTTTAATTATCTGATCTGCCCCTTCGTATCCTGCATCTTTTAAGATTTTATATGTTTCGGAGTCTTTTGAAAGTTCACCTACTGATGATCCCCCATTATAATTTGGAATCATTAAATTTGGTAACTCTTTTGGACTGTATGACCATTGTGTGGCGTAGGCGATATCAAGTCCTTTGCTTTTGTCTTCAGATTTTCCAGTAGAAAGCTCCGAACCACCTCGCATAGTAAATTTTGAATATTCATAAGTTGGCCATAGATGATTAACATTAGTCGCAATTCCCAGCGCTCCTGCAATTAAGAGATAACATGAGATTTTCAAAAACCTTGTAAAAGTATGCTCTCTTATGGATTTTACAAATAAAGCTATAGCATAACCAAGAATAATAATGGCAAGATAATAAGTTATCTGAGGATGATTAGCCTTTATCTGGAAGCTTAGGGCAAATGCAAACAAAAGAGCACCCCAAAATGGCTTCTTGCCGCGATAGGCATAGGCAACAGCTGCCAAGACCCATGGCATGAACGCAATTGCAACCATTTTAGAATTGTGCCCAACCTGAATAATTTGAGGATTATAAGCACAGAAAGTAACAGCAATTGCTCCTATAAATGACAGCCAGATATTAACTCCAAAGGCAAGAAACATTAGAAAAGCACCTATCATGGAGATAATCAGATAACTTGGAGGTCTAACCCCTATAAAAAGTAAATTATAAATATATTCAGTAAAATCTCCTTCATACTGAACAGAAATAGATGTAGCCGGCATTCCTGAAAACATGGAGTTTGTCCAAAGAGCCGGGTCTTTATCCGGATTAGCTTCATTATATTGAATTATCTCATTGGCCATTCCTCTCCAGGAAGCTATATCGGACTGATTTACAACCTTGCCACTAAAAACTTGCGGAGTAAAAAGATAAGCAATCGCTACGAAACATATTATAGCTAACACATAAGGTAGATACTGTCTGTAATTTTTCATAACATTCATTCTTCTATTACGTCATCGAGCAGAGAGGCCATTCGTCCACACAGCCTCTCTCTCGAATAATTATCAATTTTGCCCGAAGGTATATATATTTCTCCTTTCTTATACAGAGTATATTGATTCTCTATCCAGATCCTTGCACCTGTATAGTCATTGTAGTCAAAAAGTACACCGGCCTCGCTCTCCTTCAAAGCAATATCCATATCGCCTCCAATAGGACCAAAACCCAGAATGGGGCGTCTTGCAGCCAGATATTCAAAGAATTTACCGGTAAGAATACCCTTTGCTTCAGGTTCCTGTCCTCCTGCCAGTAGAAGTATCCGAGCACGCCTTTGCCATTTAATCACTTCTTCATGAGGCATATAATCCATGCTGACAAGATTTGAATCGAGAGAATTATCTAAAATGTCACTCCATACAGAGCCGTCAGTATGACCAATAATTCTAAGCAAAAGATCCTGTCCAAATCCTTGAACTTCTTTTACCATGTCACCAAGTATGCGCCACAAAATGGATGGGTTTCGGTCTTTAACAAACAGACCAGTATAAGTAATCGTAAACTTGTCTTCTAAAGATTCATTTATTTGTGCAAAATCAGAGGCATCAAATCCATTAGTAATTACTTCGATTCTCTTAGGCTTTAGTGCAAGAAATTCCTCCTTCATAAAGTTTGTCACTACCACAACTGCATCTGCTTCCCTGATAACGCTACGCTCCATTCTTTTGTGTAACAATTTAGTTAAAAGCGTATTTTTCATGTACTTGAATGTGTACATAGTAGTCCAGGGATCACGGAAATCAGCAATCCATTTTATTCCCGTCTTCCGAGCCAGACCTCTTGCAATCAAATGCATGGAATGAGGAGGTCCCGTACTGACAATAGCATCAACAGGATTCGTTTTCAAATATCTGGTCAGGTACTTGATAGAAGGTCTAATCCACATACATTTTGGATCTGGAACAAACAAGTTACTTCTGACAAAAAGAGAAAAAGTTTCTTTAAAGGATTTATTACTGCTCCCACCACTATCTGCAATAAAACCTGGCTTAATAGCTTCTCCTCGCCTGCCTGTAAATATCTTATAGAGGTTATAAGGCTCAAAAATTTTCCTTTTTATCACCTCTATTCCCTGAGGAATCTCAGAAAGAAGCCCTTGGTCATAAGCCATAAACTCAGGATTTTCCGGCGTATAGACTACAGGTTCGTAACCATATCTTCTAAAATATTTTACAAACTTCAACCATCGCTGGACACCCGATCCTCCTGCAGGAGGCCAGTAGTAGGTAATAATCAACAGCTTTTTCAATCTACTTTGCAATAAATATGTTATACAAAGCTCTTAATACCTCACCTTGGATAACTGTAAAACCATCCTTGTAGACAGGAGGGCAACCATTTGTCATCATTACTATTCCAAATCGCTTATCAGGATTAAAAAACATTGCACTATAGACTCCATATGCCGAACCTGTGTGCCCTGTCATAACCTCCCCGGGAATCAAGTTTGTGACTTTTTCAAGAGCCATACAATACTCAGTAAAATCGTCTACCTTTACCACAGGCGTCTGCATCATTCTTGAACTTTTCTCGGACATAACCCTCACTTTACCATATTTACCGTAATTCATATGCATTATCATATAACGTGCAAGATCCTGTGCAGATATTTTAATTCCTCCTGTTGGAGAAAAAATGGGAGTACTGTAGCCAAAAACATAGTTGTTTTTAATTTCCTCTCCTTTGCTCATATACGCCTCAGGTCTTGCTCCCCATACGCCATTATCATCATTGCCATATAAAGTCACAAACTTTGAAGCATCAAGAGAATCAACATTATAATCTGCATATAGGCCCAAAGGCTTTATTACGCTGTTTCTTACATAATCATCAAATCTCTTCCCGGACACTCTTTCAACAATAGTGCCGATAATGTTAAATCCGAGATTACAGTAGTCATATGCTGTTCCGGGTGCATAATCATGATATGCTTCTCCGTACTTTTCATTCTTTTCGGGATTGACTACATCAAGCGTAAAATAGCCTGCTGCATCCCGAAGACTTGACGTATGTGAAAGAAGCATCTTAAGAGTAATAGGAATATCGGGAAATTTTGGATTACGGACTTTAAAACCTATAAGTTCACTTACATCCTGATTGATGTCCACCAGTCCTTTGTCTACCAGAGTCATCAAAGCAGTTGTGGTAAAAGATTTGGAAATTGATGCTATTCTGAAAAGATCATCCTTCTTAAGATCAACATCGTTTTCAATATTTTTCTTACCAAAAGACCCGACATATACTATTTTACCACCTTTGACGACTGCCACGGCGAGACCTACAGCTTTGTTTTCTTTCATTATTTGTTGCAGTTGAGTGGCTGCCAAATTTTCTTTTATATCTTTTCCAAAAGCAACTGAAGAGATAGCCAAAGTGATTAAAATCGACGAAATTATTTTCATACATTGTTTTTTTAGAGGGGAATAATACAAAGATAATATCTATTTTTGTAAAGATGAACGAGGATAAAAAAATAGCAGAGACCCCCTTAATGAAGCAATACTTTTCCGTGAAATCAAAGTATCCGGAGGCAATTCTTCTATTCAGAGTAGGTGATTTTTACGAAACATATGGTGAAGACGCCATTGTTGCTTCCAAGATTCTTGGCATTATCCTTACCAGAAGAGCGAACGGGTCTGCAAAGCACGTTGAGATGGCAGGATTTCCTTACCATGCTATTGATACTTATCTCCCTAAACTTGTTAGAGCAGGTTACAAAGTGGCAATCTGCGATCAGCTTGAAGACCCAAAACTAGCTAAGAAAATTGTCAAACGTGGGATAACTGAGCTCGTCACTCCTGGAGTAGTGTATAACGAACAATTGCTTACAAACAAAGAGAACAATTACCTTGCAGCTATATATTTCGAAGGAGACAAAGCCGGAGTAGCATTCTTAGATATCTCTACAGGTAGTTTTAAAGTATCTTCCGGTGATCTTCAATATATTGAGCTTCTTCTAAATAGTTTTGCACCTAAGGAGATATTGCTCCAAAAGAGTTACAAAAAAGGATTTGAAGAACGCTTTGGTAGAGATATCTATATTTCAACAATGGATGAATGGGCTTTTGTCACTGATTCTGCAAGAGAAAAATTGCAGACTCATTTCGGAGTTACTACTCTCAAAGGGTTTGGAATAGATCAGTATCCACTCGCAATTACTGCTGCCGGGGCTATACTTTATTACCTTGAACTAACACAGCACGAAGGAATAGGTCATATCTGCTCAATTTCAAGAATTGACGAAGGAGATTTCGTTTGGATTGACCGTTTTACATTCCGAAATCTAGAAGTATTCAAAAGTGCTTCTGAAAACGGGTCTTCCTTAACAGAGGTTATTGACAGGACTTCTTCGCCTATGGGAGCAAGGTTGCTTAGAAACTGGCTTGCGATGCCTGTAAAAAATGTTCCTGAGATAGAACACAGACAAAATATAGTTGAAAAATTTCTCTCTGACCATGAAATGAGAGACAGAGTAAGACAGTTGTTAAAAGAGATTGGCGATCAGGAACGAATTATTTCAAGAGCAGCAGCCGGTAAAATAACACCAAGAGAAGTTGTACAGCTTAGAAGAGGATTAGAAAACACCAAGCCTATAAAAGATATTCTTAATTCTTCCGGGTTAAAGGAACTTACTGATATCTCTTTGGAGATTGATCCATGTGACGAACTACTGGACAGACTTACCAGAGAACTGATTGAAGATCCCGCCAGCCAACTCGGCAAAGGTGATGTTATTGCCAATGGAATAAGCCAGGAACTCGATTCTTTGAGAAAGATTGTCCGCCATGGAAAAGAGATTCTTGATAATATTCAGGCTAGAGAGATTGAAAAGACGGGAATTTCATCGCTTAAGGTCAGTTACAACAACGTATTTGGTTACTATCTTGAAGTTCGCAACACTCACAAAGAAAAAGTCCCAAACGACTGGATAAGAAAACAGACTCTTGTCAATGCGGAAAGATATATTACGCAGGAGCTCAAAGAATATGAAGAAAAAATAATGGGAGCAGAAGAGAAAATTATAAATCTCGAAACCAGTCTTTTTTTTGAAATTATCTCTGCTATTCGAAAAAATATCGCAACAATGCAAAAAAATGATGCATTATTGTCAAAAATTGATCTTCTTGCCAGCTTTGCCGAACTTGCGCATTCCAACAATTATAAAAGACCCTTAGTTAATCTTGAAGATAAAATAATAATTCAAAAAGGACGTCATCCTGTTATAGAAACAATTATGGCCCCTGGAGAAGAGTATATACCAAATGATCTCTATCTCGACAATTCTACTCAGCAGATAATGATTCTAACGGGGCCGAACATGTCCGGAAAGAGTGCACTTCTAAGACAGACTGCCTTAATAGTTCTTCTTGCACAAATTGGTTCATTTGTACCTGCCGAATCAGCCACGATCGGTATGATTGACAAAATTTTCACAAGAGTTGGAGCAACAGACAATATTTCGCGGGGTGAGTCAACTTTTATGATTGAAATGCTTGAAACAGCAACCATTCTTCATAATCTTTCCAACCGCTCTCTTGTACTGCTCGACGAAATAGGCAGGGGTACAAGCACATATGATGGAATGTCCATAGCTCGTGCAATAATAGAATACATCCACGAACATAAAGAATTCCGCGCAAAAACAATATTTGCTACTCATTACCATGAGTTGAATGATCTTGAAAATATGTTTGAAAGAGTTAAAAACTATCATATTTCAGTAAAAGAGGTTGAAAACAGGGTAGTTTTTTTAAGAAAATTACTTCCTGGAGGCGTAGCCCACAGCTTCGGCATACATGTTGCCAGAATGGCAGGTATGCCTCAAGAGGTAGTCAAAAGAGCTGAGAGAATCCTTAAACAGCTGGAAAACAAGAAAGAAAAGAAAGATGACGCAATTCAACTTTCACTGTTTCAACTGGAAGAAGACCCACTTCTTACAAGTATACGAGATGAGCTTAAAGAGATAGACATAAATAAAATTTCGCCTCTCGAAGCATTTGATATATTACGGACACTTAAACAAAAGGCAGGTTTATAATTAAAGTCAGAAAGAAAAATGATAAAGTTATACAGACAGATAACAATAATCTCTAAGTTGATTTATGAGAGCATTCTCTTTGCATACAGTTCTCTTAAGGGAGATAAATTTCGCACATTTCTTTCTCTGTTTGGAGTAAGTATTGGCATTTTTTCTATTGTTACTGTCTTTACAGCCATTGATGCACTTAGAAACAACGTTGCCACTGGATTGAACAGTTTTGGTGGGAATACTCTTTATATTCAAGAATTTCCATGGGCTCCACCTGAAGGAGAAGAATACAAGTGGTGGGAATACAGAAAGAGGCCAGCCACAACAATTGAGGAATTTCAATATATCAAGACAAACAGCAAAACTGCTGAAGCCTCTGCATTTGTGATTTTCACATCCAAAAATATCCGGTACAAGCGTAATTCTTTTAATAGTGGATTTATAACTGCCCCTACCAGTGATTGGGACAAAATATCCAATGTTGAAATTGAAAATGGACGTTATTTCTCGCCATTTGAGGCACAGTCATCCACTCCAGTGGCAGTTATAGGCAATTCCGTTGCAGAGGCCTTATTTGCCGGAGAAGACCCCGTAAATAAGATAATAAAGGTTGGTCAAAGCAATGTGAAAGTTATAGGTGTCAACAAAAAGGCTGGTGAAAGTATTATCAGTATATTCGATACAGACAATTCCATAACTGTTCCTTATCGGTTCATGAGCACACTTGTTAACGCTCGTAATACAAGTTCCATGATTTGCGTTAAACCCCTGGATAACGTTGACAGAGATGAATTTCTGCTTGAAATGAAACTTCTCATGAGGTCTGTAAGAAGATTAAGTCCTAAACAGTCCGATAATTTTGCTCTAAACGAAATGACATTTCTGCTTAACCAGACAAAAAGTATTTTTAAAGGAATTAATCTGGCCGGATGGATTATAGGAGGCTTTTCCATCCTTATAGGTGGATTTGGTATAGCAAACATAATGTTTGTCTCTGTTAAGGAAAGAACAAATCTGATTGGTATTCAGAAAGCACTCGGTGCCAAAAGATATATTATTCTTACCCAGTTCCTTGCAGAAGCCACTTTTCTTGCTCTTGCAGGAGGGATTATAGGTCTTCTAATGACTCTGGCTATAGTACTTATTGTAGGAGGCAACGCGGCATTTCCAATGGAACTGAGCGCCTATAATATATTCAGAGGCCTTTTCATTTCATCTATTATAGGCATAACGGCAGGCTTTATTCCTGCATATACTGCAGCACGGTTAAACCCGGTGGATGCTATCAACTCAAAGTGAAGATAACAGTTTTGCCAACTCTACAAATTCTTCAACAGAGAGTTGTTCGGGACGTTTGGCAAAAAGTGGCGACTCTTTTAAAGTTACTGAATCTTTAAATGCTGATTTAAGAGAATTCCTAATAGTTTTTCTCCTTTGATTAAAAGTGCTTTTCACAATTTTTTTAAAAAAAGCCTCATCACATCCAAGAGTATTCCTCGAGTTTCTTGTCAATCTTATTACGGCCGACTTGACCTTTGGAGGAGGATTAAAACAATGTTCACTTACTGTAAAAAGATAATCAATATTATACCATGCCTGCAATAAAACTGAAAGTATTCCGTAACTCTTATTGCCGGGGGGAGAGGATAATCTTTCGGCAACTTCCTTTTGTACCATCCCTACCACCATTGGAATCTTATCCTTATATTCCAGTACTTTGAAAAAAATCTGTGACGAAATATTATATGGAAAATTTCCGATAACAAAAAAATACCCTTCAAAAACACTTTCCAAGTTCAATTTCAAAAAATCCCCTTCAATAATTTTTCCATCCAGCTCAGGAATATTATTTTGAAGATACTCCACTGCCTCACTGTCTATCTCAACCACCTTAAAATTAATATTGTCCTTGTTAACAAGATATTGAGTAAGAACACCCATTCCCGGCCCAACTTCCAAAACATTGAATTTCGGTAAATGAAGTCCTTCCAGAGAACCGACATTCTGAATTAAACACTCGGAACTAATCGGTGAGAGACTCTCCACAATTCTGTTAGCAATTTTCAAATCTCTAAGAAAATGCTGCCCCAAAGCTTTTTTTGGTGTGACGATCATGGAACAAAGCTACCGATTTTGGAAGGATTTTCCCACATTTTATCAATGGTGAGTATAACAGGAAGATGATCACTTATACCTCCGTTATATCTAGGGCCTATGTAGCAACGAAAAGGCTTTTTCCCAAGATAAATTTTATCCTCTTCAAATAAAAACTCAGGTCGGAATATCCGCATAGCACAATCCAAACAGCAAACAGGCTCGTTTCTGTCTAATAAATTTGAAGAGACAAAAAACATATCAATCAACTCCCATGATGCCCTGTATTTTATAGTCCCCTCTCCAAGCCTTCTTATCCCTATAGCCAAATTATACAAATTTGAATTGTCTACTCCGTTTCCAGTCACTTTTTTAAAAAGATCCGAATCAGGCGTATCGTTAAAATCCCCCATTATGACAATATTTGCTTTGTTATTAGATTGAAAAACTGAGTCACAAGCGATTCGAAGTTTTTTGGCTGCTGCTTCACGTTTTGGCCTGGAAATTAATTCTCCTCCAAATTTAGACGGCCAGTGATTAACAAAAACATGCAGAGTATCCAAATCCTCCAATACGCCTTTTACATAAAGAATAAATCTTGTTTTAAAAGAAGTATCTGAGGTTATAACAGGATAATAATTGACACTAACAGGCTTAAAGTATTTTCTTCTATAAAGCAAAGCCACATCAATACCACGCTCATCAGGAGAGTCTCTGTGAATTATTTTATAATCAAGCATGGCAAGTGGTGTTGCTTTTACAAGTTGTTCCAGCACGAAATGATTTTCAACTTCTGCCAAACCTATTACAACAGGGTAATTAATCTCACTTATATTATTATCACTGCTCACAGCTTCACCTGTTGAGATAATTACTTTCGCAATGTCATTTCTTTTTTTGGCAAATCTATTCCAACCCCATCTTCTTTGCCCCTTTGGAGTAAATTCATCATCAGAAGTAGAAGGATCATTAAAGGGATCAAAAAAATTTTCCAAATTCCAAAACATAATTTTATATTTTGAATTTATTATTTGAGCACTACAACGGTTGTTAAAACTAAAGAGCAAACTCGAAAGCAGTACAATTTTTATTATTAATACCCTTAAAATCAACATCTCTGTTCTATGGCTATTTTATTCAGACTGATATATAAAATAACTAATGTTATAAAAATACAAATCATCCATAAATATTAAGAACATTTTATGTTAATTATCTGATTTTGTGGTGTTTTTGTCTATTATTAAATTTTTCGGCAAAAATTAATTAATTTCGAACTTTATAAAATTATAGAAAATGTCACTGCAATGTGGTATAGTCGGCCTTCCTAATGTCGGAAAATCAACACTTTTCAATTGTATAAGTTCAGGAAAAGCTCAAGCAGCAAATTTTCCGTTCTGCACTATAGAACCAAATATTGGCTCAACCCTGGTTCCAGATTATAGACTTCAAGTTCTTGAACAGCTTGTTCACCCAAATAGAGTTGTTCCTGCAACTGTAGAGATTGTAGACATTGCAGGACTTGTAAAAGGAGCCAGCAAAGGAGAAGGCCTCGGCAATCAGTTTCTTGCTAATATTAGGGAAACTGATGCCATTATTCATGTTTTAAGATGCTTTGATGATCCAAATGTTGTTCATGTAGATGGGAGTGTCAATCCTATAAGAGATAAGGAAATAGTTGACACTGAACTTCAACTTAAGGATCTCGACACTATTGAAAGCAGAATGAATAAAGTAATAAAACAGGCTCAGACCGGAGGAGACAAAACAGCTAAGAGGCTCTATGAAGTTCTTCTTAAATACAAAACTGCTCTTGAACAGGGTCGCTCAGCAAGGAGTGTTGTTTTTGACAATCTTGAAGATAAAAAACTTGCAAAAGATCTCTTTTTGCTTACTGATAAACCTGTTTTATATGTATGTAATGTCGACGAATCTTCTGCCAAAAGTGGAAACACTTATGTTGATCAAGTTAGAGATGCAATTAAAGATGAAAATGCCCAAATGTTGGTTGTAGCTGCAAAAATTGAATCAGAAATTGCAGAATTAGAAAGTTATGAAGATAGAGAGTTATTTCTCAACGAGATAGGTTTACAGGAGTCTGGCGTTAACCGTCTTATAAGAGCAGCTTACAAATTACTTAATCTCGAGACCTACTTCACTGCCGGTGTTCAAGAAGTTAAAGCCTGGACTTTTCACAAAGGGACTAAAGCTCCACAAGCAGCAGGAATTATTCATACTGATTTTGAAAAAGGCTTTATAAGGGCAGAGGTCATTAAATATGAGGATTTTATAAAATATGGTTCTGAAGCAGCCTGCAAAGAAGCTGGAAAAATGAATGTCGAAGGAAAAGATTATGTTGTACAAGACGGCGACATTATGCATTTCCGTTTTGCAGTATAAAAAAGAGGGTGTCCAAAATTGGTTTTTGAACACCCCCTAAACTCTGACGGTAAGTTTAAATTAAAAAAACTTATACCTGGTATCCTTGACATTTGCTGCCTTTTCAAGAATCGGAGATAACATTTGCATTTTATAACCTAAAATTTGATTATTTCTTGCCTTTGCATCATCTTCTGTAAAGAAGGCACCTGTTTGTCTTGCATCTACATTGAACACATAAACACCTACAGTCCCATCAATAGGTCCTGTAACTTTGTTGACTTCAGCTCCACACACTGATCCAATAAATTTAGGGTCAAACGACTGTGATCCAAGAGCACCAAAAGAAATTCCTTCCTGTTTACTTATTGTTAAACCCAAAACATTCGCAATTTCATCCATAGTCGCAAGCCCTTTAATTTTCTCTGAAACCTCGGCGACAGCTTTCTTATCACTCTTTTCTTTCTTGATAATTTCGACAATTTTTGGTTCAACGGCACTAAGTTCCGGAATACCCTCTTCATAAGCAGCTGTAAGGGCTACCACAAAGAAATATTTATTATCTACAGCAATGATATTAGAAACATCTCCCACTTTTGCTTCATATGCCCAACGACTTATTTCACGAGCATTCTTGTAAGTAGCAACATTTTTTGCTCCTGGTTCTATCCCGGAAGCAGGAATGGCTGTTAAATTTAACTCCTTGACAGCTGCATTAAATTTTTCAATATTGCCGTTTGCCTTAGTAGCAAGATCATTTGCCTGAGAATAATATTTTTGGTATGTCTCTTTACTTGCCAAAGCCTCTTTTACCAAAACTGCCAGTTGAACTTTTGTGACCGGCTTACTCATTTCCTTAACCTTAACCACATGAATGCCATAATTTGTCTCCAGCTTGGTTATCTTGCCCGGAGAAAGATCAAAACAAGGTTCAAATCCAGGAATTAATTGTTGTTGAGTCATCCATCCAATATCACCAGGAGTAACATTAGGGTTTTTGTCAGCAGAATATTTAGCCGCAAGTTCAGAAAAATCTGCTCCCTTTGAGAGAAGCTGAATAAGAGAATCAGCCAATTTATTTGCTGCAGCCCTGTCCGAATTCTGAATGAGAATATGTTGAACATAAACGGAATCTGGCATTTGCTTCTTATCATTTATTCTTGCCGCCATATATGTATAATCTTGAAGAAAAACAGGAAGTACTGCATTTACAGGTGCTTTAAAGGCAAAACTGTCAAGAATCGGAGATACGGCTGCCAGCTCTCCCTCTTTGTAATAATATGGATCTAAAGGTTTATCAGAATTTTTGGCCAAAAAGTTCTTAAGATTATCTGTAGTTGCAAATTCATCAAAAAGATTATCTATACTTTTCTTAGCCAGTTCCATATCTGTTTCGGAAGGGACGACATTAAATACTACATATTCAATATCTCTGCTTGCATTTCTGTAGAAATGTCTTTTGTATTTATTGTAATAATCCTTTATTTCCTGCTTTGAGACAGTAACTGTGCTATCAGGAGCAAATGCGTATGGTTGCAATACAAATGAGACATCAGATGTAACATTGTTCTCTTCTATTATTCTTCTTAGTTCAACAGGATTAAAGATTGAACTTTTTACAAGAAGTGAAACATATTTCGAAAATATTTGCTCATTTCTAATATTATTTTCAAGGAACTTCCAATATGTTGAAAGATTACCGGAATTATCCTGAGGTATTTGCTTAATAAATTGAACAAGTCTGGATCTGTCAAACTGACCGTTTTCACCAATAAAAGTATGTTCTCTCAAAAGCACCGGAGAAATATTTGTTCCTTGGCTGAGATCCACCATTTCATCATCGCCAACTTTGACTCCGGCCTTATCCATTACAGGTAGTAAAACATTCTCTGTTAAGAGTTCCTGCCAGGCACTTTGATTAACATATTCCTGAGTCTCATCACTCATTGTAGATGAACCGGAAGTTAACTGAAATATCTTTGTAAAATAATCGACTTTCTTCTGATATTCTTGATATGTTATTGATTTACCATTCATTTCTCCAACATCATACTTTGAAGAAAAAATTGAAAGAACTGATTGTAACGTTCCCGGATCTATAATAAAAGATAAAAGTGCAATAGCTATAATTAAAGTAATAAAGACACCCATCTTAACCCGGATCTTTTCTAGAACTGCCATTGTGTATTAATTTTAAGTAATTTCATGTTTGGCCGCGAAGATACGTAAAAAAATCATTTTACCTCCCCTATTCGTCAACTATTCTAAGTGAAACCGTCTCTATTCTGTTTGATGAAGTCTTCAGTACAGTAAAAACTAAATTTTCATACTTAATTACATCTCCAGCAACCGGTATGTTTTCATTACAAAAGGTTATAAAACCAGCAAGTGTTTCATATTCTTCAGATTCTGGAATGCCGAGATCATATTCTCTATTTAAATATTTAACCTCTATCCTGCCGGAAAAAATAAATTCCCCATTTTCTTGTCTTATTTCTATAAGCTCATCGTTATCCAACTCGTCATCAATTTCTCCAAAAATCTCCTCAAAAAGATCTTCAAGAGTTACGATTCCTGCTGTGCCTCCAAATTGATCAATTACAACAGCAATTGTACTGTGACTCTTGATAAGCGTTTCAAGAAGCTCCCTGGCATGTGTCGTTTCAGGGAAGTATCCAATTTTTCTTATTAGCTCCCTAACGGGTCTCTCGCCTTTAAAAAGATCCTTGGAATGAACATATCCTGTAATTGTATCGATACTTTCCCTATATACAATTATTCTTGAATAATCAGTTTTGGCAAACAAATCTAGAAGTTCAGCATAAGTAGTCTCCTCCTCAACTGCACATACCTCAGTCCGTGGTATCATACATTTCTTCAACAATACATCAGAGAAACCAAGTGCATTTTGAATTAAGACCGCATCTTGATCTTTTGGTTCCTCTCTCATAACAATTTCTTTACTGACAAATGGGGAGAAAATCTTAAATGATATTGAAGCAACTCTATAAAATAACTTGAGAATTCTATTCGGATTAACAGAACCAACAATAATCGGAATCACTTCGGAAATAACCAGCACTATAAATACAATCAAAAAAATTTCTATAAGAAGCACTACATAATTCAAATCATGAAAAAGTGAGCATAATGGTTTATAGGTCAAGATATAAAACGAAATGCCGAATATGAGCAAAAAAACCATTTTACCAATTCTCAGCGATGAAGTGGCTCTTTTCCTTTCCTTTGTCATACTGTCAACAATTTCCGCATATTTAAGTCCCTGCTTCTTGTCAAACTCAATCTTTACTACATTATAATTTTGTAAAGCAGTTTCCAGTGCGGTAAAAATTGCAACTATCAACAGTGAAAGCAATAATATGAAAATAGTCAGTATCATTTAACATCTTTTTTTATCGGTAAAAGCGGACCAATAAAATTAACAGAATCAATGTATGGCATTTCAAGAGAATCCTTGACCACAACAGCATAACTGTCGAAAGGATTGAGTATTACTGCATTTCTGGCCATCTCGTCTGACTCCATACCTATACCCTGCATAAAAACATCCGGAGACTTAAGCTTTACAACACAATGAGTATATATTTTTTTTGTAAGTCGGTTCCAATAAAGCGTATCAGTAACCATTTCTTCACCCTTCATATAATTGTTAATTACAACATTGCCGTAAGCTTCCCAAACTTCGTTATTTGCAGCTGTTTTGTGCTTTGCTGCATTTGCTCTAATCTCTGTCTCAAGAGCTCCGTCTCTTGTAAAAGCTTTGACATTAATTCCCTCCGGGAAGTATTCATATGGTTCTTTAGCATTTGTATATCGCTCCATTTTTTTTGCAAAGACTCTTAAAACCACAACTCCATTTTCTGTCTGTTGAAAATACATATTATCAACTATTTGAGTCGGAAATTCCTCGGCAGAAATAGGATCAGCAGCAGGAATATCACTTTTACATGATAAAACGAGTGTAGCAACCACAAAAGTGGCTGCTACAAACATTTGTTTCAAATATCGAGGATTACTTCCCGAAGACATAATTATTTCCTTGTCCTAACTGTTGTTGTGGCAGACATGCCGTTACAGTTTACAGTAAATGAACTTCCGTCGGTAATATCATACATAAAGGCCTCTTCCTGAAGTGGAAAATATTGACTAAACTGTCTGATCATCTTGTCGGCATCAGCTGCTAATGAAGGATCCGCATTCTTTGCTTTAATAAAATAATCAACAGCTACCCAGAAATGAGCTCTTGATTCAATCTCATTGCCTCCACATCTAGCCATTGCCCAAGCTGTACCAATAATCATATATGCCTGGCCTGCAACCGAAGGATTTTTTTGCATCGCTTCTCTTGCAACTTCTGCAGCTTTATTGAATTGTTCGAGTTTAACATAATATGCTGCCATAT
>Ga0116193_1001604_pt1 | contig 18393 bp, 17 predicted proteins | sample AD_UKC115_MetaG_FD_89892 | JGI IMG/M metagenome (GOLD analysis project Ga0116193, IMG submission 89892) | Active sludge microbial communities of municipal wastewater-treating anaerobic digesters from Hong Kong - AD_UKC115_MetaG | ecosystem: Engineered > Bioreactor > Anaerobic > Digestate... | reverse complement strand
TCAGTTGCTACTGCAGGTTTTCGAAGGTGTGGGCGAGCTCGGAGCCCGTCATCGGTTCGCGGGCGACAACCATCACCGTGTCGTCACCGGCGATGGTGCCGACCACGTACGGCAGGGCTGCGCGGTCGATAGAGCTGGCCAGGTACTGGGCGGCGCCGGGCGGGGTACGCAGCACCGCCAGGTTGCCGCTGGCGTCGGTGGACACCAGGAGTTCGCCGAGCAGCCGCGACATCCGTTCGGTGCCACCGGATATGCCCTTCACCGGGCTGCCGTCCTCGGGCACCACGTAGACGCCCGTGCCCCCATCGGCGCCGCGGAGTTTCACCGCACCGAGTTCCTCGAGATCGCGCGACAGCGTGGCCTGGGTGACGTCGATCCCCTCGTCGGCCAACAGTGCCGCCAACTCGGACTGGCTGTGCACCTCACGCGCCGACAGCAGGGCGACGATCCGGGCCTGGCGGCCCACACGGGTGGCGGCGACCTCGGGCGTTGTCGGGTTGGTCCTGGCGCTCATGCGCTACCCCTGGCGGTGTCGAGGACGCCCGACAGCGCCCCGACGAAGCTGCCCAGCTGCTCCTCGGTGATGATCAGCGGTGGTGCCAGCCGGATGACCTCGGGGGCGGCCGCGTTGACCAGGAAGCCGGCCTCCCGCGCGGCGGCTTCAGCGGCCTTGGCCCTGGGCTCCGTCAGCACGATGCCCTGCAACAGACCGCGCCCGCGGACGTGATCGACCAGCGGATGGTCGAGTGCCTCGATATCGTGCGCCAAGGTTTTGCCGAGGGCGGCGGTGTGCGCGACGAGATCCTCGGCGGCCAGCGTGCGCAGCACGGCCAGCGCCGCGGCGGTGCACACCGGATTGCCGCCGAACGTGCTCCCGTGCAGCCCGGGCGTCATCAGGGCGGCAGCAGCGCCGATACCGATGCAGGCACCGATCGGCAATCCCCCGCCCAGACCCTTGGCCAGGGTCATCACATCAGGCGTGATGCCGTCGTGCTGGTGGGCGAAAAACGTTCCGGTGCGCCCGATCCCGGTCTGCACCTCGTCGAGGACCAGCAGGGCCCCGTGGTCGGTCGTGATCTCCCGGGCCGCGGCCAGATAGCCCGCCGGCGGGACCACGACGCCGCCCTCCCCCATGATGGGTTCCAGGAACACCGCCGCCGTCTCGTCGGTGACGGCCGCCCGCAGGGCGTTGGTGTCCCCATAGGGCACGAAGGTGACGTCGCCGGGCAGCGGTTCGAACGGCGAGCGTTTGGCCGGTTGGCCCGTCAGAGCCAGGGATCCCATCGTGCGGCCGTGGAATCCGCCCTCGGCGGCAACGAGTTTGGTGCGGCCCGTGAGCCGGCTGATCTTGAAGGCGACCTCGTTGGCCTCGGTGCCCGAGTTGCAGAAGAACACCCGGGCCACGTGGTCGGGCCCGAGCTGGGCGACCAGCGCCTCGGCCAGCGCGATGCCGGGCTCGGTGGCGTACAGGTTCGACGTGTGGCCCAGGGTGTTCAGCTGGGTGGTGACGGCTTCGATGACCGCCGGATGCCGGTGCCCCAGCAGGTTGACGGCGATGCCGCCGAGCAGGTCGAGGTAGGTCCGGCCGTCCGGATCGGTCAGCACCGCGCCGTTGCCGGTGGCCAGCGCCAATCCCGGGGTGCCGTAGTTGTCCATCATCACCGCGGACCAACGGTGTTGCAGTTCTTCGGTTTTCGTCATGCCGACTGGACCACCTTGGTGCCGGTTCCCTCGTTGGTGAACAGCTCGACCAGGACGCAGTGCTCCACCCGTCCGTCGATGATGTGCGCGCTGGGCACCCCGCCGGCCACGGCCCGCAGGCAGGCCTCCACCTTGGGCACCATGCCGGATTCCAGCCGCGGCAGCAGTTGGGCCAGCGCGCCGCTGTCGATCTCGCTGACCAGCGAGTCCCGGTTCGGCCAGTCGGTGTAGAGACCCTCGATGTCGGTCAGCATGACCAGCTTCTCGGCCCCCAGCGCTTCGGCCAGCGCAGCCGCGGCGGTGTCGGCGTTGATGTTGTGCACCACGCCGTCGACGTCGGGGGCGATGGTGGACACCACCGGGATCCGGCCCGCGGCAATGAGATCGACCACCGCGTCGGTGTTGACGTGGTCGACGTCGCCGACCAGGCCGATGTCGGTGGCCACCCCGTCGACGGTGACGCTGCGCCGGACCGCGGTGAACAGTGCGGCGTCCTCGCCGGTGATGCCGACGGCATACGGGCCGTGCGCGTTGATCAGGTTGACCAGTTCACGGCCCACCTGACCGAACAGCACCATGCGGGCGACGTCGAGCACCTCGGGAGTGGTGACCCGGAAGCCGCCCTTGAAATCCCCTTCGATACCAAGGCGTTTCAGCATCGCCGAGATCTGCGGGCCGCCGCCGTGCACTACCACCGGGTGGATGCCGCAGTTGCGCAGGAACACCATGTCCGCGGCGAAGGCCGCCTTGAGGGCGTCATCGGTCATGGCGTTGCCGCCGTACTTGACGACGACGATGCGACCGTGCAGTTGCACGAGCCACGGCAGTGCTTCGGCGAGGATCGCCGCCTTGGTGGTGGTGGTGGTGGCCGTCATGAGCTGTACGCCGAATTCTCTTCGACATAGGCGTGCGACAGATCGGTGGTCCGGATCGACGCGGACGCATCCCCGAGCCCCAACGACACCGTGACGTCGATATCGGCGCCGGACAGGTCGACGTCGCGGGCTCCGGGTGCACCGGCACCGTCGACGCACACCGGTGAACCGTTGAACGACACCGAGATCCGGTTCGGATCCAACACAACCGGGGCGATACCGACGGCAGCCAGTACCCGGCCCCAGTTCGGATCCGAACCGAACAGCGCGGTCTTGACCAGGCTGTCGCGGGCGATGGCTCGCGCGCACACCACGGCGTCGTCCTCGGTGCGCGCGCCGGCCACGGTGATGGTGACCCGCTTGGTGACGCCCTCGGCGTCGGCCTGCAGCTGGGCACACAGGTCGTCGCAGACGGCCCGGATCGCGTCGTCCAGCTCGTCCTGGCTGGGGGTGATCGCGCTGGCGCCGGAGGCCAGCAGCAGGACGGTGTCATTGGTCGAGCAGCTGCCGTCGACATCGAGACGGTCGAACGTGAGCGCGGTCGCCCGGCGCAGCGCGGTGTCCAGCGCGGCACCATCGGCCACCGCGTCGGTGGTGATGACCACCAGCATGGTGGCCAACGACGGGGCCAGCATCCCGGCGCCCTTGGCCATGGCACCGACGGTCCAGTTGTTCTTGTGGTGCAGCGCAACCTGTTTCGGCACGGTGTCGGTGGTCATGATGGCCCGCGCGGCTTCGTCACCACCGGTGAGGCCGCCGGCCATCTCGTGCACGATCTCGGTGACGCCCGCGAGCACCTTGGCCATCGGCAACCGGTCGCCGATCAGGCCGGTGGAGCACACCGCCACCTCGATGGGCCCGGTCTCGGTGCCCCACTCCGACAGTGCGGCGGCGACGGCCTCGGCGGTGGCGTGGGTGTCCTGGAAGCCGCCCGGCCCGGTGCAGGCGTTCGCCCCGCCGGAATTCAGGATGACCGCCCGCAGCCGGCCGGTGGTGAGCACCTGCTGGCTCCATTGCACGGGCGCGGCCTTGACCTGATTGCGGGTGAAAACACCGGCGGCGCCGTAGTCGGGGCCCTCGTTGAAGACCAGCGCCAGGTCGAGGTTGCCCGAAGCTTTGATGCCGGCGCTGATTCCGGTGGCGCGGAAGCCCTCCGGTGCCGTCACCCCTTGGTTGCGCAGCAGCCGGGACTCTTCGGTAACGCCGGTCACGGTGCCACTCCCACGGTCGACAGTCCTTCGGTCTCGGGCCATCCCAGTGCCAGGTTCATCGACTGCACCGCCGCTCCCCCGGTGCCCTTGGTCAAGTTATCGATGGCACACACCGCGACGAACACCCCGGCGTCCGCATCGACCGCGATCTGCAGTTGCGCCGCGTTGGATCCGATCACGGCACCCGTCATGGGCAGCCGCCCCTCCGGCAGCAGATGGATGAACGGTTCTGCGTCGTAGGCCTTTTCGTAGGCGGCCCGCAGTTCGGCCAGCGATGCGGTAGTGGGTGCCGTACAGGTGGCCAGGATGCCCCGCGACGTCGGGATGAGCACGGGGGTGAACGACACGCTCACCGTGGCGTCGGTGACCGCCCGCAGCCCCTGGGCGATCTCCGGCGTGTGTCGATGCGCGCCAGCGATGTTGTAGGCGCGGGCGGATCCGATGACCTCGGCGGCCAGCAGATCGACCTTGGCGGATTTGCCCGCGCCGGAGGTCCCGCTGACCGCGACGACGGTGACCGTGGGCTCGACGAGACCGGCCGCGACGGCCGGCACCAGGGCCAGCAGCGCCGACGTCGGGTAGCAGCCCGGCACGGCGATCCGCTTGGTGCCGCGCAGCGCGTCGCGGCCGCCGGGAAGTTCGGGCAGCCCGTAGGGCCAGCTGCCCGCGTGCGGCGAGCCGTAGAACCGCTGCCAGTCCGTGGCGTCGGTGAGCCGGAAGTCCGCGCCGCAGTCGACCACCAGGGTGTCGGGCCCCAACTGCTCGGCGATCTCGGCGGAGTGGCCGTGCGGCAGCGCCAGGAACACCACATCGTGTCCGCGCAGTACGTCGATGTCGGTGGGCTCGAGGATCCGGTCGGCCAGCGGGAGCAGATGCGGATGGTGTTCGGCCAGCGTGGTGCCGGCGCTCGCGGCGGCGGTCAGCGCGCCGATGGTCAGCCGGCCGTCGGCCTGAGCCGGGTGTCCGAGCAGGAGCCGCAGGATCTCACCGCCGGCGTATCCGCTCGCGCCGGCCAGGGCCACTGTGGTCATTTCGAGCATTCTGCATGGTTATGCAATCCAATGCAAATAAATTGGCGATTTCGGTGCATTGACCGTCGCCCACCGCCGGGTAATGCACCGAAATCGTTGATCCGACCGTCTCGACCAATCAGGTGCGCAGCGTGGCACCGAGCTCGCGACCGGCGGCGGCCACCGCGGCGTCGCGCGCCGCGCTGGCCTCGTCCTCGGTCAGGGTGCGGTCGGCGGCGCGGAACCGCAGCGCCAGCGTCAGCGACGTGCGGCCCGCGCCGATCTGCGGTCCCGAGTAGACGTCGAACAGTTGGACGTCCTCGAGCAGCTCACCGGCACCGGCGCGCACCGCGGCGATCACCGCATCGGCGGGCACCGTGTCGTCGACGACCAGGCTGAGGTCCTGGAACACCGCCGGGAACGGCGACACCCGTGGCGCGGGCAGCGTCTCGACGATGGGAATGGCGTCCAGATCCAGTTCCGCGGCGCAGGTGCCCTTCGGCAGGCCCGCGCGTTCGACGACGGCGGGATGCAGCTGACCCGCGAAGCCGACACTGATGTCGCCGACGAAAACCTCGGCGCAGCGCCCCGGATGCCAGGGCAACTCCTGCGCGGGTCGCAGCGTCACCTCGACACCACACGCGCGGGCCACGACGCGCACGGCTTCGAATGCGTCGGCGGCCTCGGCCCGCCGGCCCGGACCCCACGGGCCGCGTGGCTCGCGCAGTCCGGTCAGCACCACCCCGACGTGCTGCGGCTGCCGGGGCAGCGACGCGTCCAATTCGCCGATCTCCGATTCGGTGGGGCGTCGGTCGGTCGGGATACGTTGGACGGCACGGGTTTCCGTCGTCGGTAGGACCACCTGCGCGACGGAGAACAGCGCCACGTCGCCCGCGCCGCGGGAAACATTGCGGCCCAGCGCTTCCAGCATGGCGGGCAGCAACGTGGTGGCCAGATGCGGCCGATCGGCCTCCAACGGGTTGACCACCCGGGTGGTGTCGCGCCGCGGATCGTCGGCGGCCAGCCCCCAGGTGTCGAACACCCCGGCCGGCAGGAACGGCGTCGGCAGGATCTCCACGTAGCCCGACAGTGCCAGCGATTTGCCGACCGCCCGGCGGCGCTTCTGGGCGGCACTCAGGCCGCGGCCGGCCGGCGCGGTGGGCAATACCGACGGGATGACATCCAGGCCTTCGAGGCGCAGGACCTCCTCCACCAGATCGGCGGGCTCCACCAGATCCGGCCGCCAGCTCGGCGGGATGACCTCGAGCCGGCCGCCGGCCACCTCGTCGACCGCGGCGCCGATCTGGCGCAGCCGCGCGACCGTCACACCGTCGCCGTAACGCACTCCCGCCGTGCGGTCCGGCAGGTCGGCGGGCATCGTAACCGGCGGGTAGGACCAGTCGTCGCGCGGCGGGTCGCCCCGCCAGTCCGTCAGGGTGGGTTCGACCGTGCCGCCGGCGATCTCGGCGAGCAGCGTCGCACAGCGGTCGATGGCCGCAACCGAGATCGCGGGGTCCACCGACCGTTCGTACCGGCGGCCGGCCTCGCTGACCAGATGCAACCGGCGCTGCGTCCGCGACACCGCCGCCGGATCCCACACCGCGGCCTCGAGCAGCACATCGGTCGATCCGTCGTGGATCTCGGTGCTGCCCGCCCCCATCACGCCACCGATGGCGGCCGTACCGGTGTCGTCGACGATCAGCACGTCGGCCGGGTCGAGTTTGCGTTCGACGTCGTCCAGGGTCACCACGGTTTCGCCCGGTGCGGCGAAACGCACCCGGAAAGCACCGTTGATCCGGTCGCGGTCGTGAGCGTGCATCGGGTGGCCGAGCTCGAGCATCACGTAGTTGGTGACGTCGACGGCCGGTGAGATGGGCCGGATTCCGCACAGCATCAGCCGACGGCGCAGCCACCAGGGCGAGACGGCAGCGGGATCGATTCCCGTCACGGGCCGCAGGGCGAAGCGGCTCACCCCGGTGCCCGCATCCACCGTCAGCGGCCAGGCCTCACCTTCGACCGGCAGCGGCGGGACCGCGGCCGGATCGACGTAATCCAGGTCGTAGGCGCAGGCGATCTCACGCGCAATGCCACGGATCGACAGGCCGTAACCGCGGTCCGGCGTGATCGCCAGATCGAACACCACGTCGTCGAGCCCGAGGACCTCGATACCGGAATCACCCGGTTCGGCGGTTCCCGGCGGGAACACCATGATCCCGGAATGGTCGGCGCCCAGCCCCAATTCGGCGGCCGAGCAGATCATCCCGTCGGAGGTTCGGCCGTAGGTCTTGCGAGTGGCGATCACGAAGTCACCCGGCAATGTCACGCCGGGCAATGCCACCACCACCAGATCGCCAACAGCGAAATTGGTTGCCCCACAAACGATGTCACGCGGTTGGGACTCCCCCACATCCACCTTGCAGGCTCGGATGGGCTTCTTGAACTCGGTGAGTTCCTCGATCTCGACGACCCGCCCCATGGTGAGCGGACCGCTGACCGGACCGAGCTCGAGCACATCCTCGACCTCATGGCCGATCCGGATCAGGGCGGCCTCGAGGTCGGCGGGCGTCACATCCCAGTCCGGAGCGCCAGCCCGGACGGTCTCCCGCAGCCAGCTGTAGGGAACGCGCATCAGGCACCCACCCCGAACGGCAGCGAGAACCGGACGTCACCCTCGACCATGTCGCGCATATCGGGAATTCCGTTGCGGAACTGCAGGGTGCGCTCGATACCCATCCCGAACGCGAACCCGCTGTATTCCGCCGGGTCGATTCCTGCGGCTCGCAACACATTCGGGTTGACCATTCCGCAGCCGCCCCACTCGACCCAGCCGGGGCCGCCCTTCTTGTCGGCGAACCAGACGTCGAACTCGGCCGACGGCTCGGTGAACGGGAAGAAGTGCGGGCGGATCCGGGTCCGTGCCTCCGGCCCGAACTCCGACCGCGCGAATGCATCCAGGGTGCCCTTGAGGTGCGCCATGGTCAGACCCCGGTCCACGGCCAGGCCCTCGACCTGGTGGAAGACCGGGGTGTGGGTGGCGTCCAGCTCGTCGGTGCGGAAGGTGCGTCCGATGGAGACGACGTAGACCGGCAGCTCCCGCGACAGCAGGGCGCGGACCTGGACCGGCGAGGTGTGGGTGCGCAGCAGCTGCCGCGAGCCCTCCGGCGCGATGTAGAACGTGTCCTGTTCACTGCGGGCAGGATGATCCACCGGGAAGTTCAGCGCATCGAAGTTGAACTGCTCGGTCTCGACCTCGGGCCCCTCGGCCAGTTCCCAGCCCATCGCGACGAACGTGTCCGTGATGCGCTCGGCCAGGATCGTGATGGGATGCCGGGCCCCGACCGGCTGGCGGGTGGACGGCAGCGTGACGTCGATCCGCTCGGCCACCAGAACCTCGGCGTCGCGGTCGGCACGCAACTGCGCCAGGCGTTCGTCGAAGAGCCGCTGGGCCTCGGAGCGGGCGACGTTGACCCGTTTGCCGGCATCCGCGCGTTCCGACTTGTCCAAGGTGCCCAGGGCCTGGCGCGCCAGTGCCAGCGGCGCGCGGTCGCCGAGGTGGTCGGTCTTGGCGCGGGCCAGGTCATCGAGGTTGGCGGCCGCGGCGAACGCATCCCGCGCCGCGTCGACCGCCAGGGACAGCGCGCCCGCGGAAAGATGTGGAAGATCAGCCACGCGGCCAGCGCCTCCTTGCTCGTTCCCACCGACGTTCCCCGGTAATGCAAGTGCCGATCATATGCGGTCGGCACGCGATACCCTCTCGCGGTGGTGAGGGCATTGATCGTCGCCGCCTTCGGGCTGGGTGCGGCGGTGCTGGGGGTTCTGGCGGTGATCATCGATCACCGTTGGTTCGTGATCGCCGTCCCGGTCGCGCTGCTGGCCGGCCTCGGGGCGTGGGATCTGATCCAGACGCGGCATGCGATCCTGCGGTCGTTTCCCATCCTCGGCCACGCCCGATTCCTGATGGAGACCATCCGCCCGGAGATCCAGCAGTACTTCATCGAGTCCAACACGGACGGCACGCCGTTCGACCGTGAGACCCGCGACATGGTGTACGAACGGGCCAAGGGCACCAAGAGCGACGAGCCCTTCGGCACCGAACGCGACGTCAACGCACTGGGCTACGAGTTCGTGCGGCACTCGATGCGGGCGCGGTTCGCCTCCGATGTCGCGCCGAAGGTACGGCTGGGCGGGACGGACTGCACCCAGCCGTATGACATTGCGCTGCTGAATGTTTCGGCGATGAGTTTTGGTGCACTGTCGTCCAACGCCATCCTTGCGCTCAACGGCGGGGCGGCCATGGGCGGGTTCGCGCACGACACCGGAGAGGGTGCGATCAGCCCCTATCACCTTCGTCCGGGCGGGGACCTGATCTGGGAGGTCGCCTCCGGCTATTTCGGCTGCCGGACCGACACCGGCGGTTTCGATCCGGCCAAGTTTGCCGAGAAGGCGCAGCTGCCGACCGTGAAGGCGATCTCGATCAAACTCTCCCAGGGCGCCAAGCCCGGCCTGGGCGGCGTGCTGCCCGGCGCCAAGGTCAGCGCCGAGATCGCCGCGACCCGCGGCGTGCCCCAGGGCCAGACGGTGATCTCACCGCCGGCGCACACGGCCTTTCGCACCCCGCTCGAGATGATGGAGTTCATCTCGACGCTGCGCCGGCTCTCGGGCGGCAAACCCGTTGGCTTCAAATTGTGCGTGGGCGCCCGGAGCGAGTTCCTGTCGCTCTGCAAGGCCATGCTGGCCACCGACATCACCCCGGATTTCGTCATCGTGGACGGCTCCGAGGGCGGAACGGGTGCGGCCCCACAGGAATTCGAGGACCACGTCGGAATGCCACTGACCGAGGGTCTGATGCTGGTGCACAACGCACTGGTGGGCGCCGGACTGCGCGACCGCATCAAGATCGGCGCGTCCGGCAAGGTTGCCAGCGGGATGGACATCGTCTCGCGCATCATCCAGGGCGCAGACTTCACCCTGTCGGCGCGCGCCATGATGTTCGCGATCGGCTGCATCCAGGCGCAGAAGTGCAACACCAACACCTGCCCGGTCGGGGTCGCGACCCAGGATCCCGGCCTGATCCGGTCGCTGTACGTTCCGGACAAGGCCAAGCGGGTGTACAACTTCCAGCGCGCCACGGTCGCCAGCGCGGCCCAGATCGTCGCCTCGATGGGGCTCGGCGGTTTCGGCGAACTGGACCCCACGATGCTCAACCGTCGGATCGAGGGCGGCCGCACCCGGACCTACGCCGAACTCTACGAGTGGCTCACGCCGGGCGCATTGCTCGACGATTCCGGCGCGGCCTCCTGGCGGGCCGACTGGAACATCGCCACCGCGGCCGAATTCCGCTGAATCACAATCAGACCCGCGCCCAGCCCGCACGCCGCCCCCACTGCGCCGGCAACCGCGAACGCGGCGGCGCCGTCGGCCAGCACCAGGAACCCGAATGCCGCGGCCACCGACAGCATCGCCCACCGCAGCCGACTCCAGCGGCCGGCCGGCCCGAACGCGGTGGACACCAGCATTCCCAGCGCCAGTGCGATCCCGTGGCCGACGGAGGTGAAATCCCGCAGCACCGCGGCGGCACCCACCACGACGCCGATCCAGCCGGCGACCCACACCGGACGGGCCGGCCGCGGGATCGCGGCGCTCAGCGCGCCGAGCACGCCGACCGCGCCGTAGCTCATACCTACGTCCTCGGCCCGGGACACCGCCGGCGGCAACAGGCCGTGGCGCACGGCGATCAGCAGCCCGACCGCCACCAGGACGGTGGCGCCCAGATGCGCTGTGGCGAAGGCCACCACCAGGCGAGCACTGCGGAACTGCAGCTCGCACAGTGCCAACAGGCACACGAGCCCCGGCAGCCAGTAGACGACCGGGCCGGCGTCCACGACGAACGCGCTGTCGAGCAGCGTGCCCAGGTGACCGCGGTGCAGGTTGTGCAGGTTGGTACTCGCGTGCCGGATCACCGCGTGCTCGGCGGCCGGACCCCGCAGGACCAGCGCGATGCTCACCGCCGTCAGGGCGGCCGCATAGCTCACCGTGACCCGGACCAGGGTCAGCCGCGAGACGGTGCGTGACAACATCGTCACCCCACTATGCCGACGGCCGGTCCTCGGTGTCCGCGTCGTCACCTGTCAGGTCCCTGCGAATTCCCAGCCGGTACATGACCAGATCGGCCGGCACGCCAGTGGGTCGTGCACCGAACACCTGACGCCGCACGCGTTTGGCCGTGACGCCCATTTCGGCCAGCCGCCCCGGTGGCAAGAGCTCCAGGGTGGGTCCGGAGACGATGATGCCGCCCTTGGTTGCCCGTTCCATCACGCGCGCGGCGATGTTGACGTCGACGCCGAGCCAGTCCGAGCCGATGCGTTGCGGGTGGCCGGTATGTATCCCGATCCGCATTCGCGGCGTGTAGCCGTCGACGGTCACGTCGTCGATCGCCGCACTGGCCGCCAGCGCGGCGGTGATCGCGATGTCCGGGGTGTGGAACACGGCCATCAGACCGTCACCCATACGTTTGACGATGTGCCCGCCGCGGTCGAGCATCGGCGGCTCGACCACGGCCGAAACCCGTCGCAGCAGCTTGAGGGTGGCGTCGTCACCGGCGCGCAACGACCAGGACGAGAATCCGACCAGATCGGTGAAGACGATCGTGGTCTCGGTGTCGGCCCGCTTGCCCGAGATCCGTTCGGTCAGCGCCTGCCACACCTGCAGGCCGGCGAGACTCACCTCGCGGGATGCGGCCTCGCGGTCGGGTAGCAGCCGGTCCACGCCACGGGCGGCGGCGCTGGGACCGCCGACGCCGGCGGTCGACAGCGGGTCACCGAAATCCGGGTCGCCCGGCAGGTGCCGGCGCACCCGGCGGATAAAGGCGATCAGGCCGGCGTTGTGGTTGGTGTCCGCCAGCCAGGTGCCCGCTCCGTCGCGTTCGGTGGCCGATGGTTCGATCGCGGCGGGTCGAGCGCCATCGGAGTCCACCGCGTCAGGGTAGGTCCCGGCGCGCCGGCCCGGCAACGACGCCCCGGTGGTCGGAAGAAATCAGCAGGTCACGGCCATGATGCGGTGCGGTAGCCGCCCGATAACGCCCGGCGCGGCGATCGCGCAAATCATAGACAACGTTGGTTGTCACTATTATCGTGAGAACTCTTCGCTGGATTAGGAGGACGGATGAAGACACAACGTGGTGTCACCGAAACCAACCGCGACACCGCTGCCGCGGACCCGCTCGGCCCGGACTCGTTGACCTGGAAGTATTTCGGCGACCTGCGGACCGGAATGCTGGGCGTCTGGATCGGCGCGATCCAGAACATGTACCCCCAGTTGGGCGCGGGGGTGGAGGAACATTCGATCCTGCTGCGCGAACCGCTGCAACGGGTCGCCCGCTCGGTGTACCCCATCATGGGCGTCGTCTACGACGGTGACCGGGCCGCCCAGACCGGCGCGCAGATCAAGGGCTTCCACAACACCATCAAGGGTGTCGACGCGCAGGGCCGTCGCTACCACGCGCTGGACCCCGACACCTTCTACTGGGCGCACGCCACCTTCTTCATGCTGATCCTCAAGGTTGCCGAGTACTTCTGCGGCGGGCTGACCGAGGCCGAGAAGCGACAACTATTCGACGAGCACGTCCAGTGGTACCGGATGTACGGGATGAGCATGCGACCCGTGCCCGAAACCTGGGAAGCGTTCTGCGAGTACTGGGATCGCACCTGTCGCGACGACCTCGAGATCAACCGGGCGACGCTCGACATCTTCACCATCCGCATCCCGAAGCCCAAGTTCGTCATGATGCCGACCCCGCTGTGGGATCAACTCTTCCGGCCGATGGTCGCCGGACAGCGCTGGATCGCCGCCGGTCTGTTCGACCCGGCCATCCGGGAGCGGGCGGGCATGCGCTGGACCCCCGGCGACGAAGTGCTGCTGCGACTCTTCGGCAAGGCCGTCGAGATCGCATTCTGGGCGGTGCCCGATGAGATCCGCTTGCACCCACGCGCGCTGGCCGCGTACCGGCGCGCCGCCGGCCAGGCGCCGGCCGACGCCCCACTGGTCGAGGCGCCCTTCTTCATGGATCCGCCCCGCGACCGCAAGGGCATGCCGATGCACTACGCGCCCAAGCGCAGGCTGCCGTTCCCGGTGCCCCCGATCCCCGCCCCGCCGATCCCGAAGGTCATCGCCGAGCGGGCCGGCTCGCTGGTCCACACCACGTTCTCCCTCACCGGGCTCCGTCCCGCCCGCGGCCGTCGACCGGCCGCCTGAAATCAACTCTCCGACAACCGAATCGAGTACCGAATGATCGAGTGGTCCGATGTGGACCTCGCCGTGCGCGATGCCGTCCGCCAGTTCGTGGACAAAGAGGTCCGGCCCCACGTCGACGCGCTGGAATCCGGCGAGATGGAGCCCTACCCGATCATCCGCAAGCTGTTCGCGACATTCGGGCTCGACGCGATGGCTCGCGACTCCCTGGAGAAGCGCCTGGCGAGGATGCGCGACGGAATGTCCTCCGGCGGCGGTACCGGGGGCGGCATGCTCGGCGGTGGACCGGAGACCGCCGGCATGGGCTTCATGATGATCAGCGAACTGTGCCGGGTGTGCATGGGCATCGTGACCGGCATGGGCGTCAGTCTCGGGCTGACGGTGCCGACCATCGCCGCCCGCGGCACCCTGGCCCAGCAGGAGCGTTGGCTGCCCGGGCTGGTGACCTACGAGAAGATCGGCGCCTGGGCCATCACCGAACCCGACTCCGGCTCGGACGCGTTCGGCGGCATGAAATCGTATGTAATTCGTGCCGCCGATGGTTCGGGCGACTACATCCTCAACGGCCAGAAGACCTTCATCACCAACGGGCCCGACGCCGATGTGGTCGTCGTCTACGCCAAGCTGGACGAAGGCGATCCGAGTGTCGACAAGCGCGACCGCAAGGTGCTGACCTTCGTGCTGGACCGCGGAATGGACGGATTCGAACAGTCGAAACCGTTCCGCAAGATGGGGATTCACTCGTCGCGCACCGGCGAGCTGTTCTTCAGCAATGTTCGGCTGGGCCGCGACCGGTTGCTGGGTGAGACCGAGCACAATGAGTCCGGTGACGGCCGGGCCAGTGCCCGGTCCAACTTCTCGGCCGAGCGCATCGGGGTGGCCTCGATGTCGCTGGGTGTCATCGAGGAATGCCTGCGGCTGTGCGTCGACTACGCCAGGAGCCGGACCCTGTGGGGTCAGGAGATCGGCCAGTTCCAGCTGATCCAGCTCAAGCTGGCCAATATGGAGGTCGCGCGAATGAATGTGCGCAACATGCTGTTCCGCATCATCGAGGCCCAGCAGAGCGGCGTGCAGATCTCGCTGGCCGAAGCGTCGGCGATCAAGTACTACTGCTCACAGGCCGCCACCGATGTCGCGATGGAGGCCGTGCAGTTGTTCGGCGGCAACGGCTACATGACCGAGTACCGGGTGGAACAGCTCGCCCGCGACGCGAAGTCGCTGATGATCTACGCCGGCAGCAACGAGGTCCAGATCACCCACGTGGCCCGGGGGCTTCTCGGCGGATAGCCCTCCATCGCCGAGCGTGCGCAGAAGTACGCGACACGCCGCGCAGATGTGGACCAACACGCACGGTCGCGGTCATACGTTGTGTGCGCGCGCACTCTGATAGAGGCAGATGGCCGCGGCCGCGGCGACGTTGAGACTTTCTGCGTGGCCGGGCATTTCGATGCGCACCCGCTGATCGGCCAGTGCGGCCACCTCGGCGGGCAGGCCGTGCGCCTCGGGCCCGAACAGCCAGGCCGTCGGGCCGCTCAGATCGGCGTCGGCCAGATCGACGGCATCGTCGAGCGTGGTGGCCAGAACTGCCAGACCGGCGGCCCGCAGCGCCTCCACCGCAACGACGGCGTCGGGTTCGACGACGACGGGCAGATGGAAGATGCTCCCGGCCGAGGCCCGCAGACATTTTCCGTTGTACGGGTCGACCGCGTGACCGGCGAGCAGCACGGCGTCGGCGCCCATCGCGTCAGCGATCCGGATCATCGTGCCGGCGTTACCGGGCTCGGAGATGCCGACCGGAACCGCCACCAGCTTCGGGTTGGCCGGGAGCGCATCCGCGGGAACGTCGCACACCGCCACCAGACCTGCGGGAGTCACGGTGTCGGACAACGCCTTTGCCGCGCGTTCGGTCACCAGGTGCACCGGGGTATTTCCGATCAGGCCGGCATGCCGGTCGAGGGCCGCAGTGGTGGCGAACACCTCGACGGCACATCCGCGGGCGACCGCGGTCGCGACGAGATTGGGCCCTTCGGCCAGAAACCTCCCGACACGACGACGGCCCGCGGAGCGCAGCAGTTTGACTGCCGCGACCACGCGGGCCGATCGTTCGGTCAGTGGCGGATTCAGGCGGCCTCGCCGGACGGCGCGTTGACATCGGCGGGCAGCGCCGCCTTGGCGACCTCGACCAGTGCGGTGAATGCCGCGGCGTCGCTGACCGCGATCTCCGCGAGGTTCTTGCGGTCCACCTCGACGCCAGCGGCCTTGAGGCCCTGGATCAGTCGGTTGTAGGTGATGTCGTTCGCGCGGGCCGCGGCGTTGATCCGGGCGATCCACAGCTTGCGGAACTCGCCCTTGCGGGCCCGGCGATCCCGGTAGGCGTAGGTCATCGAGTGCAGCTGCTGCTCTTTGGCCTTGCGGTAGAGCCGCGAGCGCTGGCCGCGGTAACCCTTGGAAGCCTTGAGGACTGTGCGCCGCTTCTTCTGGGCGTTGAGTGCGCGCTTCACGCGTGCCATGGGGGTATTCCTATCTCGTTGGTCTCAGGTCCGGTTGGCTGGGCTCAGCCGTTCAGCATCTTGGCGACACGCTTGGCGTCGTTGGCGGCCACCTCGGTGCGACCGTCGAGGCGACGGGTGCGGGTGGTGGGCTTGTGCTCCATCAGGTGGCGGCGGTTGGCCTTCTGGCGCACGATCTTGCCGGTTCCGGTCTTGCGGAACCGCTTCGATGCACCGCTGTGGGTCTTGGCCTTGGGCATGTGTCCTCAGTTCGTTGCTCAGGTGGTGGTGCTCAGGTGGTCTGCGTGTTGTCCTCGGCGGGCGCATCAGCCTCGGCCGGCTTCCCGGCGGGGCCGGGCGTCGGCGCGTCGGCGTCGTGCGCCGCCTTGGCGCGGGTCTTCGCGCCGCGGTGCGGGGCCAGCACCATCGTCATGTTCCGGCCGTCCTGCTTGGCGGACGTCTCGATGAAGCCGTGTTCGGCCACATCGGCGCCGAGGCGCTGCAACAGCCGGTAACCCAGTTCGGGGCGGGACTGTTCGCGGCCGCGGAACATGATCGTCACCTTGACCTTCGACCCGGCTTCCAGGAAGCGGACCACGTGACCCTTCTTGGTCTCGTAGTCGTGGTCGTCGATCTTGGGGCGCAGCTTCTGTTCCTTGACGACGGTCTGCTGCTGGTTCTTGCGAGACTCGCGCTCCTTCAGAGCCGTCTCGTACTTGTACTTGCCGTAGTCCATGATCTTGCAGACCGGAGGCCTGGCATTCGGGGCTACTTCGACGAGATCGAGATCGGCATCCGCGGCGACGCGGAGTGCATCTTCGATGCGCACGATGCCTACCTGCTCCCCACCGGGGCCGATCAATCGGACTTCAGGTACGCGGATGCGCTCGTTGACGCGGGTCTCAGTGCTGATGTGGCCTCCCTGGTTATGTGTCTTCCAGGAGACCCAAACCCGTCAGCATCTGTCCGAAAGAACAGAAAAGCCCTGCTCGAAGCAGGGCCCAATGCCGACCAGTCACGGTGTGAACCGCCCGCATGGAACACGCGGATCCGGGAGCTCGGTTTACCCTGAACTACCGGTGACCGGACCGCCGTGCCCTTATGGAGCTCTGGGCAGACGGTGGGAGTTGGGACTCCACTTGCTGTCCCGGCGTCAGCCGGAACGGTCGCGCATGCGAGTCTAGCAGCCATGACCGACGATCCAAGAATCCGCGAACTGGCCGAGATTCCCGCCGTCGAGGTCATCAGCCGGTCCGCGGTCATGCTGATGAGCGCCGCGGCGGAAAAGCTCGGGCTGTCCGACACCGATCCGGACGACAGCTCCCATCGGGATCTCGACGAGGCGCGCCGGCTGATCACCGCGCTCGCCGGTCTGGTCACCGCGTCGGCGGAATACCTCGGCCCCCACGCCGGCCCGCTGCGCGACGGCCTCAAGAGCCTGCAGCTGGCCTTCCGCGAAGCGAGCGCCAAACCCGAGGAGCCCGGTCACGGCCCGGGTGAGAAGTACACCGGCCCGGTCTGGTAACCGTCCGCACCCCGCGGCACGCCGCCACCGCATATCCTCGCCGCATATGACCGTCACCACGCGGCCGCTCAGCCGTCCCACTACGCCATACCCCTGGGTTCCGGCGGCCACGGGGTGGATCGTCGGCGTCATCGCGACGCTGTCACTGATCGCCAGCGTCTCACCGTTCGTCCGGTCGCTGATCCGCATCCCCGCCGAGTTCGTCAACAACTACCTGTTCAACTTCCCCGACACGAGCTTCGCCTGGGCGTTCGTGCTGGCCCTGCTGGCTGCCGCGCTCGCCGCACGCAAGCGCATCGCCTGGTGGGTCCTGCTGATCTACTTGGTCGCCGAGATCGTCTGGAACGTCGGTGATCTGCTCACCGGTGGCGAATCGGCCCTCCAGGACGCCGGCGAACTGATCGGCCTGGTGGTGCACGTCGTCCTCATCGTGCTGCTCCTACTGGCACGCAACGAGTTCTGGGCAAGAGTGCGCCGCGCGGCGTTGTTCAAGGCCGCCGCGGTCCTGATCGTCGGGATGACGACGGGCACCTTGATCGGTTGGTGCCTGGTGGAGCTGTTCCCCGGTTCACTGGCGCGTGAAGACCGGTTCCTCTACACGGTCAACCGGGTCAACGCGTTCTCCGGTGCAGGTCCCGAGCAGTTCAGCGGGCATCCGCACATCCTGATCAACGTGCTGCTGGGCCTGTTCGGGGCGCTGGCCCTGATGGCCGCGGCCATCGTGCTGTTCCAGTCGCAACGCTCCGAGAACGCGCTGACCGGGCAGGACGAGTCCGCGATCCGCGGCCTGCTCGAGGTCTACGGCAAGAACGATTCGCTGGGTTACTTCGCCACCCGGCGCGACAAGTCGGTGGTGTTCGCCGCCAACGGCCGGGCCGCGGTCACCTACCGCGTCGAGGTGGGAGTCTGCCTGGCCAGCGGCGACCCCGTCGGCGACCCACGGGCCTGGCAGGCGGCGATCAAGTCGTGGCTCGAACTGTGCCAGACCTATGGGTGGGCACCGGGCGTGATGGGTGCCAGTTCGGCGGCGGCCCAGGCATTCCGCGAAGCCGGACTCAATGCGATCGAACTCGGCGACGAGGCAATCCTGTACCCCGACCGCTACACGCTGTCCGGATCGGAGATGAAGCCGGTCCGCCAGGCCGTCACCCGGGCCCGGCGGGCGGGACTGAGCGTACGAATCCGGCGGCACCGCGATCTGACACCGGCGGAACTGGCGGCGGCGATCGAGCGCGCCGACGCCTGGCGGGACACCGAGACCGAGCGCGGCTTCTCGATGGCGCTGGGCCGGCTGGGCGACCCCGCCGACGGCGAGTGCCTGTTGGTGGAAGCGGT
>Ga0116193_1001603_pt1 | contig 18397 bp, 17 predicted proteins | sample AD_UKC115_MetaG_FD_89892 | JGI IMG/M metagenome (GOLD analysis project Ga0116193, IMG submission 89892) | Active sludge microbial communities of municipal wastewater-treating anaerobic digesters from Hong Kong - AD_UKC115_MetaG | ecosystem: Engineered > Bioreactor > Anaerobic > Digestate... | reverse complement strand
GCCGCATGATCCCGAGGACCAATCTCCTGATCTGTTCCGCGCTGGCTGCGACGAAGTGCGAGTAACCGCCGCACAGGGCGCAGAATAGATCGGGAAATCAGTCCTCGGGGTTCACGGCGATCAAGTGCTGGGACGTCGGCGGCCCGTCGGTGAAGCGCTCCACCGCCTGCTCGATGATCAGGTCCTGCCCGGTCAAGCGGGTGTGATGCTGGTGCAGATGCTCGCCCCAGGACCGCACGATGAACGCCTCGACGAACGTGTAGTCCTTCTCGATGTTGCGGAACACCCGCCACTGCGACGCGCCCGAGCGCTGCCGGGACCGGCCCAGCCGCGCCATCGCCGCGAAGAACTCCTCCTCGTTGTGCGGCTCCACCCGGTAACGGGTCAGCACCAGCACCGGGCCGTCCGGCGGCTCGGGCTCGAACACCAGGGCCGGCTCGGGCCAGTGCGCCGACGGCGTCAGATCCAGATCGGCGGTCCGTGCGTGCAACGGCCACCACCACGCCGACAGCGCGCAGAACACCAGCAGTCCCGCGCTGACCAGTAGTGCGGTGACGCTGCTGGTCGCGCCGGCCAGCAGCCCCCACAGCAGCGAGCCGATGGCCTGCCCGCCCATGAACACCAATTGGTAGACCGACAGGCCGCGGGCCCGTACCCACGCGGGCAGGCTCAGCTGCATCGAGGCGTTCATCGTCGCCAGCGTCGCCAACCACGCCATGCCGCCGACCACCAGCGCCACGAGCACCACGCCCACCTGGTGGACCAGTGCCAATACCGTTGTCGCCGCGGCGAACCCGAGCGCCGCCACGATCAACAACCCATTCTGGCCGAACACCCGGCGCAGCGGGTCGAGCACCACCGCGCCCAGGACCGCCCCGGCGCCGAGCGCCCCCAGCATCAGGCCGTAGCCGGACGAGGATTGTCCCAGTTGGTCTTTCGCGATCACGGCGAGCAGGCCCCACAGCGCGCTGCCCGGCGCGATGAACAGCACCGCGCGCAACAGGATCCGGCGGATGACCGGCGCACTGCGGATGAACCGCCCGCCGGCGCTCAGTGCGGCCAGCGGCCGCTCGGCGGGCAACTGCCGCTCGACGGCGGGACGTCGCCACATGATGAGCACCACGACGATACCGACGAACGACACGGCGTTCAGCGCGAACACCAGCGTCGGCCCCGACAGCGACACCAGCGCCCCGGCGATCGCGGGACCGATCGCCCGTGCGCCGTTCATGCTGATGCTCCCGAGCGCCGCGGCGGCCGGAATCTGTTCGCGGGGAACGAGTTCCGGCTGGATCGCCTGCCATGCCGGGCCGGTGAGTGCCTGCCCGCAGCCGATCAGGAACAGCAGCGTCAACAACACCGCCGGGGTGGCCAGGCCGGACCCGGTCAGCGACGCCAGCACGCCGACGCCGGCGGCCATGGCGGCCTGCGTGGCGATCAACAGGCGGCGCCGGTCAACCAGATCGGCCAGCACGCCCGACGGCAACGCCAGCAGCATCACCGGCAGCGTCGTCGCCGTCTGAACCAACGGAACCAGCACGGCCGCGCGCGGATCGCCCACCAGCATCCACTGCGCGCCGACGGTCTGCATCCACGTGCCCAGGTTGGAAACCAGCTGGGCGATCCACAGTGCACGGTAGATCGGCGAGCGCAGGGGCGCCCACGTCGAGCCGGCCTCGGTCACCTGCCCAATGTAGTCACCCGGGTACGCCCCGACTGCTACACAGGACCCATGGCGTGGGATTTCAGCACCGAACCGGAGTTCCAGGAGAAGCTCGACTGGGTCGCGCGGTTCTGCGAAGAGAAGATCGAGCCGCTGGACCACATCTTCCCGCACGCCGTGCGTTCACCGATCCCGGCGGTGAAGACCTATGTCCGCGAACTACAGCAGGAGGTCAAGGACCAGGGGCTGTGGGCGATCTTCCTCGACGCCGAACTCGGCGGGCCCGGCTTCGGGCAGCTGAAGCTCGGACTGCTCAACGAGATCATCGGCCGCTACGCGGGGGCCCCGCACATGTTCGGCGCGTCGGCGCCCGACACCGGCAACATGGAGATGCTGGCGGCCTACGGCACCGAGGAGCAGAAGCAGCGCTGGCTGGTCCCGCTGCTCAACCAGGACATGTTCTCGGCGTACTCGATGACCGAGCCGCAGGGCGGCAGCGACCCCAGCCTGTTCAAGACGCACGCCGTGCGCGACGGAGCCGACTGGATCATCAACGGCGAGAAGTGGTTCACCTCGGCCGGCCGGGTGGCCGACATCCTGTTCGTCATGTGCACCAACGGCATGTTCGTGGTGCCGCGCAAGACGCCGGGAGTCGAGATCATGCCCGAACCGCGCAACCACAACCACATCGTCTACCGGGACGTCCGGGTGCCCGACGACCATCTGCTCGGCCCCGAGGATGGGGCAAAGGTGTTGGCGCAGAGGCGACTCGGCGGCGGCCGCATCCATCATGCGATGCGCACCATCGCGCAGTGCAACCTGGCCCTGGACATGATGTGCGAACGCGCGCTCAGCCGCCACTCGCACGGCAAGGTGATCAGCGAGCACCAGATGGTGCAGGAGAAGATCGCCGAGTCCTACGCGAAGATCAAGATGCTGCGGCTGTTCGTGCTCGAGACGGCCTGGAAGATCGACAACACCTCCACGCAGGAGGCCCGCACCAAGATCGCCGCCGTCAAGTTCACCATGGCCCGGGTGCTGCGCGAGGTGTCGTTCGACGCGCTGCACGTCCTGGGCTCGCTGGGCACCACCGACCTGACACCGATCCAGGCGATGTACGCCGCGGCGCCCACCATGGGAATCGCCGACGGGGTCGACGAGGTGCACATCGCCACCGTCGCGCGCCGGGTGCTGCGCGACTACCGGCCGCATCCCGGCGACTTCCCGACCGAATTCCTCCCCTACAAGCGTGAACAGGCCGCCGCCCGGATGGCGCCGGTGCTCGACGCACGGCCCGAACTGGCGGCCGCCGCCGAGGCGTACCGGGAGCACTTCGCCCGAAGGGGGTAGCTCGGCGGCGCTCGTTTGCCACAATCGAGGCATGTCGATCCGAAACCGGGTCCTCGCGGGGGCCCTTCTCCTCGCGGCCGGCGCTTTCGTCAACTCAGCCGCACCAGCTCACGCCGACGCCGCGCCATCGCTGCCGGTGTTCACGCCGTACCCGTCCGACTGGCATCCGGACTACGTCACCTTCCCGTACAACCTGTGGCAGAACCGGGTGACGCCCGAGATGCTGACCGCTCAGCGGGACTCCTGCCAGTGGTTCAATGCGCAGTACGACACGCTGATCAACCAGGCCAAAGGCTTCCGCGACGCGCTGGACGCCGCACACGACGTGTGGAGCGCGCCCGGCGTGCAGGCGGCCGCCGATGTCCTGGCCGCCAACCTCGACCAGTCCGCGGCGTTCCTGGATCCGCGTGCGCACACGCTGTACATCACCAACTACCCGGACCAGAGCGAGTACTCGCCGCTGTACAACGGCGACTCGATCTTCCACCTCTGGTATCAGCTGACCCAGATCAGCGACAAGGTCAAGCGCAAGCTGCCGTCCGGCCAGATCCACGCCAACATCGTGACGGCCGAGGTGTACGGCAACGTCATCCGGTATTCGGGCGTCTGCAACGGGGCCTGACCTCCCGGCCGGGCGCCGGCGTAGAGACGGCGGATGAAGAAGGTGGCCCCCGAAGCCCACCCTCGGGGGCCACTTGCGTGTCAACGATCGCCGAACCACGCAACCACCGGGAAGGGGCTTTGGTCCCCACCCCCGAGGCATTCGGCATCTACACCGGTGGCGGCGGGGGCGGCGGCAGCCCGGGATCGGGCGGCGGCGGGACGAACACGGGCTCCGGAGCGGGCGGCGGCGGAGGTTCCGGCGCAGGCGGGGGCGGCGGCTCCGGGGCCGGCGGAGGTGGCGACGGCGGTGGGCCGAACGGCAAGGTGATCGGCGGCAGACCGGGAATCATGATCACGTTGGGCGGTGGTGGCGGGGGCAGCTCCGGTGCAGGCGGCGCGGCCGGCGCGGGGTCGGACGGCTGCCACGTCGACACCGGCGGCACGTACACCGGCGCGGGGGCGATGCCGTTGCTGGTGTTGATCGTGATGATGGACCCCGGAATCGTCTTACCCTTGGGCGTGGTGCCCACCACCGCACCCTTGGCCGAGTAGCTGTTGACCGGCGTCGGCTGGTCGGCCACCCGGAACCCGGCGTCCTGGATGCGTTTGCGCGCGGCATCCAGCTTCAGGCCCACCACGCTGGGTACCTCGCCGCCCGGACCGCCGTTGACGTAGCGCGGATCGGTGGGCGGCAACGACACCGGCCCGAAGTCGTTCGCGATCGGTTTCATCGCCTGGAACCACGTCTGCGCGGGCTCCTTGCCGCCGTACAGATTTCCGTAGCTGCACTTGCGCAGCGGATACGAACACAGCCCCGACGGCGTCGGCGAATCGTCGAAAACATAGTTCGCCGCGGCATATTGGTTGGTGAAGCCCAGGAAGCCCGACGACCGGTGCGATTCGGTGGTACCCGTCTTGCCCGACATCGGCAGGCCCCAGCCCACCGATCCCGCCGCGGCCGCCGCGGTGCCGCTGATCGAATCCTTCGACAGCGCATTGGCCAGCGTGTTGGCCAGCCCGACCGGTACCGCCTGTTCGCACGCAGGGGTCTGCAGCGCCACCTCGTGGCCGGTGCGGTCGATGATCTTGTCGATCGGCGACGGGGGGCACCACATGCCACCGGAGGCCAAGGTGGCTGCGACATTGGACAATTCGAGTGCGTTGATCTCGATGGGGCCCAGGGTGAAGGAACCGAGGTTCTGCCGCTTCAGGTAGTCGGCCAGGCTCTCGTTGGACTTCGGATCGTAGGCCCGCGCGGTTCCCGGCTCGGCGTAGGACCGCAGGCCGAGGCGGACCGCCATGTCGACGGCACGCGGAACACCCACCTGGGCAATCAGATTGGCGAACGCGGTGTTGGGCGACTGCGCCAGCGCGTCGGTGACGTTCATCGGGCTGCGGTAGTTGCCCGCGTTCTTCACGCACCAGGTTTCCGGCGGGCAGCCCGGCATGTCGCTGCTGCCCAGGCCCTTGCCGCGGTACACCGGCGGCACGTCGAGCTGCGCGTTGATCCCCAGGCCCATGTCGAGGGCCGCCGCGGTGGTGAAGATCTTGAAGATCGATCCCGCGCCGTCGCCCGCCAAGGAGTAGGGCTGCGGCTGCACGGTCTGGCCCGCCGCCAGATTCAGCCCGTACGTCCGGTTGCTCGCCATCGCCAGCACCCGGTGGGCGTCGCGGCCCGGCCGGATCACGCTCATCACGCTGGCGACGCCGTCGGCGGTGGGTGAGGCCACATTGTCGACGGCCTTCTTCACGCTGTCCTGCACGCGGGGGTCCAGGGTGGTGCGGATCAGGTAGCCGTTGCGCATGACATCGTCCTTGGAGATGCCGGCCCGGGCCAGGTACTGCAGGGCGTACTCACAGAAGAAGGCGCGGTCCCGTGCGGCGATGCAGCCCTGCGGCAGGCCGTCGGGCTGCGGGAGGACGCCCAGCGGCGCGGCCTTGGCGGCCTCGAGCTCGGCCGCCCTGTCGGGTACGTTCTGGATCATGGTGTCCAGCACGAGGTTTCGTCGTGCCAGCGCGCCGTTGGGGTTGGTGTAGGGGTCCAGCGCGCTGGTGGACTGGACCATGCCGGCCAGCAGCGCGGCCTGCTGCCAGTTGAGGTCGGCGGCGTTGACGCCGAAGTAGGTGCGGGCGGCGTCCTGGACGCCGTACGCGCCGTTGCCGAACGGCACCAGATTCAGATAGCGGGTCAGGATGTCCGGCTTGGTCAGGATCTTGTCCAGGGCGACGGCCATCCGCATCTCGCGCATCTTGCGGGCCGGGGTGGTGGCGATGGCCGCCCGGCGCTCGGCGTCGGTCTGTGCCTTGACCAGCAGATTGTAGTTCTTGACGTACTGCTGCTCGATGGTCGAGCCGCCGCGGGTGTCCTCGCTGGCCTGCAGATAGCCGAACAGTCCGGTCAGCGTGCCCTGCACGTCGACCCCGTTGTGTTCGGCGAACCGGCGGTCCTCGATGGACACGATCGCCAGCTTCATGGTGTCGGCGATGCGATGGGTGGGCACGATCCAGCGGCGTTGTGTGTAGAGCCATGCGATGGGCGTTCCCGCCGCGTCGACCATGGTCGAGACGATCGGGATCTGGCCCTGCACGATGTGGGTGGTGTCCTCGTCCACCGAATCGGAGACCCGCATCGCGACCAGGCCGATGCCCCCGGCGACCGGAAATAGCAAACCCGCCACCAGCAAACCGGCCAGCAGACAGCACAGGGCCCAGCGGGCGACCACTGCCCGGAGTCCCCGGCCCTCCTCACGCATGCCTCACAGCCTAAGGGCGGGCAAAGCCGTGGGGTGGGCGATCCGAATGTGAAATGTCCGGCGCGTTGCCGCCGGAGTGATCCCGCTCTGTCACTACTCTGTTGCCATGCACCTGGCGACGCTGTTCGGCCGCAGGTTCTGGATCTGGCTCGCGATGGTCGCCAGCGGCGCAGCGGTTTTGCTGTGGTTCGTCCCCGCCGTGTTGCGGGCGAATCAGCCGGCCCCGGTGCACACCGAACTGGTGGTGCTCGGTCCGTGTGCCGAGGATGTGTCGATGGGCCCCAATTACGGTGCCCGTCAACCGATCAGTTATTGCCAGCGCTGACACGTGTCACACCGCCCGCGCCGGGTCGTCGCGGTGCGGGGTCAGGGCGATCGTCTCGAACGTCATCCAGCCCGACAGCGGCAGCGAATCGAGGATCGCCATCAGCTCGCCGGGATCACGCGCCCGCCACAGCCCGACGGTCCCCGGCCCCTCCGGTCCGGCCGGCCGGCCCCACAGTCGGACCAGATTGCCCCGCACGGCCAGTGCGCGAGTGCGCTCGGACTCCCGCGCCTCCGTCTGCGCGACGACGTCGGCGGTGGTGTCGTCGGGCACCATCACCGCCGTCGAGATCAGGTACTCCGGCCCGACACCGGGCCGGCCGGTCAGACCCGTCGCCGCCGGGTCGTCGGGATGCGGTGCCAACTCGGCGACCTCGGCCACCCGGATCTGCCGGGGCAGGCCCGCGAGCACCTTGTCCAGCAGCCCGCGGTTCTCGGCGGTGAACAGTCCGATGACCCGCTCGTCGCCGTACGCGTGCCACAGGCGGCGCAGCTGACCCCGGATGCCGTCGCGGTCGACCTCGACCCCCTGTGCATCCAGGGCGGTCAGGGTGACCAGGAACTCCATGGGGTGCCTCCGGGCGGCGCTGCGCGATATTCCATCATGGGCCGGTCAGGATGTAGATGTCGAGAAAGGCGGTGATCGGATGGCCCAGGCCCAACAGCGGTGGAACTGGACGGGTACGTCGGAGTTGCGCCTGATGGTCGCCACGGCGGCCGGTGTGCTCGCCGCGATCGTCACCTGGCGCTCCCTGCCGGACGCGAGCAGCGTTGGTGACCGTGCGGGTCTGGCCCTCCTCGGCGGCTGGGATCTGCTCGCGCTGGTCTTCATGGTCCTGACGTGGGGCGAGTTGTGGCGGATGACGCCGGCCGAGACACAGGACGACGCCGACCGGGAGGAGCCGCCCGTCGACGTCGTGATGATGCTGGTGATCGCGGGCGCGCTGGCCAGCCTCGTCGTGGTCGGATTCCTGATGAGCCAGAAGCTGGCCATCTGGATCGGCGTGGCCACCGTGGCGATCTCCTGGCTGGCCGTGCACACGCTGTACGCGCTGACCTACGCCCGGATCTACTACTGGCAAGAGCCTTACGGCGGAATCGATTTCAACCAGGACGGCTACCTGCCGCAGTACAGCGATTTCGCGTACGTCGCCTACACGGTCGGTATGAGCTTCGCGATCTCCGACACCAACCTCACGTCCGCCCGGATGCGCCGAACGGCCCTGGGTCACGGACTGCTGTCGTTCGTGTTCGGCTCGGTGATCGTGGCGTCCGTCGTCAACGTCCTGGGTTCGTGATGGCCGCGCCGTTCCTGTTGCTGTCGATCCGCGCCGAGGACGAGGCGGCCGACGACGAATACCGGTCGGTGGCGCGCTTCGGCGGGCTGGACGAGGACTCGCTGCGTGGCATCCGGCTGACCCGGGAACCGTTGGGCCACATCGATCTCGGCGACTGGTCCGGGATCATCCTGGGCGGCGGGCCGTTCAACGTCAGCGATCCTGCGTCATCGAAATCCGCTGTCCAGGTGCGGGCCGAGGCCGAGCTGCTCGACCTGGTGGCCCGGGTCGTCGACGCCGACTTCCCGTTCCTGGGTTGCTGTTACGGCGTCGGGACGCTGGGCACGGTGATCGGTGCGACCATCGACCGCAATCACAGCGAACCCGTCGGCGCCGTGGCCGTCACGCTGACACCCGACGGCCATGCCGATCCGCTGTTCGCCGGCCTGCCGTCCACGTTCGACGCGTACGGCGGGCACAAGGAGGCGGCTTCCGCGTTGCCCTCTGAGGCAACGCATCTGGCTACCTCATCGGACTGCCCGGTGCAGGCCTTTCGGGTGGGTGCCAATGTATATGCCACCCAGTTCCATCCCGAACTCGACTTCGATGGCCTGTGCACCCGCATCGACGTCTACCAGAACTACGGGTATTTTCCGCCGGAGACCGCCGAGGAACTCAAGGCCGCCGCGAGGCGGCGCGACGCCGGATCCGCGCCGGAGATCCTGCGGCGGTTCGTCGCGAGGTACCGGGGGACCCGTTAGCGGTGCTCGAGCGAGATCGACACCACGGTCGTGGATCTGGGCGAGGTGTACGTGACGACAGGTGATTCCGCACGACCGTGACGTCGATGTCGCTCGAGCACGCCGGAAGGGTCCTCGGCCCCGGCGCGGCTCCTATGCTGCCCTGATGAGCGACGAGGACCGCGAGCGCTGGGACGTCCGGTACGCCGAACGGCCGCTGCCCAACGACATCGGTCTCCCGCGGGATTTTGCACCGTTCGCCGAGATGTTCCCGACGACGGGACGCGGGCTGGAACTGGGCTGCGGGCAGGGGGCGTTCAGCGTGTGGCTCGCGCAGCGGGGCATCACGATGCACGGGCTGGACGTCTCGCCCGTCGCGGTGCGGCGGGCCCGGGATCTCGCCCAGGATCACGGGGTCGCCGACCGGTGCCACTTCGACGTCGTCGACCTGGACGACGGCCTGCCGGCGGGAGGGCCCGCGAATGTGGTTGTGTGTCATCGCTTTTGGGAACCACGGCTGGCGGAGGAGATCACCGCGCGGTTGGCGCCCGGCGGGCTGCTGGCGATCTGCGCGCTCAGCACCGGACGCTACGGGGTGTCGTCCGGCGAACTGCTCGCGACGTTCCCCGGTATGACGGTCATCGGGTCCGGCGAAGGCGACGGCACCGCCTGGCTGCTGGCCGTAGGCTGAACCGGTGACGGGGGAGCCGCAGAACAGGAACCGCTGGTTGCTGGTGGCGGTGTCGACGGCGTTGTTCTGCGTCCAGATCGACTATTTCGCGGTGAATCTCGCGCTGCCGCGCATGGCCGCCGATCTTGGCAGCACCACCACCGACATGCAATGGGTGGTCAGCATCTACATGCTGGTGCTCGGCGCGTTCATGGTGCCCGCGGGCCGCCTGGGCGACATCCTGGGGCGCCGGCCCACGCTGCTGGCCGGGATCGCGTTGTTCGGCGTCGCGTCCATCCTGTGCGCCGTCGCGCCGACCGCCGGTGCGCTCGTCGCCTTCCGCGCGCTGCAGGGACTCGGCGCCGCACTGATCTTCCCCGTCTCTGTCAGCGTGCTGACCAATGCCTTTCCTGCTGAATCATCCGGGCGGGCCATCGGTACCGCGTACGGCATCGCGGGTCTGGGCAACGCGGCCGGACCGCTGGTCGGCGGCCTGCTGACCGATACCGTCGGCTGGCGCGCCGTGTTCTGGCTACTGGTCCCGTTCGCCGTGGTCTCACTTGTGCTGGGCGCCAGGACAATTCCTGCCTCATTCGACCAGAGCGTGCCGCCCCGCATCGATGTCACCGGCCTGGCGCTGATCGTCACCGGTATCGGACTGTTCACGCTGACGTTCGACCGGGCGCCGGTCTGGGGCTGGATATCGGCCGCGACCATCGGCGCCGCGCTGGTCGCGGTCGCCCTGCTGGTGGCCTTCGTCCTCGTCGAGAACCGGGTGCGCTGGCCGCTGGTCGAGCTGTCGCTGTTCCGCAATCCCACTTTCGCGATGCTGGTTGTCGCGGGCACCGTCGCCAACATTGCTTATGCGGTAACGGTTTATCTCTCGACGATGAACCTGCAGCAGGTGCGCGGACTGGACCCGCTGCTGGCCGGGTTGGCCTTCCTCGGACCGTCGGCCGGCGCGGCGGTGGGCGGCACCATCTCAGGCCGGCTGTCGCCACCACTGCCCCCGGTTCCGGTGATGGGAATCGGCTGCGCGGCCGCCGGCGTGGCACTCGGCGCGCTGGCGGCCTCGGTTGCGTGGGTGCCGTATCTGTGCGCGCTGACGGTGTGCGGTTTCACCATGGGCCTGGTCTACGCGTTCACGACGGTGGCCACCCAGGCCGTCGTCGCACCCGAACGGGCCGGTGGCGCCGCCGGGGTCACGTTGACGTCTCTGGTCACCCTGGCCGGTGTCGGCGTCGCCGTCGCGGGCACGGCGCTCGAGACGCTCCAGCAGCGCGGGCTGGACACCGGCGCGGGCATCCGGATCATTCTCGGGGTACTGGCCGGGGTGCTGCTGGCGGCGGGGCTCGCCGTGCTGGCGCGGGCAGTCAGGGCGCCGCAAGGGTAGGCGGAGACTGAAATGCAGACGACGAACCGCTGCGGATCGTCGCGCAGTTACCGGCCGAACTGACCGGTCATGGTGCGCTGGCCCGTACGGCAAGCATCGTTTTGCCGCACTAGATTTTGCGGTTGCAAGCAGTGGTGCCAACGGTGGTTGAGCCGGCAGCGCCGGGCGAGGACAGTTGATGGTGATCACCGGTTCCAGGTGATCGCAGGAATCAACAGGGGGATTCTGATGAAGTATGTAATGAGCTGGACAACCCGCTATCACGGCGGGGTCATGGACAACGAGAACGCGGCGAAGCGTGGCGTCGAGACGTTCGCCAAGTGGACACCACCGGCCGGCCTGAAGTTCGAGCAGTTCGTCGGCCGCATCGACGGCAACGGTGGATTCGCGGTGGTGGAAACCGACAACGTCGCCGACCTGCTCGACGGCACGGCAAAGTTCGCTCCGGCCAACGAGTTCCAGATCTATCCGGTGGTGGACATCGCCGACTGGATCCAGGCCGCCACGGACGGCATCGGATTCCGGGAGTCCATCAGCTGATCAGACCGGAGCCGGAGCCGGAGCCGCTGATGGTGTCCGGCCGAACACCCAACGGCCCTCGCCGAGCAACTCCAGATGCAGATTGTGGTGCCGGTTGACCGTCGAGCGGTGCGTGACACTGACGAACACCGTCTGCGGCAACTCTTTTCGCACCAGACTGTAGATCATGAACTCCAGGGGCTCGTCCAGCGCGGAGGTCGCCTCGTCGAGGAACACCGCGTTCGGCTTGGTCAACAACACCCGGGCGAACGCGATGCGCTGCTGCTCGCCGGGGGAGAGCACCTTGGCCCAGTCGGCCACCTCGTCGAGCCGGTCGACGTAGCGCGGCAGCGCCACCGCCAGGAGTGCCTCCCGCACCGCGTCGTCGGAAAGTTCGCCCGGCTCATGGGGATACGACACCACCGTGCGCAGGTCGCCCAGTGGCACGTACGGCAACTGGGACAGGAACATCGTCTGATTCTGCGGGTCGCCCGCACCCCCGGGCGTCTGCATCGACCCCGACGCGTACGGCCACAGCTGCGCCAGGCTCTTGAGCAATGTCGACTTCCCGGTGCCCGACTTGCCGGTGATGATCATCGCGTCACCGGCGGTCAGTTGCAGATCCAGATCGGCAACCAGCTGTTCGCCGACCGGGTTGCGAACCTCGACGTCCTCGATCCCGATCGACCCGTCGGCGCTGGGCGTCACCGCGACCATCGGCAGTTCCCGGCTCTGTTCGTTGGCGGTCACCAGGCCGTAGAGCCGGATGATCGACGCCCGGTACCCGGCGAACACATCGTAGGAATTGCGGAAGAACGACAGCGCCTCCTGGACCGCGCCGAACGCCCCCACCGATTGCTGGATGTCGCCGATCTGGATCTGGCCGGTGAACAACCGGGGCGCCTGCAGGATCCACGGCAGCGGGATGATGATGTGGTTCACCGACAGGTTCCAGCCGGTGAAGACCATCGTCTTGTTGATGAACCGCTTGTAGTTCGACACCACCGGTTCGAATCTCGCGCGCAGCTGCAGACGCTCGGCGAGCTCGCCGCGGTAGAGCGCCACCGATTCGGCGGCGTCGCGCAGCCGGACCAACGCATACCGGAACGCGGCGTTGAACTTCTCGTTGTTGAAGCTCAACCGGATCAGCGGGCGACCGAGCGCGAACGCGATGACGCTCGCCACCGCCACATAGCCGAACACGATCCAGAACATCGCTCTGGGCAGCGTCACCCCGAACACGGACAACTCACCGGACAGTGTCCAGAGGATCCCGGCGAACGACACCACCGACACGATCGACCTGATGGCCCCGAACGGCAGTGTCCCGCTGCTGGTTTGGTGCGGGGTGTTCGGCTGCGGGCCCGACAGCGCGGTGAACACGTCGATATCGGACTGGATGCGTTGATCCGGGTTGTCGATACCCTCGTCGATGAATCGGTCGCGGTAGTACGCCCGGCCGTCGAGCCAGTCGCCGGTCAGCCGGTCGGTCAGCCAGGCCCGCCACGCCAGCATGAACCGCTGCGAGATGAACAGGTCGACCATCACCCGGGTCACCAGAATGGCCGCCAGGATCGCGAACACCAGCAATGAGATCCAGAAGCCGTGGATCCCGGCGGCCCTGGTGTTCTCGTTGCCGGTGGCCAGGCCGGAGGCGATCACCCCGCCGGCGTTGTAGAGGTCGCGGCTCTGATAGGTGAACAGCACCGCCAGCCGGACGTCGATGATCACCGACAACAGCATGGCCGCCAGCGACGCCCACGGACGGACGCTGTGCGGCCCATGGAAGTAGGCCCCGGTGACCCGCCAGAACTGGCTGCCCCAGGTGGTGAACCGGGCGATCACGAACAGCACCGCCAAGGTGCACACTGCCGCGATGAACCAGGCCTTGCCGACCCACAACAGCGAGTCGAACAGGGCGTGGCCCCAGTCCAGGGACGGTTGGAAAGCGTCGTTCATCGGCCGAACGCTACCGGGCCCCGGGCACCGAACCCGAGTACCGGCGACGCACGTCGGGTAGTCCGCTACGCAGGGCAGGGCGCGCGGCGGCCAGCATGCTGGCGACGTGGGAAAGCGACTGGACAAGACGATGGAGTGGATCCGGCGCTACTGGGCGTGCGAGCTGGCAGGCTGGGTCGGCGAGGCCGGGGGTGCCGCCCTGGGCTACTGGCTGACCGGATCGCTGGCTGCCGCCGCGGCGGTGGCCACCGTGGCGTGCTTCGTGACGTACTACCTGCCCGCCTACGTCAACGCGCTGCGCTGGTCCTTCCCGCCCGGCCCGGGTCGATTGGCCGGCCGCGCCGTGACCGCCAACGCGGTGGCCGTGCGCAGCCTCACCGTCGAGTTCGGCATGGGGGAGGCCGTCGACAGCCTGGCGGTCCGTCCGGCGCTCATCTACGCCACCCCGCTGTGGCTGGACAGCCTGATGTGGGGCTGGATCCTCGGCGGGTTCCTCGCCGACGTCGTCTTCTACGTGTTCACGATCATCAGCTACGAGCGGTTCACCCGCTGGGTGGTCCGCCGGCCCGACTACCCCCGGGCCGTGATGAACAGTGCGGCGTCGGCCGGCGCCGGTCCCCGCTGATCGCTGCGGTGCACGGTTACGCAGGCGGGCGGTTGCCGCCGCGCCACTTGCGGTAGCCCCGATGGGCGGCGAACGCCCCGACGACGGCCGTCACGCACCACACCGCGATCGCCGTGTAGGCCAGCGGGGCCGACAGGTTGCCGATCGAGGCCCCCAGCGCGGTGTACACGAAGGCCCGTGGCACCGATCCGATGAACGCACCAACGGCCATCTGCCACAACGGAACCCCGAAGGCGCCGAAAGCGTAGGCGGCCAGTGCGTCGGACAGGCCGGGCACGAACCGCTGCCCGACCACCGCCCACAGCCCGCGCCGCCGGATCTGGTCGTCGATCCGGTCGGCCCGCTGCCCGCCCAGCAGCGCCCGCGCGCTGTCCCGGCCGGCCCGTCGTCCCGCCAGGCTGGCCACGACGGCGGTGCCGACCGTCGCGGCCAGGGTGACAAATGTGCCGAGGATGGGTCCGAACAGGAAACCGCTGCCGGCGGCCAGGATCGGGCCCGGCACGAAGATCGCCCCAAGCAGTGCCGACAGCGCGGCGTACGTCAGCGGCGCCAGCGGGCCGGTGGCGCGCACCAGGTCGCGGACCTCGTCGACGTCGACGACGCGCTGCACGGCCGCCAGATAGAACAGCAGCATCAGGAAGGCGGCGAACACCGCCAGCCGGATGAGGTGCCGGCGCCGCTCCACGGGCTCCGTCGGGGGCTCCGGGGTCACTTCGGGGGGCTGCTCGCTCACGATCGCCAGAGTCTAGAACCCGGGCCCGGCCCCCCACCCGTCGATCTGCTCAGCCATGCCTGCGACATCGTGCGAGTGGATCTCGCAGAGCACGCTGAACAGATGGTGCAACGATGCTTAACTCTCCCCATGAACCAGCCGCTCGGCGCGCTGCCGGACCGCGCCGACGTCGTCGTCGTGGGTTCGGGGTTCGGGGGTTCGGTGGTCGCCGAGAAGCTCGCCGCCGCCGGGCTGGAGGTCTGCGTCCTCGAGCGGGGCAAGGCCTACCCGCCCGGTTCGTTCCCGCGCGGTCCGCGGGACTTCGCCGCCAATTTCTGGAATCCGTCCGCCGGGCTGTACGGCTTGTTCAACGTGTGGTCGTTCAAGGGCCTGGATTCGGTTGTCGCCAGCGGTCTGGGCGGCGGTTCGCTCATCTACGCCAACGTGATGCTGCGCAAGCCGGACAACTGGTTCCGCCAGCCGCACCCGTACCGCCCGGGCGTCGACGAGGTCTGGTCGTTCACCGGAGCCGACCTGGCCGACCACTATCAGGCCGTCGAGAAGTTCCTCGACCTGCAGACCCTGCCGACGGAGGGCCGCAATCGCCCGCTGGACCCGGCGTTCCAGCTGCCGAAGGTCGCTGCGTTCCGGGCCGCACCCGGTGTGCTGCCGGCCCCGCTGGCGGTGCAGTTCCTCGACGGCGGCGGCGAACCGGCGATCAGCGCGCCGGTCCCGGAGACCGTGTACCCCAACCTGTTCGGCGTGCCGCGGCGCACCTGCCGGATGTGCGGCGAGTGCGACATCGGCTGCAACGAGGGCGCCAAGAACACGTTGGACCACACCTACCTGTCGGCCGCCCGCGCGAACGGGGCGACGCTGCACACGCTCACCGAGGTCCGCACCGTCACCCGGCTGCCCGACGGCGACTTCGAGGTCGGTGTGGCACAGCACCGACCCGAGGCCGGTCCGATCCGACTTCCGTTGCAGCGCATCAGGACCCGCCGCGTCGTGCTGTCCGCCGGCGCACTGGGCAGCACGTACCTGTTGCTGACCAACCGGGAGCGCCTGGGCCTGGACAATGTCGCGCTGGGCACCCGGTTCTGCGGCAACGGCGATCTGCTGGGCTTCATCCTCAACGTCGCGCAGGGCCTGGACGCCTGGCGCGGGCCGGTCATCACGTCGTACCGGCCGTTCGTCGACGAGGAGAACAGCGGCGACCCGTCGGATTTCGGGATGTACCTGCAGGACGCGGCGTTCCCGCAGTTCGCGTCCTGGCTCGTCGATGCCGCCGGTTCACTGGACCGGTTGCCGGAGGTCGCCAAAATGGTTGTGGGACAGGTGATCCAGCGGATGCGCGGCCGGTCGAACACGCGGGTCTCGGGGAATCTGAGCCGCCTGCTGGGCCGCCCGTCGGTGACCACGAACGGCATGCCGGTGCTGGGCATGGGCATGGACGTGCCCAACGGCACCCTCTATCTGAACCGGCGCCGGGGCATCGACATGCTGGACAGCACGTGGAGCCAACATCAGTCGGCCGCGTACTTCGACACCATGGTGAGCCGGATGGTGCGCCTGGCCGCCGACCTGCGGGGCGGATTCATGGTCAACCCCACCTACCGGCTGCGCCGCGTCGTGACCGTTCACCCGTTGGGCGGCTGCCCGGCCGACACCGACGTCACCGACGGGGTGGTCGACGGGTTCGGCCGGGTGCGCGGCGTGCCCGGCCTGCGGGTGTGTGACGGTTCGGTGTTCCCCGGCCCCACCGGCGCCAACCCGTCGCTGACCATCGCCGCGTTCGCCGACCGCGTCGCCACCCACATGCGCGACGTCGACGACGCGCCATGGCCGGAGGTGCGCACTCCGTGACCGTCCGCTTCACCGAACGCATGCGCGGGTTCTACGGGGCCGGCGCCCCGGCCTATGACACCGGCGAGATCATCGGCCGCCGCGACGGCTGGCGGCTGGGTTTCCGGCTGACCATCGGGGCACCCGACCTTCGCGCCGTCATCGCCGATCCCAACCACACCATGACCGCCACCGGCAGTGTGCTGTGCAAGGAATTCGCACCCGTCGAAATGCCGGTCACCGCGGGTACTTTCGAGATCTTCGTCCCGGTTGCGCCGCGACTCGCGCTGATGCGCTATCTGCTACCGTTCACCACGCCCGACGGTATCGAGATGACGCTGCAGGGCTACAAGGAGCTGGCCGACGACGTCGGGCCCGATGTGTGGACCGACACCAGCACGCTGTTCGTCCGGTTGCTGCGCGGACACCACGGCTGGGTCGACGAGGGTGACATCAGCGCCGAACACTCCCGCGGCACCCTGCGGCTGACGATGCCGATGTTCGCCCGGCAACTGAGCACCTTCCGCGGAACACCCTCGGACATCGCCGGTTTCGGCCGGTTCTTCGCCGCGCAGCTGTGGGGCATCTACCGCGGACCGGCCCGGAGTCCGCTGCGATGACCGCCGCGCTGGACACCGAGGTCGTCGCCTTCCGGGCCGGCGACGGCATGGAGCTCAACCTGCACCACGTGCGCGGCCCGCGCGAGCCGTGGCGCGGGCCGGTGGTGCTGGTGCCCGGAGCGGGGGTGCGCGCCAACCTGTTCCGCGTGCCCGAGCGCGTCACCGTGGTCGACCGCCTGATCGAGGCCGGTTGGGACGTCTGGCTGGAGAACTGGCGGGCCAGCATCGACCTGCCGCGCAACGAATGGAACCTGGACCAGGCCGCGGTCTGGGACCATCCGTACGCGGTGCGAAAAATACTGGAGCGCACCGGTTCCGGCACCGTCAAGGCCGTCATCCACTGTCAGGGCTCGAGCAGTTTCGCGCTGTCGGCGGCCGCGGGGCTGCTGCCTCAGGTGGACACCATCGTGTCGAATTCGATGTCGCTGCATCCCGTGGTCGCCCGCTGGTCGCGGGTGAAATTGTTCTGGCTGGTACCTCGCGTGGCCCCGCTGCTGCGCTACCTGGACCCGAGATGGGGGGACACCGTGTCACCGCCGGGCTGGGCGGCGCGAGCCCTGGTCGCCATGGTCAACGCCACCCACCGGGAATGCGACAACGGGCCGTGCCGGATGATCAGCTTCACCTACGGCGCCGGCCGGCCGGCGCTCTGGTCGCACGAGAACCTCTCCGAACGTACCCACGACTGGCTGCGACACGAATTCGGCTCCGTACCACTGACATTCTTCACGCAGATGGCCGCGTCGGTAGCGGCCGGGCAGCTGGTGCCCACCGGTGTGTTCGACGAGCTGCCGCCCGATCTGCTGGATCATCCGCCGCGCACCGATGCCCGCATCGCCCTGATCACCGGAACGGAGAACCGCTGCTTCCTGCCGGCCAGCCAGCAGCGCACCTTCGACTACCTCGAGGCGCACCGGCCCGGCCGGCAGACCCTGAGGGTCATCCCGGGCTACGGGCATCTCGACATGTTCATGGGCCGCTACGCCGATCGGGATGTGTTCGGCCACATTGCCGACGAACTCACCGGCGCGTCCGGCTAGCTCAGCGGTGGCCCGCGCCCCGAGATCGACGAAATGGCGCGACCCACCCGCACTTTCAAGCCCGTTTGTGCGAACGGGCGTGGGTGGCGGCTAGGGCTTGGTGGCGATCGCGGCGCCCAGCGCAGCCCGGTCGGCCACCCCGAGCTTGGTGCAGGCCCGATAGATGTGACCCTCGACCGTGCGGACCGACACCTCCAGCCGGTCGGCGATCGCCTTGTTGCTCAACCCTTCTGCCACCAGAACGGCGATGCCGCGTTCGCGGCCCGTCAGCGGCACCGGCGTCAGTGCGCGCTCGAGCGCCGGG
>Ga0116193_1001602_pt1 | contig 18402 bp, 15 predicted proteins | sample AD_UKC115_MetaG_FD_89892 | JGI IMG/M metagenome (GOLD analysis project Ga0116193, IMG submission 89892) | Active sludge microbial communities of municipal wastewater-treating anaerobic digesters from Hong Kong - AD_UKC115_MetaG | ecosystem: Engineered > Bioreactor > Anaerobic > Digestate... | reverse complement strand
CCGATGAATTGCCACTTGCGTTTGATGATGGAGAGGAACAAGCCAAAAACCAACGCGACATATAGCAGGACTTCCATGCCCATGAGGAAATCGAACAGCCAGCGCTCATAAATCAGCAAGGCGATTCCCGCAACATAGCCAAGCGCACTCGCGCCGAGATCGGCCATAATGCGCCAAAGAAAAAAAGCCACAGTACCCGCGCAGATCGAAGATAAAATCCCTACCCAGATCGCCAGCGGAATGTGCAGCACCCGTCCGAATGCAATCAGTAACGTCCATAGAGGCGTCGTGGTTCCAAGCACCCATTGGCCATCATTGAACGTGAAGCCCTTGCCCGAGGCGATGCGTTCGGCATAGCGGAAGGTGATATACGCATCATCAACGAACTGCGCGCCGAAATGAAAAAAAACGAGAAGATGCACAACAAAAAGCAATCCCCACCCAGCCAGTAGCAATGAGATGTGCTGCTTCGCCATCGAGCATTTCTCGCCGCAGTTCACACCCAGCATGGTTCATCCTTGTTAAGTTTCCCAGAGAGGCCGCAAGAGCTCGTAAGGGAATTCCCACGAAGCCAGCCTTCTGCAATTCTACCCGGAAGCAAAACTCCTTTGATTCAAAGGAACAATGGATGAAAAAGAACAATACCTTATCTCTGCGTAAACGCCTGCTTTTATCCGGCCACGGTTTGCTGCTATTCAAAAAATTCAAAACGAACCCAATTCGTACTCTATGGGATACGCAGTAACTTATGAAGTTGAAAACTCAGCCGCCACTTGGGATGCGCCAGACAATATTGCACGGCGGCGGCAGTGTTGCGGTCCTTCTCTGGACCATCCATTGGCTGAAGAAAAAAATGATCGAAGGCCAGATCTTCGAATGACTCAGGCGAAAAGTCGTCCTGCGGATAGATGAACTTCAGTTCATTGCCTTGCCGAAGAATTAGTTCAGAATCGCGCTTGGGACTGACGCAGATCCAGTCCACGCCCGCGGGCGGTTGGCGCGTTCCGTTCGTTTCAACGGCAATCTCGAACCCACCCGCATGCAGCGCATCCACCAGCGGCTGGTCCAATTGCAGCAGCGGCTCGCCCCCCGTGCAGACCACAAATGGACGGACGCGCGGATCGGGCCAATGCGCAAGCAAAGCCAACGAGAGTTCCGCGGCCGAGTCAAAGCGCCCGCCGCGGGACAAATCCTTCGCGCTAAAATCCGTGTCGCAAAAATCGCAGGCCAGATTGCACACGGCAAAGCGGCAGAACACAGCCGCGCGCCCCGCATTCGCTCCCTCGCCTTGCAGCGAATAGAAGATGTCCTTGACCAGATACATGAAGTGATCTTGAAAAGAATGCCCGCGCAATGCAAGCCCTTGCACACGTCAGGCATTTGTTATCGTATGTCTTCGCGCTTTGTTACGTGTTTCAAAAAAGTCTGTCTGTGATTTTCGCGACGCCTTCGCGGTTGGAAGACATCTGCCGATCAGCATGCTTATCTTCTGTCATCTGTTATCTGTTATCGCAGTTCTTCGCGTCTTCGCGGTTCAAAACAGTTCTACTATCTGTTATCGCCTCAGGTGTACATACTGACGGCGCAGGGTTGATCGCCCCACGCCGTCTTGAAAGATCTATACTACGACACTGCGCTCGATGCGCCGCAATACGCGCGCGGGATTGCCCGCCACAATCGTATCGGGTGGAACATCTTTTGTAACGACACTGCCAGCACCGACAATGGCATTCTCCCCCACCGTAATGCCGCACAACAGCGTGGCGCTGGAGCCAATGGAGGCACCCTTCTTGATGACCGTGGGCACCACCTCCCAATCTTCTTCGGTCTGCAATCCGCCATCGACGGCAGTTGCTCGCGGAAAACGATCATTGATGAACGTCACATTGTGGCCGATGAAGCAATTATCCTCGATGGTCACGCCTTCGCAGATAAACGTATGGCTTTGGATTTTGCAATTGCGCCCGATCTTTGCGCCTTTCTGCACTTCCACAAAGGTCCCGATGCTGCAATGATCGCCCACCTCGCAGCCATACATGTTCACAAACGCATAGATTTTGCACCCCTCGCCCAGCTTCACATCCGGGGCAATGCGCCGCAGCAGTTCGTCGCGCTCCATAGCGGTGGTTCCTTTCATCCTCTGGATGCTCTTGAGATAGAGCGCGCGTCCAGCTGGCTGCCGGCAAAATCGCGAACCGCCTCGCAGACGCGCTGAATCTGCTCATCGCTCAATTCCGCATACATCGGCAATGACAGCTCCTGCAGGGCCGACAATTCAGCCACGGGAAAATCGCCCTCCTGATAGCCAGAGTTGCGGAAGGCCTTCTGCAAGTGAACCGGCACGGGATAATGAATGCCGCAACCGATTCCTTCCTGATTGAGGAACTGCATAAGGCGATCGCGTTCAGTCAGGCGAATGGGATAAATATGATAAACATGCCCGGAATAAGCCGCCTTCACTGGCGGCAGGATTCCCTCCACATCCTCCAGCAGTTCATCATATAATTGAGCATGGCGATTGCGTTCGGCATTCCAGTCATCCAGGTGGCGCAGTTTTGTGGAAAGCACCGCGCCCTGAATGCCATCCATGCGCGCATTCCAGCCAATCACGTCATGATAATACTTGCGCGACTGCCCGTGATCACGAATCACTCTCATTCGAGCCGCCAAGCCGTCGTCATTCGTAACCACCGCGCCGCCTTCTCCATACGCGCCCAGGTTCTTGCCGGGATAAAAGCTGAAACATCCGGCATGTCCCCATGTCCCCGCGCGCTGGCCATTGCAAGTGGCGCCATGCGCCTGCGCCGCATCTTCAATGACATACAGCCCATGCTCTTCGGCAATGCGATGAATGGCCGGCATATTCGCCATTTGACCGTATAAATGAACCGGCATGATGGCGCGCGTGGCGGGCGTGATGGCGCGTTCCAATTGCGCCGGATCCATGTTGAGCGTCCCTTCTTCCACATCGACGAAGACGGGCGTTGCGCCGGCAAAGATGATTGCCTCCACCGTGGCAATGAACGTGTTGGGAACAGTGATGACTTCATCTCCGGGCCCCACGCCCAATCCCGCCAGGGCAATCCACAAGGCCGTGGTGCCGCTATTAACGGCAACGGCATGACGCGTGCCGCAATAGGCCGCAAATTCATGCTCAAATTGCTCCACGAATGACCCTCCGGCAAAGGCCGTGGCATCGATGACCTGTTGGATCGCTGGGTTGATCTCGTCGCGAATGAATTCGTATTGCGCGTGCAAGTCCAGGAACGGAATGTTCATTTCCAATTAACTCCCCTTCTGAGATTCGCCTCAGGCCCTGTAGCTTCTCGCATGGCCATCGAAGACGGTTTGCAATTTTGCGGGTGCTGCGGATTCGATTTGTGCCTCGTTTTTCACATGCTTTAATCCATGCTTGGCAATTCTGCGGCGCAATGCGCTGTAGCTCAGGCCAAGGTTCTTGGCGGCCTGGCGCTGGTTCCAGCGCGCGGAGAACAGCGCATGCAGCAGCGTTTGCACTTCCATTTCCGCCAGCGTATTGCCCGGCGTCTGTGCCGCGGCAGCCTCAGGAGCGGCACTAATGGAAGTCTGCTTCTGTTTGGCCGCGGGTTGGGACAGCAATAGGCCCTGGCTGCTGATCCCGACGGCATGGCGGCGCATGGCTTCTTCCAATTCCGGCAAATTGCCGGGCCAGGATTGCGCAAGCAGGGCGTTCACTTCCCCAGAACTCAGCCGATAGATGGGCTGGTTCAGCTTTTCGGCATGTTTATCCAGGTAATGCTGCGCCAGCAGCGGGATATCCTCTGAGCGCTCGCGCAATGCCGGCAGCGCCAGACAATGCTCCGAAAGGGTGTAATACAGGTCGGCGCGAAAGCTCCCCGCAGATACCATGTTTTCCAGCGCCCCTGTTGAAGAGGCAATCACGCGAACATCCACGGGGATGGGATGAGTTCCACCAACGCGAAGGAATTGGCCGTTTTGAATAAATTGCAGCAAGCGCGATTGCAGATGCAGCGAAAGGTCGGCCACTTCCTCGAAATAGACCGTGCCGCCGTCGGCGAGTTCCAGCCTTCCAGGCTTTTTGCGATCCGCGCCGGTTAAGGCGCCTTCCTCATGGCCGAAAAGCTCCGCCTCCAGAATGGCTTCGGAAGAAGCGCGGCAATTGATCTTGTGAAAATCCCCCGTTGCCACCCGATCCGAAAACTCATGAATCAACCGCGCCAGTGCCTGTTTTCCCGTGCCAGTTTCGCCGCGAATCATTGCGCAGCAATCATCCGGCGCCACGCAGGCCACGAACTGCCGCGCTGCATTCGCATGCGCGGAATTGCCCACCAAGGCATCATTGCGGCTCAAGCAGCGCTGCAGACACCGCCGCGCCGAGGCAATTTGCGTTTGCAGAAGCGCTGAATGCGACTCGAACTTCTGATGCAACAGTCGCTGCTGCCGGATGAGACGCCGATGCTCGGTGGCAATGGTCACGAGAAGGCACAGCGTGGCAATTTCGACCGGCTGCGGCAGGGAATAACACCCTGGCGCAGACATGCCGGATTGATCGATTGCCCCAATCAGGATGAACTCCACATCGGGCACATTCTGTGTGATCGCACTTTTCAATGCCTCCACATCGGCATGGCATGATTCACAATCCACAATGACAATATCCACATCGGCCGCGGTCGCGGCTGTTGATGAGGCATGCAGGCTGTCCATGGTCAGCAATTCATGGCCCATGCGCGCAAGAGCGGCACACGCTGAACGCTTGAATTCCGATTCACTGCCGAGGAAGATAAAACATGGCTGTGACATTCGGACATGAACTCCAGAAAAAAATGTTTTCAGACCTTACTTTTCTGAAACGCTGAAAAACGGTTCTTTGTTCTAACTAATGCGAAACTGAAACAAATTTCAGGCCAGTTAACTCGGGTGGCCTGTTAATGACTCGCCAGCGTTTCACTGGATGAGAGAAACTCCACATGAGAAGGAAGCAATTGCAGGTTGTTGGGACGATAAAAGCGAAATACCTCAGCCTGTTTCACCAGCATGGCACATTGTTGCAAATGCTGTTGCGCTCCCAGGGCCTCAAAGAGTTCCCTGCCAAATCGCGCGCCATACCAGTGAGCCATTAGTTCGACCAATGCCTTCTGAGGCGGTTCGGGTTCCAGTAACAGCTCCTGGCCTTCATCCAAAAGGAACACTCGGTATAGCGGAACGGCCATGGGTGGAACCGGGCGCAGTATCCGCCCGAACTTCTCCACTTCATCGCGCAAACGAGCCAAGCCTTTGCCGCCATAAAGCAACTCGGCGGAATCGGGCCACAGCTTCACATGCGGAAACCCGCTCAGCACCACGGCAGGATTCTGACTAAAATCAATAACGGCCAAATCGTCTGACAGGAATGGGAAACCGGCCGCTTCAAAAGCCGCGGCCAATGAAGATTTGCCCGCGCCTTTCTTGCCCACGAAAATCATGGCGCCCATGGGAGTGGCAATGGCACTGGCATGAAAAACCGCCAAAGAGCGCTGCTGCAGGGCAATGGCCAGGCACGTGCCCAGTAAGAACAAGCGCAGCACATTAGGCTGCACGCCTTTATCAGGCTGAACGACGATCCTTGATCCCCGTTCCATGCGAAAGGCGCCGACCTCTTTCCAGGCAGCAACAATCTGCCCGCCGGGAAGGCTGATGATGGCGCGGTCCAAAGAAAAGGCCTCGGGAGGAGGCTGTATAACCCTCCCGAGGCTAATTTCCAATTCGGCTTGGCGCCGCTGTTTGCTTGCCGTTAATTCCGGCAATTCGATTTCAGAGATGATGCTGACCCCAAAAGCGCTGTAGCCAAATGCCATAGTTAAATCCATCAACACGAGAATCGTTAGCTGCCGCAATTGTTGCCAGGATTCGTGTTGCCCGGCTTCTTGTAGGGATTCCAACCGCTGCCCTGGCCCCCAAAGAACTCGCCCCATGGTCCGCCGATCCAGCCGGTGATGGATTCGATGCTTCCGTGTTCAACCAGTTGCGGTGCGCTGTACACCTTCTTCATTTTAACACCTCCTCGACATCTCAGCGGTTGCGATCCAGTCTGTGATCTTCCGCCAATTGCCTCAAAATGCTGGCTGCTTATGCAACCTAGACAACGACACTGTTCCTAGTTAGCAAGACCTTAGCCAAACTCCCAGCGACAGGGCCGTCCAGACAAACATCCCGTCGCGCAGGTTCAGCCGACCCGTTTGTTTCAGTGTCTCATAGGCTTTCCGCAGCCGTTCCATATTGACGATGGGCGCCAATTCGCTGGCATGCTGAAGATAATTTTCGATTTGCCGCGTTTCCGTTTCGACGAGGCAGCGCTGAAAATTATCGCTCCAATTGGATTTATTCAGCCTTAGACGAATCGCTTCGGGGACAATGCCGCGCAGAGCCTCGCGCTGCATGGCCCGGTCATAACCGCGATAGAGTTTCAAATGCGAGGGACTGCTGTAAGCATAGGACATCAGGTTGGCATCAAAATAGGGATGGCGGTGGTCCAACCCAAATGCCGCCGCGGCATGGTCATAAACCTCCATGCTGTAAGGGATAATCCCGGAGGTCAGCTGTTGGCGATGCGCTTCATGCGCATTGGGCGGCCAATTCGTCGAGACCATTCGCTGGTGCGTTTCATAAACATAATCATTCCAATGACATGCGCGCGCAAAATCCGGCTGCAACAGATGATCTGATTTTGACACAGCCGCATTCAGGTAATGAGACATAAAGGATTTCGCTGTGGGTGCCATGGCAAAATGAAACAAAAATCCAAGAATGCTGCGCCGGAATCTCCACGATACCGCGTGAGAAGTGCGCGCCAGGCGTATCCAGTGAAGCGAGGCGAAAAGCTCGGCCAAATACTCCATGCCATGCGAAACAGTAGTGTCCCCATCCATTCCATCCATGATGACTTCATAGCCATCCTGACTGGCTTGGCGCGCCAACTCCCAATAGATAAACAGATTGGGGAAATGAAAGGGTTCATCCAAGTGCTGATAAATTTCATCCAGCATTGAAAACGGTCGAAGCTGATCAGCGCGGACTGCTGCGGTTTCCAATGGGAGATATGTTTTCAGTAATTGGACCCATTCCGATTCATCAATGGCCGGGAAATCGGGGAAACTCGCAAAAAAGCCAAACAAGTTTGAATTGCTCATTTCCGATGAAGCGATCGACGCGATGGAGGATGAATCCAATCCTCCGCTTATCAAAAAAGCCAAATTGCGGTTCGTACGCAGCCGATTTCGAACACATTTTGTTAAATGTTCACGCATGCCCAGCGCATATATTTTTGCATCGAGGCTTACAGTCTGCTCATTAAGTTTCCAATACAAACGCTCCGATGTTCTCTCGGCATTCACCGTCAGGGCTTGCCCAGGCATCAAGCGAGAAATCCCATGATAAAAAGTGGATTTCTTATCTTCAAAATCAGCATGGATATAACGCGCAATGCGCAAAGTATCGAATTCGAAGGGACATTCGGGATGCCGTCGCAATGCCTTAATTTCTGATGCAAAACAGAACACATGATCGGTTTTGAAATAATAGAACGGACGAACCCCAATGCGGTCGCGCACACAGACAAAGCGCCTGCATGAGGCATCCCACAGAGCAAGAGCAAAATCGCCCTGCAGATGCTCAGGGCATCCCTCCCCCCATTTACGGTAGGCAAGCAGCAGGATTTGCGTGTCCGTCACGGAGGCGGCGGATGGAAGCGCCACATTCAGTTCCGCCAAGAGTTCCTGGCGATGATCCAGCCGGCCATCAAATACGGCCAGATTGCCCAGATCGTCCTGTATCACAATGTCTGCGGGGGATTCCTCAGGGGACAAGCGGAAACGCGTAATTCCCATTGCCGCGCTTCCTTGGCTCCATGCCTTCTGGCCATCGCCACCGCGATGACGCAGCGTTTCCAGCATGGATCCCAGCAGCAAGGGATCGGATGGTTGACCATCGAGATTAAGAAACCCAGCCAAGCCACTCATAAAACTTGGCTCTTGGGCTTGCCCAATAGCGTGTAAGCACTCAGGTCGGTGCCGCCAATGACAACATGGCCGCGGCATTCAATCCAGGCATGGGCGCGCAGTTTTCCCTGCTCATCCTTGCACACGCCTACTTGCATATGGGAAGGAATGCCATGCCGTTGCAGGATGAACTGCAGCGCCATGGCCTCGACCAGGCAGGTGCGTGCGCCCGGTATGCAACGGCTGACACTTTGCACCGCCCAAGAGGCACGATCGGGGTATTGCATGCTGATGCGCGAGCTATTGCGCGTCTGGCGCGCAAGCCAATGCAGGAAACGGCTTAATGAATGATACGAAGCCAGCCACAACCATAGACGAACAAAAAGGACGAGAAAGAATGTGCGATTCAGCAGACGCCGGTCAGCTGGTTTTAATTCAAAATATTGAGCAACAGCACTCATGATTCCAACCGAGCCAGGCGATGGTTAAGGAGCTTTTCGATCAGCTCCCGCGTTTCCAGTTCACATTGTTCGGGTGTGACATCGTAATCCGACAGAATCTGTTCGCAAATCTGGCTGAAGGAATGAGGCGTTCCTAACATGGACCAAATCGTTGCCCCCACGGCATTTAATCCAAAGTAGGTGCCGCTGCGCGGATCAAGAATAATGGCCTCGCCCGAAATGTCGCACGAAAGAACCTGTGGATCGGCGCTGAGCAAGGTGTCCGGCTCGATGGCTATGGCGGGGTCGTGCCCCCGTGTCTTGTTCATTCCCATTCTCCCGAGGTGATGTTTGCTTTCGACTAAGCAATTCATCGGCCAACTCGCATTAATACTTCCACCAATGTAGGGCGGAATTTTGCGCCGCCAATTTCACCTGAATACTGCGGATCTGTTGCGGAGCGAACGAGAGTGCCAGCGCTTGGCCTAATGGCGCAATTGTTCCTGTTGGAGTTTCGATATGTGTCACGCTTTGCGCTGAGGCGACAAGGTAATCGGGAAAGGCAATAATCGCCTGTTGCGGGCTGGACGTCAGGTTCCAAAACCGCAGGACCAATCCCGCATTCGCCCCATCCTCCGCCGGCTTCATCGACCACAGCGCCACTTGGGGATTGGATATGCTCAGCAATGAGCGAACAGGACCGCGAAAAGCCGTGCCGCCTGTCACGCGCGAGGCAATCAACGGATTCTGGTGCTCCAGGGCAAAGCGCATGGACTCCGCCGGGGAATACGCCCCATGCGCGCGCAAGGCAAACCGCTGCAGGAAATGCGTCTCTCCTCCCTGATTGGGAATGCCCAGGTTGCTGCCGTCCACTTGCCCGCCCGCCAGCACGGCAAGGCTTGGAGTTTGCGTATCAAGAGAGGAAATTGTGCTTTGCCCCAAGCGCATGAAGGAACAATCGGCATTGGACAGCGTCATGCCGGCACTGGAAGTGCTCAGATCCGCGAAATGATTCAGCGAAAGATAATCATATCGTGCATTGCGTGGAGAATACTGACCGCCATCGGCCAGCAGAGCCGCGCGAACCACCGCGCCGATCTCCTCATGATGGCAAATGGCATTCGCCAAATTAAACTCAAAATTCCACATCCGCAAATTGGAGAAGTTCTCATTGATGTCGTTGCGGATTTCTATGCGATCCACATCGCGAAATAACGTAATGGCGCTGGTATGCGCGAGCGGTTGCGAGGAAGTCGCCACAAGCGTGGTGCTGACCGGCCCCTGCTCCTGCACGCTGATTGTCCCGCTCGCCGGGCCAAGATCATTCAAGCAGTAGCCGTTGACCGACTGAACGTATTCGCGATTGTTGTTGCGCAAATCAACAAGGCTTTGAATGGCGCCTCGCGCGGCAACATTCACTTGATACTTGTCATTCGTCATCACGCTGCCGCTGATGGTCGCGGCATTGAAAAATCTCTGTCCCGTGCCGTCGAGCACCGCAAACAACTTGAATCCCGTGGCGGGAACCCCAGTGGCAAGAATGCGGATGGCGGCGCCATTTTGCACCGATTGCGCGGGAACATCCTGCCCGCTGGCCACATCAATGACATGAAATGCCGCCGGAGCAGCCAATGGCAAATCCGCATAGTCGGTGCGCGCCCAGCTCAGCGGATTGAAGACATAATAGCACCTGCTGTAGCCGGGATTGATGATCAGTCCACCCAGTGTGGAAGTGGCCTGCGATTGCAGCAGGTCGGGATACGCCTTAATTGTTGCGGCAAGCTGGCGCTCCCATGCGGCACGTTCACTGCGGCTGATCGCAGCTGAATCCGCCGTCCAACTGTGGTCCCAATACTTGCCCATGGCCACCCAGGCGGCATCCCGAGCTGTTTCAAATCCCTGCATAAAATTGGGCAGACTCAGCGTGACAAAGGAAGCCACTGCCTCAGCTCCGCGCAATTGTTCGGTTGATCGCTTGACGGAGGCCGACGTTTCCGCCATCGAGGCGGAATACAACTCCCATTCATTGCCAAAGGAGCACGATTCTTCCGGAATCTGGGCCCCATAATTGGGCTCGAAATCGGCGAAGAAATCCTGTTCGTTGGAGACTCTGACCTTGCAGTTCGCCGTTGTGTTGGCCTTGGCCTTGGAAGGAAAGATGCTCAATTGTGTTTGCAGGTCATCCCAGCCGTAGCCAAAAATCCCAATGACATCAAAAGGATAATGCGCCTTGAACGTGCTGTTGGTGCTGGCGAAACTAATGGCGGCATCCGGGTCACGCGCCTCGGCATAGCCGCCGATGCTGCGATTCGAGCCGAACAGCGTGTTCCATTTCATCAACATGCGCGCGCCATCCGGGCCAGTCCACCAGTAGATATCATGCTCGCGATTGCCCGCATCCGGAACACGAGTGGCACAATTGCATATCCCTTTCCAGGAATACTTCGCGCCACAACCCGACCAAATGGAGACCAATCCATAAGGAATGCCTTGATTTTCCATCGAAACCGCCATGGGGAAACGAATGCTGAACTGGCGTTCGATGCGCCCGGGGTAAAATGAGCCGCGAATGACATCTTCCAACGGCGCTCCGCCATAGGCCGGCACAAGACAATTCAGCGGGACACTGATATGGCCGGTGGCAATGGCATTGATCAGCCGATTGAAATCCCCGGCGGATTTCTCATGTTGATACGTCCACATCCACAGCCAGCCATCGCAATTCCACCGCGCCTGATAATCCGAAGCGTCGGCGGCCGTGGCATCAATCTGGTTCAAGTAGTAATCAAGCGTGCCGACAAAAGCCTGCTTGTATTGGGCCTCATCGCCCGTCCACATGTAATCCGTATGGTCGTCGGGAGCGAGATAGATGCGTTGCTGAGCAGCGGAAGTTATGCAGGGAACAGACAAAAACACACATAAAAACAGGAACATCGACAGCCATTTCATTTGATCATCCGCCAGGCTTGATACAAACGTGGGCGCAACATGGGCGGGAAATTCAGGGATTTTTCAATCTTGAAATACTGCCGCAGGGCGGGAGCAACTTTCTCGCGCCGATCACCAAAATCCTCCTTTGCGCTATTGCCCGTCAGCAAATACAACCCCAAATCCACAATCGCCGAAACTGCTGGCATCACAACAATGAAGTGGCCCCCCGGCGCCAGAATGCGATGGGCTTCGCGCGCGGCGCGAGCAATGTCCGGAACAAAATCCAACGCGCTGACGGCGACGATGCAATCGAAGAACTGATCCTCATAAGGCATTTCTTCGGCAGAGGCCGTTGTTAATTCGGCAATGATGCCCTGGGTCGATAAAGCGTGCGTTACTTCGCCGGAGTGTTCATGAATATCCAGCCCATACAGGCGGTCGCAGCGCGCGGCCAGCTCCGGCATAAAGATTCCGCTGCCATAGCCAATCTCCAGCAATTTCCCATAGCGCTGCTCCCCCAGCAGCGACTTGGCCATTTGGAAACGGCGGCGCTGGATGCGGCTGAGGATGCTCTTGCTATAGTTCCATTCCGCATAATCCACAGGGCCCGTTTTCACCAGGCAATCGGGCGGTAGAAGCGTCAATTCCCTAGACATGGCGACCTCCAGACGGAAGCATGCGATAGATCTCATAGCCGCGCCCGCGCGCGGCCAACTGCATGCGCGAGGAAATCGCGGCGAAGTAACTCGGATCGGCGCTTTTGTTAAACGCGGGGAAGTTCACGAACCATTGCGGCCCGGTGGCCATTAGTTCATTCAGCGCTTGCCCATTCTGTTGATCGAAACCCAGACTGCGCCCCCAGCGCTTGGCATAAAAGAACACCTTCGGTTCCTCGAAGTTATTCTGCCGGCCATGGTCAATAACGGGATCGCGCGACAAGACAATCACCTTCTCATCGGGGCGCGATAACTGAGCCAGACGAATACCCGCATCGTATTGGAACAGGTCAATGCGGCGCGTGAGAATATCGTGATCCTGGCGCAATTGAACGCCAAGGACGAACAGGCACAGCACAGCGGCAGCAACTGGCGCATAGCGCTTCGGACTGCGGAACAATGGCAGCAGACTGGCGGCGGCGGCCAATGACATCAATGGGGCGGCAAAGACATGATACTGAAGCCCGCGTCCTTCATCCCCCGTGGAGCGGCCCAGCAGCAGGCAATAGACCCCGAAGGAGATCAGCCATGCCCACATCACCGGACGCCACTCCCGGCCAAGGCGAAGAGAAAAGCCAATAAGGGTGAGGAGGGCGCCGATGACGCCAACCGTTTGAAGCAAACTCATGCGCAGGATTTGCCAGTAGAAGTTTACGCTCAGAAATTGATGCAGCGAAGTCCACTTGGAATCGCCTCCGGCAATGACGCCAAAGGTATTGCCATAGGTGAAGAACAATCCCATGGCATGAATATAATACATCGCCGAAGGAATGAGCGAAATCGCGGCATAGGCCATCAACTTGCGATTAAAAAATGCCCTGCGCCCATACTTGTGAAAGGACAATATAACCAGTGCCAGCCCCAGGTGAATGCTCGTGGGTTTGATTAAAATAGCCAGGCACATGGCTAACGCGGCTTGCATGATGTGAGGCCAGGTATCCTGGCGTAAAAAGACCAGGAATCGCTCCAAGGCAAGCAGATAAAAGAACACAACCGCGGCTTCCGGCATAAACTGCCGCGAATAGCGGAAATATACTGGCGCAAAGGCAAAGAATGCGGCTGCGGCATACGAGGGCAAGGGCGGCAGGTATTGCCGCGCAATCTTATACAGCAAGGCAATGGAACCCAACGCCAACGCAATGGACAGCCATCGGCCATACAACGGATTCTCTCCGGCAATGCGATAGATTAGACTTACAACATAAGGATATAATTGGAATTCCGCCTCCACATAGCCCGGCCCTTTTCCCCAAAACACGCGCGGATAGAGGATATTCGGCTCATCCAGAAACAAATGGGCGATGCTGGCCGTGTCCGTTTGCCGCCAGGAATCCAGATCCGCCAGACGCCCCTCCAGCCGTGGCAAACGCGCCGCGCCAGCCACCAACAGCAGCAGCACTAGCATGAGCGCGCGGCCATAATGCGCATGCGACGGCGCGGGCGGTTCGGCCTGCACCAGGATTACCGATGGATTGGGGTCATGCTCATACAGGTGCGTCATCTCGGGAATTCAATTCAGTCACTCGAGAGTGATCAACCGCCTGGGCGTGCGGCTGCGATTCAAAGGGCAAAGGAATGCGGCTCTTAAGCGATCTCGCTTGCGCGCGTTTCGCGTATTCATTCATCGGGAGAACGTCAAAACTCTTCTGCAGTGCCGACAAGACATGCCCGGCGACATTCAACTTGTGCTGCCGCGACAATTGCATGCCGGGGAAAAATTCCAGTCCCTTGACATCTTCCGCGCCAAGAAAATCCAGCGGATGCAGCAGGAACGAAGGCTCCACCCCATGCAGGCGGCAAAGCGCAAGTCCGGTGCGGAAATACGATAAGGCCAGCGCGGTGGAGAACTGCGAAAGCCAGATCAAATAACTCATGTGGAACGGCGTGCGCAGCATGGGAATTACGGTAACGGGAATCTCCAGCAACTCGCCTTCATCTGTTTTCCATTGAAAAGGTTTGAGCGGCAGAAAACCATCGCTGGCGCGGCCGAACAAATTGCTGCGCGCGGCGCGCTCATGGCGGCTCATGCGCGAACCCCACATGTAATACAAACGCGCCAGAGGCCCGATGATTGAAGGCAGCAGCGAGGCATCGTATTGATAACCAAGGCGCTTCAGCACGTTGAGCATCGTCGGGCTGTAGGCAAAGCCCGGCCCGCGAAAGCCTTGCGGCGCAAACCCCGTGGCTGATTGGATCAAATCATGCGCCCCACCAATTTCCTCCATGATGCGCTCCTCGCTGTAGGTGTGCATCCATGATTCGTGGCTGATGGAGTGATTGCCGATTTCATGCCCGCGCTGGATGATTTGCGCAAGCGCGGCGACATTCTCCTCGCGCCTGGCATCTTCGCCGACCACAAAGAACGTGATCTTCTGCCCATGGGCTTCCAGGAAATCCAGGATAATTGGAATGGCCTTGCTGATATACGAGGGATACGAACACCATTCCGGCTCGCCATGGACTTTCAGATAGCACCATAGATTGTCCAGATCGAGCGAGAGGCTCGCCGGCAGTTTTCTTGAAGTTGTGTTGCTAGCGCTCATGTGTCTCTTCCAGAACCGCAGTTTAGCGCTGCGGCATTCAGTCTTCCATCTTTCTCGCCATCGCGCCTTGCGTCATGCTCTGGAGAAAGAGATCCGCCGCCGTATTGGCCGTGCGAACAATTGCATTATTGTTGAGTGTATCGCGCCCGGCAATCTCCGCATTGATCGACCAGATGGATTGGTCTGAATTGCAGCGATGCGTCACCGAAGTCGGCGGCGGCGTAACCCACAGCGCTTGGACACGCCGCTCGCGATTCACAAACCATCCTTCGACATTTTGGTCGATATCGGGCCACACCCCGCGCAGTTCATCAATGAACTCGCGCGCAATCTCCTGATCCGGCTTGCTAAACCATTCGGATTCGGGAACATCATAGCGCGGCAGCATCACCAGATGATGGCCGTTCAATTCTTCAAGGCCAGTTAAGTTGGAGACGCCAATCAAGCCAGTGAACGAAAAGCCCTTTTGAATGAGATTGGTCACGTAATACGGCCCAAGCGGCTTGCGGCAAACCAGCGCCAGACAAATCACGCCCAGGAAACGTGGCGCTGGCTCATCGCCATTCCACAGGCCTTCTCCATCAGGCACGATGCGCTTGAGCAATTCGGTGGGAAGCGTGCTGATGACCCGCTCGAACCGGAATAATTGCTGAGGCGTCTGCACCGCCACCTCTCCCCCGGGCAGGTTATGGATCGATTGCACGGGCGCGCCGGTGATGATCTCGCCGCCGCCTGTCTTGATTTCCTTTTCAATAGCCGTATAGAACGTGCGCAATCCGCCGGAGAGAAATCCCAAGGATTCCGCGCCATTCCCGCGGCTGCGCGTCGAGCAATAGCGGCGGATGGTAGCCCACATGATCGTGGCCGGCGTCTCGCCTTTGAGTGAGCCATACTTGGAATTCAACAACGGCTCCCACATGGCCTCATAGACCTGGCGCCCGAAGATGCGGATGAGCCATTCCTCGGCGCGAATACTTTCCAGGTCGCCCGGATCATCCATCTTCTGGCATTTCATCAGCCCTGCGGCCAGGCGCAGTTTCTGCGGCAAACTCAGCGCGGGGAACGTTAGAAATTCCTTGTAATTGCTCATCGAAATCAAACGATTGTTCCACAGAAAGCCCGTGCGCGTGGTGCGCCATTGCATGCGATCCTCAATGCGCAATTGGCGAAACAGATCCAGCAGATAATCATCCGAGCGGGGAATGACGTGGTAAAACTTATCCCAGGTGAAGTCGCCGAAGTCGAACCATGTGGCAAGGCCGCCCAGTTGCGGGGCGGCCTCGATCACAGTCACAGGCACACCGGCTTTGGTCAAACGCCAGGCCAGAACAAGCCCCATGGTCCCTCCGCCGACAATGCCCACTTTCATATCTTCAATCCTTTGCGTGCAGTTGCTCATTCCGCCATTCATAGGATCGTTCGCAACGATGACAGACAATGCGTTGCCCCTCTGCGGGTGGCGCGCTGAGACTGAACAAACGTGGCCCGCACACGCAAACGTATCCCACCACGCGCGCGGGATTGCCGATGACCAGGGCATTGGGCGGCACATCGCGCGTGACCACCGATCCCATGCCAATCATCGAAAACTCTCCCAGCATAATGCCTGGGCCAATTGTGGCATTGGCGCCAATAGTGGCGCCGCGCTTCATCACAGTCGAAAGAGTCTCCTCGGTAGGATCAGAAGTCTCCAGCGCGGTTAATTCCTTGTTCATCGAACGCGGAAAACGATCATTGGTAAAGACCGTGCCGGCCGAGATCATGCACATCTCCTCAATGGTCACGCCGGCGCAGATATAGACAAAGGCATTGATCTTCACATTAGGCCCAATGACCACGTCGTAGGCAATATAGCTTTTCTCGCCAATGGAGGTATTGGCGCCAATGCGGGCGTTGCGGCGGATATGGACATTGTCCCAGACCGAAACGCCCTCGCCCAGTTGCACGCCCTCTTCAACGAGGGCGGTGGGATGCACCCTTACGCTATCGACGATTGCCATGTCTGCTCTCCAGCCGAAGCCGTTGCCGATGCGGGCTTAACCGAGGCATACGCCTCCTCAATCAACTGCACCGAGGCCAATGCATCATCCAGCGTGATCACCGGGGAACCCGATCCGCGCACCGTGTCCACAAAGTTGCCCAGCAAGCGGCGGAACGCATCGACCTTATTGTAGCCCACGCCGAATGGAATCCATTCATGATGCCCATTGTGCTGATACATCGATTCCTTCCAGCCAACGGACAAGCGCCCATCGGTACCCCAGACGTTGATATAGCTAGCCTGCTCAACATTCATGCTCCAGGAGAGGTAGATCGTCCCCAGCACGCCGCTTTTGGAAATGAAGGAAAGAACGCCCGTATCCTCCACCTCCAGCCCCATGATGCTCTTTCCCTCCAGCATGCGAATGGAAGCGATGGGCTCAATCAAGTAGCGCGCAATGTCGATGGAATGCGTTCCATTATCGATGACGACGCCTCCGCCAGAGATCACCGGATCAGCGTTCCAACGGCCGCGCATATCGACCTTCGAGCAGAATTTGTTTTCGAAGAAAACGACCTGGCCCAACAGCCCTGAGGCAATCATCGCCTTGGCGCGCACGATATCCTCGGCATAGCGAAACTTCGAGGCCATCATCAGCACCAAATCCTGCGCTTCGGCGCATTCGATCATCGCCTCCGCATCGGCTGAGGTGGTGGCGAAAGGTTTCTCGCACAGGACATGAATGCCATTGTTCAGCAGCGCGCAAGCCACATCGCGGTGCACATTGGGCGGGGCACAGATGACCGCGCCGTCGATGCCCGATTCGCTGATGAAACTGTCGAGGTTGGTAAAGGCCCGGCATTGCGAGGCCTCGGCCGCGGCATTGACCACATCGGGGCGGATATCCAGCAATGCCGATAATGTCACATTAGGGCATTCGTTCACAGCCTGCACATACGACTGGCTAATGCGGCCGCAACCGACAATACCCAGTTTGAATTCTCGTCTTTGTGACATGGTTCAGCTCAATTCCCGGGCAGCATCAATAACCGCCTCGGCGATGAAATGGACATCTTCTTCCGTGTACTTTTCATTCCACGGGATCACGCAAATGCGCGACAACGCATCAAACGAACCGGGATACTCTTCGGCGCGATATTGCACGGGCGGCAGGCCCTCGCGATAGGGACCACGGAAGGGGAAGCCGCTCTTGCCAAAGGTCACCTGGTCGCGAATGACCTGGCATTGGAAGGCCGGCTTTTGAATGTAACGCGGCGCGCAGAAAATGCCTTTCTCTTTGAGCATCTTGCCAAAGGCATCCACGCCGCCACGCAGGATGTCCGGATCAACGCGCACACAGTATTTCCAATACACATGCTTGGAATTGGGCGTCACGCGCGGAGTCTCGATGCCCGGAATGCCTTCCAATAATTCATCCATCAAAGCCGCCATGCGGCAGCGCGATTCCACTACATCCTCGACCTTGTCCAATTGCGCCACGGCCACAGCCCCCTGCAATTCTGTCATGCGGTAATTCGGAGCAAGGAAATAGTGATCGGGATTGGGATCGCCATAGCCCCAGGCCTTATCCACGAACAGCGTCATGCGGCGCGAATAGCGATCATCCATGGCCATGACAAAGCCGCCTTCGCCGGTGGTCATGTGCTTGCCCTGCTGCAGGCTAAAGCAGCCAATGTCGCCAATGCAGCCGGCCTTCTGTCCATGGTATTCCGCGAACATGGCCTGTGCGGCATCTTCGATGACCGGCAGGTTGTGCGCGGCCGCCAATTGCAGGATTGGCTTCATGTCGCAGGG
>Ga0116193_1001599_pt1 | contig 18419 bp, 21 predicted proteins | sample AD_UKC115_MetaG_FD_89892 | JGI IMG/M metagenome (GOLD analysis project Ga0116193, IMG submission 89892) | Active sludge microbial communities of municipal wastewater-treating anaerobic digesters from Hong Kong - AD_UKC115_MetaG | ecosystem: Engineered > Bioreactor > Anaerobic > Digestate... | reverse complement strand
TTGCATCTTCGCACTATGGGCAGTGCCAGCATTAAAACTAAAATTCGTGCCGGCTCGCAAATAACATCCGCAGACAGTTTTGCTGACGCGCTTAATAATATGGTATCTTCCCGTATATCAATACTGGCGGTAGTGGATGAACAAAACGAAGTGCAAGGAGTCATTACACCTACCGATTTATTATTGTATGTGCAAAAACTCATGAAAAACAACGAAGATATAAAAAGCCTGCATGAAGCCAGGGTCAGTGATCTCCAGCCCAGTGAGCCTACGTTAATCGAAGCCAGCGACCAGCTGCAATCGGTGACCGAAAAAATGATTCAACACCAATACACCAAATTGATAGTAATCGATAACGGGAAATTTAGCGGAACGGTTGACGCTCTTGATATTCTGGCGGAGTTGTTGGACAACCAGACTGTCGGTTCCTCATAAAGATGCTGCCGGCTGATTAGAGATATTTTTTCAGTCTACCTCGGATGGTTTTAGCCAGGAGCGTCCCGGCTTGCCCTTGAGCCCTATAGTATGCAATACACCCCTCCGGGGGTGTATTGCCAAGGCTTTATATTAGCAGGTATTATCGCTTTGATTTAACTATCAACCTTGTACAGCAGTACATAGGCAGTGGTGAAATCCCCCGTTCTAAGGGTAGCCGGGTCAGGTATGGTGTTGACATTGCGGATGGTTACTCTATCCTGGGCATTAAGAGCCAGGGAGGTAGTGCCGGTAATTGACTGGCCGGCCGAATTGAACCTTGATCTAACCACCCCATTGACCACCACGGCCCAGTCTTGCGGATTGTTTTGGGTCGTATAAATCCCAAATGTTATGTTATAAGTTCCTCCCAAAGTTACATCAATTCCAGCGCTGCCCGGGGTGTGATTAATGTTATTTAACGGCCCGTTGTTGCTAAAGGTGACATTAGCGCCAACGGCCACAGTCTGGGTATTAATTTGAAACACATGTCCCCACGCAGCCAGGCTGGCCTTCGCAGAAGCCGCTGCATTCTGGTCAGTGCCAGTCTGCTTGACCGGGATATCCCCAGTAGGGTTTTTGGAACTGCCCGAACCCCTTCTAACCTGCCCTGCTCTCCTGGACCTTACGGTACGATAGCGAACACTTTCGGAGCCGTACAATGCATCAGAAAAATTCATGAAACACAACCCTTTCTCCTTAATCTTAGCCATACCATAGACTATGTTGTGCCCCATTAAAGTGTTAGTAAAAACTATCAACCTGGTCGATTTGGACATTAAAGACTGCCGGGGCTGTATGCAATGTCAGCGCCAGGGACATTGCGCGATGCGGGATGATATAGAAACCATTGAAGCCTGCATCGAGGAGGCTGACGTAATCATCTGGGCCAGCCCCACCCACTGGGGATACGTCTCGGCCATTACCCTGCGTGTATTTGAACGACTATTCGGATTTCTTATTGAAGAAATGCCCCGGGGGCTACCCCGGAAACGAAGTGCCAACGGCAAAAAAGCTATTCTTATTACCACCTGCAGTACTCCCTTTCCCTTTAACTGGCTGTATAATCAATCCCGGTCAACCATTAACCGTATGCGGGAGGTATGTAAATACAGTGGTCAGGAGGTTCTCTGCAGCCTGGTGCTGCCTGGTACTCTGGGCAGGAAAGAAATCCCCGCCCGATTGCTGGCCAGGGCCAAAAAGGTGGGAGAAGGGCTTTAGGAAAGAGACCGGCAAGGGATGAACTATATAAAAGAAGCCCCCGCAGGAGCTTTCAGACCGTCAAAAAAGGCTAACAGCTGCCTTAAACGTGGTTTTTCCGAGAAATTTACTTGTTTTATCCTTTGGAGGCAGGAAAAGGATACCTAATTGGGGAATTCTATGGTTGAATTCTTGGACCTACCCGTGGGTGGATGGCAGGCTTCATTTTTTATCAGATTATCACCGGGGGTTGCTAAAAAGTGGCGATTCAAATTGCGGGCCTGGGAAAAACCTATAAAGGCGGCCACCGGGCGCTGGATGATATCAACCTTTCCATTCAGGACGGAATATTTGGTTTGTTGGGGCCCAATGGTGCCGGCAAGACTACCTTGATGCGCATATTAGCAACCGTTATGGGTTTTGAAGATGGAGAAATAAAAATCAATGGATTGGATTTGCGGCAGGATGTTCATGAAATACGCAAAATTACCGGTTACTTACCCCAGGAATTCGGGCTTTATCCCGACCTGACCCTGAGCGAATTTCTGGATTACATGTGCCTGTTAAATGAGATTAAAGCGAAGTCAATACGAAGACAGCGAGTCAATGAAGCCATGGAAGTAACCAATCTGACCAGAGTAGCAAACAAGAAGCTAAAGACCTTTTCTGGAGGAATGAAGCGCCGGGCAGGATTGGCGCAATCTCTTCTGAATCACCCCCGCTTTCTGCTGGTTGACGAGCCGACGGCAGGCCTGGACCCTGAAGAAAGAATCCGCTTCAAGAACCTTTTATCTCTGCTGGGAAAAGACCGGGTGGTTATATTCTCAACGCACATCATTAATGACCTCGAAAACTTATGTACAGACATCGGCATACTTGACCAGGGCCAACTGCTTTTTAACGGATCATGGAAGGATCTGGCGGAGAAAGTACCGGCCAGGGTCTGGACGGGAACATGCGAAATTGACGAGCTATCCACGCTCGGTAATGGGTATCTGATCGTAAACAAGAAGCTTGATGAAGGCAGATGGGCCTACAGAATCGTTGGGGAACCGGCCCCTTTTGCTGATGCCAGAGAAGACAATATGAACATGGAGGATGCCTACCTGGCGCTTATGCGAGGGGTCACATCATGAGGCATTCACTTGACTTCATAACCTTTGAATTAAAAAGGTCAACCCAAAATCTTTTCCTATGGATAGCCCAACTCTTTGTATTCTATACCATCTATAACGAGGCTTCCCGTTATATAGGCAAGAAAGGCTATCTGTTGTCGGAGTTGATTCAGAGCGGTACCCTGACGGTTAGTCAGGAGATGATTGCCCGGGCCGTTATTTTTTCTGTTAACAACATGCTCCTGCTGGGCATCTTTATTTTCGCGAGCTATTTCAGTATTTTCATGGACAACCGCTATAAAGAAATTACCCTGAGTAAACCCCTTAAAACTTCACAACTGGTTGGCTATAAATTAACCGCTTCTTATCTGGCAGTTATTCTGATCAACTTTGTGGCTGCCTTTATCTTCACCTGGATTTGCCTTCACAATTATCAACTGCCCTTTGAACCGTTATACTTTTCCGTCCTGTATCTGCTATACTCGCTTATTCCGCTGTTATTCTGGCTGTTTTTAAGCTTTACTTTGGCAGTCCTGGTAAGTGACGTGAAGATATTTTATCCACTGATGCTGCTCCTGTGGTTTGCCAACCTCTTTCCCGGCAAATACTCGTTAAGTTATTTGCACTGGATGGAAATTAATTTGGCCAACCCACTGGGTGATGCGGGCCTGCTGATTAACCGGGCTGCTTATCTGGCGCTGGCTATTATTGTTTTAAAAGTGGGGATTAAACTGCTGGAAGCAAAACGTAAAGACCTTTTCCATTCCAACATCTCCTGGGCAGTAAAAGCGGGTAAGGAATCACATGTATATCGATATAGAAATAGCAGGCTAGCCGGACTGTTGGCAAGCTTCAAGGTTAATCTTTCCTGGAAGTTTGTCTGGGGGCTGATTATGTTTGCCGTATTGCCTCCGCTATTAAACAGCCATCTCCCCCACTTGTTTAACGGCATGCTCAGCACTTCCGAGATCGTTATAAGGATATTGCGAAGCGGGGAAATCTTTATCAGTCTGTCCGTGTTGCTTTATGCCAGCTACTTTTTATTTAGTGAAAATCTCTACCATACATCGGAAATCATAGCTTGCCGGCCGGAAGGTTTTTCGATAGCAAACCATACCAAACTCCAGCTTCTTTTTTTCTTCACGACAGGAATGCTGTTGGTTTTCTATGGCAGTATCTATATATTTGTGGATCATCTATCCCTGGCTGCTTACTTGACGATTATCCTGCCGGAAATAATGTTATACTTGCTCCTTCCCTTTGCTGCTGTATCATTTTGCCGCCACAAAAAAATTGCCCTGGCCAGCTGCTATCTGCTCTGGACTTTTAACCTGATCGGGGGGCTTAAGCTGCCAATCTTTATTAACACCTTTGCTCCCATTTATCTAATAAATTCAGTTGGATACAAAATTAATAGAATTGAGTTAATTGTCATCACCGTAGTACTCTGGGCCGTTTACAAAAAGTTCTCCAGAAGGAAAGCGTCAGGGGTATGGCTCTCCTGACACCCTCCGGCTATCCCCAATACTCATGCCACCAGCTTTTTACCAGCTAAATTTTTTCTGAATTTTCAGAAAAATGATTGACTTGTTTATCCCGTTTTTTTACAATAAGGGTACAGTAAGGGAAGCAAACCCAGTTGCCCTGGGAGACGGATACGCGTTCTGGCAGAACTGAAAGCGGAAGGAACCGGGATGTTAACATAATGAGAGGTTAATAAGTCCTCCCCTCGCCCGCACAACTCCGAAGTAAGAGCTGAGAGAACGGCCTATAGTTACCCAGAGCCAATTCCAATCAAGGGAGTAACAACGGAACTAATGAACAACCGAATAACCCTTTTCCGGTAAATGGGCCGCATGATAGTATCATGACGGCCCATTACCATTCTGCGAGATTCAGTTTAACGTCCTTAGGGATTCCTACTTTTGCTCTTTAGTGGCCTGGTAAATGACCATACCGGCTAAGCCACCCAGGCAAAGAGCAACTAACACCAGGACCAACATAATAATTGAGGGATAAGCCAGATACTCAATCAGAGCGATTACCAGCAGCCCCAGCTGGGAGATGGCGGTATTGCGAAAAACCACCCGGGCAAAAGAGAGATCCTTTTTGGCAAAATTGGCCGAGTAAGCCAGGCCCAGCAGAAACGGAGCCACCAACATGAAGCCAAATGATTGGGGTAATGGACCAAATAGTGTGGGTAACAACGGGGCGGCGAGAAGCAGCAGGGCCAGAAGGAACTGGCTGTAGGTGAGGAACCCGAGAATTTTTTGAATCTTGGCCACTTTTGCCATGATAGCGGCCATAGCAGCAGCATCTGGTTGGGGGGGCGCCTCGGTGACGATATTAGGATCGGTCATCAATCTACCTCCTTAACCATAATGAGGAAAAACCTCTGGCTACTATGTTAGCAAGATAATGGTAATGGGTCAACCGAGTTGTCCCAAAATTGGGAAAATAAAGACTGCGGCCCCGAAAACTTAATTTGCTTCACTAAAATAAACATAATTATGTAATAATGGAAGGAAATAAGCCTTTGGGGAGGATTGATTATGACCCGAAAGCTGGTTGACCTCAGTATAAGTATTGAAGACGGTTTACCCAGTGATCCCCCGCAGATGATACCGCGCATACATTATGTCAATCATGATGCGGGTAGTGAAAGCATGCTGGCCTTCTTTCCCGGTCTGCCCCGCGAGGAGCTGCCCGGCGGACTGGGCTGGTCGCTGGAATTGCTGCAGCTTTCCACTCATTCCGGCACTCATCTGGACGCCCCCTGGCACTACCACCCCACCATGGATGGCGGAGCCAAGGCTTTGACCATTGATGAAGTGCCCTTGGAATGGTGTATGGGAAATGGTGTGGTACTGGATTTTCGTAAGCTTCCTGATGGCTATCTGGTGAAACCGACCGATATTGAGAATGAGCTGCTGCGCATAGACTACACGCTGCAGCCCGGTGATATCGTGCTGGTCATGACCGGCGCCGATCAGTACTGGGGGCAGCCCGAATACCTGCTCAAGGGTTGTGGGATGGGTCGTGAGGCGACCCTGTGGCTGCTGAATCAGGGCATAAAAATTGTAGGAACTGATGCCTGGAGCTGGGACCGTCCCTTACCCCTTATTGCGGCTGAATACCAGCAGAGCAAGGACCCCTCTATAATATGGGAAGGTCATTTCGCCAGCATAGAAAAAGGCTACTGCCATATTGAAAAACTGACCAACCTGGATCGCTTGCCCGCCTATGGGTTCACCTTTTTCTGTTTCCCGGTCAAGATAAAGGGTGCTTCCGGAGGCTGGATCAGAGCAGTAGCCCTGGTGGAGGAATAGTTTCATATGACAGGCTTTTGGGGGTCCGTTTTCCGTTTTATATAGGTTTGATAATAGACTGTTCCACTTGGTTTAGAAAGTCACCAAAAAGTAATGGTGCCTTCTCTCGAAGCCGTGGTTCCAGTCCTTTAAGATTACGGGCTTCGTTATTATAATGCGGTTGGATAATTTCCCAGCGCCATTTTAACACTTCTAGTTTATGGCCTAAGATAGCTGCTTCAGCCAGTAGATTTGCTGCGGGATCTTGCGCGACAACGACTGTATCAATAATATCGCGCACCTTCAATCCCTCGGCCCGATAGAATAGTTTTTTTACCACAACTTCCACCGGTGTTTCTACGCGCACAACTTGATCGCATATTTTTTCGTAAGTGAAGTATTGAGGAGTTAAATGCGGTGCGGCGATAAAATCAACCTCTCCGCATGGATAAACCAGTTTAATAAAATTGCTGGCCTCAGTATAATCAACGATTTCGTCAATGCTTCGGTTGAGCCGGGGAGTCAAGAAAGTCAGTTGCTGGGTATCGGGAATGAAAATATCAATATCATAGCTTTCTCTATGCCGATAGCGAATAGTAAGCGTTGTGCCACCGCCAAATGTCCAGTCTCCCGGGGGGATATTTGCAGAACCAAGTATTTGCATAGCTTTTTTAAACAGGCTTTCCCACATAGGCCAGTAACTCCTCTATTTCTTTATTGGGGTAGATTGGTTTTATATGAGTTTCGTAGTATTTCTTGAAGACGGTTTCTTTTATTCCGTTCTCTTTTATAAACCTTACCAAAAAGGTGGCCGGCACTTCTGTGAACAGGTTAAATATCTGCATAGCATACTGTTTGTCGAAAGTCTGTTCGCTAATCAGCCTGGACAGTTTTTCTTCAGAAATATGATTGGCGCTTTGAGTATTGACTAAAACTTCGACGGTTGTCATCAGATACTTCCTTTCGCGTTTTTAATCTCCCGGCCCTTCTTCTATTATACATAATTTTCCTGGTTGATTGAAAAAAGGATGGCTTCTTTTATGCAATTATTATGGGCGATGGCATCAGCCACTGCTTCCTTGGCCCAGGTGGAAACCTTCTCGCTGTCGGCAAAGCTGACGCTACCGCGGGCATTTGACAGTCGCAATGCCTCACCAGCCCATGCCGGACGCACCGGTCTGGAGCCAGGGGACCATCCCCTGACTCGTGGTTAAGTGGCATATTTCCACGCTGTAATCCGTCGGTTTACCAATAACAGAATTTTGTCCAACACATATCCCACCAGAGCTGCCATTATCATAAGTGCAATAAGGGTATCTGTTTCCATCATGGTCTGAGCATTAATCATAGAGTAGCCGAACCCGGCACTCGTCGCTATAAACTCCGCTCAAATAACCGACATCCATCCGGCGCTGAGGGCGATACGCAACCCGGTCAGAATATCTGGCAGCGAACCGGGAAATATAATTGAAGTGAGGATACTCCAGGGTCCGGCCCCCATGCTGTGGGCCGCGTTGTAGTAATCCCGGGAAATACTCTGTACGCCCGCAATGGTATTCAATATGACTGGAAACACTCCGGCAAAAGTGATAAGAAATATGGTTGGACCGTCACCCAGACCGAACCATACAATAGTAAGGGGAACCCAGGCCATTATAGGCACCTGCCGTAATGAGCTGATCAGGGGATCCAGCATGCGCAGGACCACATGCGAATAACCCATCATGTATCCCAATGGCACACCGATTAATGCCGCATAGGCGAAGCCAGTAAGAACTCGGCGCATGGTTATGGCCAGGTTAACCATTGTTTCCGGATCGCAAAAGGCGCGAATTAGGGCTTGAAAGGTAACCAAGGGATAGGGCAGCAAAAGTGGGCTGGCCGTATAGTATGCGGCTGCTTGCCAGACTGCTGTTAAAAGGCCCAGACTGACTACCCAGTATAAACGGGGGATGCGGTACTTTTTCTGCCCCCCACCCATCACTTTGTAGCGGGTATTGTCAGCGGTAGATAGCGGGCGTTCATTCTCTTCCATTCTTGAGCCTCCTTTCCCGTGCAGGTATAACCTGCGTATTCCTCAATGAGGTTCTGCAAACAACCTTCATCCTCCAGTTTGCTTACCTGCTGATTATATTCCTGCAGGAAGTTTATAAGATGGTCATCCTTCTCCAGCTCCTTACGTATCACCAGCACGTAACTTATGGTGTCGCTTTCTTCCTGTAGGGCCTGCCGGGGCCACTTAAGCCGCAGTGCTTTGCCAATGTCAATCACTGCCGCGTCCACCTGGCCCTCTTCCAAAGCATAGGGTAAAGCATTGGCCAACATTGGAACCACCTCAACCTGACTACCCCAAACCCGTGTAATTGCGTCCCTGGTGTACCAGCGATGCTGAGTAATGCCAATTTTGCTGGTGCTGCTCCCATTACCCAACAGTATGTCCGAATTAACCATACAGGGTCCCAGTATCAAATAGCGCTCGTTCTTCTCAACAAATCTGGCAGCAGCATCAGGACAGATCACTGCCATGTCCAGCTTTTCAGTGCATAATGCCCATTCGGAAGTGCTGGTGCAGCAATCCTTGATCGGATATATCCCCAGCATAGTGCTAATCTGGACGTTGGCTTCCCCTGCTTCAACCAGGCTGCGCATAATGTAGCCAGCAGCATCGTCGGGGATGCCGATAAGGAGTCTTTTCTCTTTTTCCTTTGCAGGGGAAAACAGGAACGCCAGACCGATTGTTATTAGCAGTCCGACTCCAATCATCGCGGCTAGAGGTTTTTTTCGCTTCCAGCGCATCACTTGATCGTGTCCAGTGCCAGTGCCTTTTCTTTCCATTCACTGTAGCTCATGCCTTCCGGGAAGATAGGATCCACCTGGCTCTTAATGAACTGTTTAAAGTCATCTGCGCCAGCCTGTTCCATAAAACTGGTGTTAACGAAGCTAGGGTCATGTTCATAGTCCAGGAATTGCTTTATCCCTTCTTTCCGGGAAGTTGCAAAGAGTTCTTCCAACCCTTCCTGATCCATTTCCCAGGTTAATGTACGCCCTTCTTCCACGGTTTTCTTATAGATGGTCATAAAAGCTACCTCTTCCGGCACCTTATAGTTGGCAGCGAATATTTTAGCCGCTTTGGCCGGATGGGTATAAATGTACTCTATGGCCCGGCTGTGGGCCAGCAGCATTTTCTTGGCAAGCTCCGGGTGATCTTTGGCAAAGCCCTGACGCATGGCATAGATGCAGCAGACCCCCCAATTGCCACTCGGTAATCTAAGGTCGGTGGCCAAAACATGACCAGTACCTTCGTATTCAGCCATGGAACCCCAGGGGTCACAACAGGTATAGCCGTCCAGTTTTCCTGTTTTCATAGCCAGGTACTCATCGGCATCTTTCATGTCATAGTGCTGGTACGCTTTGATATCAGCAGGAATTCCCAAACTTTTAGCCATATTTACCCACCCCAAGGAAGTTTCATGAGCATTGGTATCCAGGGCAACTCTTTTCCCCACCAATTCTTTCGCATCTTTAATCTCATTGGAGGCAACCAGGTACCAGGAGCCACCCAGGTGGTTGTTGGCAGCTACAAAAACAGGCGCCCCTTTGCCATAGGCCAGGCGCAAACCAGTAACTCCTACATATCCGCAATCCATCTGGCCTGCCGCCATAGCTTTGGGAACCTCTCCGTTACCGGTGACATTTACCTTGAGTCCCAGTTCATTAAATATGCCCGCATCCTTGGCAATGCACGCCGCCGTCATATGATCACAGTTGTAGTAACCTAGTTTTATTTCATATTTGTCCTCAACCTTACCACTTTTGGCCGTATCGCTCCCGGCTTCTTTTGCACCACAACCTGCTAATATACCGGCCAGCAAGCAAATACCCAGCATTATGCAGATCATTGCCTTTTTTCGCATTGATTTACCTCCCCCTCGTTTGACAGCTTTAACAGCATTCATCCATTCCTTCACCAAAAAGGTCAATCAGTTGGTTGCCCTCCAGCCGCAGTATTCCGTAACCATATCGGCCCTTTTTGCTGCCGGATACTATTATTTCAATCGGAAGCTTATTATCTATGTCCTTGAACTTGATCGACTGGTTTTCTACCGGTGCCCGGCTGCTGGCACTAATCATGAAGCCATCCTCTCCCTCGAGAATGACGCAGATTTGGCACTTGTCCGCTGCTATCCGGTAAATTAACACCGTATCCAGACGGCCGTCGCCGTTGATGTCCTCTTCCGCACTGGCAACTGCCGGGAAAGAGCTGGTCTTCGCCCAGTAATTCAAGGCGGCACTATCCGGCGGGGTAAAAACGCCCGGCTCTTCCCGATCCACTCCCCGCAGGCTTAGCAAAAGCACCACCAAAACAGCCGCTAACAGCCAGTACCCGGACTTCATGCAGCTTCACTCTTGCTTAGGAAAGCCGGCTTGATTTTAGGCCACACTGCATAAAAACCCAGACCCAGAATACAGAGGGAGCACATCAACCGCACTGGCGCCGGGGTAACCACAATCAATTGGTTGGCCGCGCCAATAAAATGCTGATTACGGTTTACATCTACAAACGGAGTAAAATCCTTGAGTAGTAGATTGGTCAGATAGCCTACCAGTACTGAAAATGCCAGCATCCCGGTACTGTAAATGAGTACAGTTCGTTTACCGATCAGTTTGTAGATGCTGATCAGCTCCGGCAAATTGGTGGCAGCACCTGTCATCAGAAAAGTTATCGCTATACCGGGAGAGGCCCCGCTGGCAACCAGGGCAGCTATAAAGGGTATGTGTCCCACCGCACAAACATACATCACCGCGCCTAAAAGAGCGATCCCCCCGATTGATATCAGTCCCGGGTTACCCAGGTAATGTTCGAAAAAAGCCGGCGGAATAGCTGCAGTGATGAAACCTGCCAGCAGCATACCCACTATTACATATTTGCTGACCATGGCGCCCAGATCGCCAAATCCCCACTGTAACCCGGTAGTCACCCGTTTTATTAGCGGTACAGTGCTGCTTTCGGTTTCTAGATGGGTTTCCAATCCTGTCCCGGCACCGGGAACATGTAGCTCGGAGCCTCCCAGGGTATTCCCCAGCACTCCTAATAAAAAGGAAACCAGCAAACCGGTCAGCACATAAATAGTAGCTATTTGCGGCCCCAACAGGCCATAGGCTAAAAGCACCGCGGCCGGGTTAATAATAGGTGTGGCACTCAAAAAGGCCAGGGTGGGCCCCAGATAAGCGCCGGAATAGTATAAACCCAGCCCCAGCGGTATCACCCCGCAGCTACATATAGGAAGAAGTGCACCTGAAGCGGTGGCTTTAACAAGGGATGATGCGGAACGATTACCCAGCATACGCTGCAATCGGTCCGGACTCAGAATATTATGTAGTAATCCCGCCAATACAAAACTAAAAATTAGCCATATGGAGGCACTATTTAATAGTTCCAGGCTGGCTCGAAGGGTATCGACAACCAGAATTGACATTTCTGCCCCCCGCTATTCTGCTACCGCATCCTTAATGGCCTTCTCAATAATTTCCCGATTCAGATTGTCATATTTGGTTTGGCTGTTTATAATCAGCGTACCGCGGGTCAGATTACCATATTTCTTTATGTAATCGAAGTCTTTACCAGCCTGGTATATTCTCACTTCCACTTTATCCCCGAACTGCCGGGCCACTTCTTTTACTTGCTCCTCATAGCTGGCACAACATGAACAAGTGTTTACGAATTCCACCTTTACTTTTTCCACTCTTTATTCCCCCTCTTAAATTTATAGTGTTATGACTTGATCTACCCCGCCCGCACCGCGCAAGGATGCATAGAGATGAGGAAAACAGCCAATATGGGCACCCGGAACTAACTTATCGGCGATGCCTCTTTCATAGGCGCACTGGTCACAGGCCATTAAAAGCAGACCTGTCTTATCATGCAGTTCCTGCAGACGGGCACCCATCTCAGTCCCGTCCAGGAGAAAAAAGGCATTGTCCATAAAGAAGAACATTCCCGCTACTTCCGCCCCATGCCGCTCCTCCCGGATTTGAGGAATAATCATTCTATTGAGTATCTTTTGGGAATTGGTTGATGAAAAAACATAGGCCACCTTCATTTTTATACCCCTCCATTGTATTCAAGCCTCTTACCTGGCTATAGTCATAATCCTCTGCCCCACCCCCGGTCCTTCCAAGCTTGTTTCCTCCTCTCCTTCACTGTCTTGCCGGTTAGTTAGAACATCCATTATTTTGTTAACCTGCCAGCGGTGCTCACTGCTCCTGCGTTCACGGGGCCGCGTCAGAGGAATGCCAAGATCCGCTTTTATTTCACCTTCCCGGGCACCCATAACTACCACCCGATCACTCATATAAACTGCTTCCTCGACATCATGAGTAACCATAAGAACTGTGGCCCGGTCACGGAGGAAAATATCCTCCAACTCTTCCTGAAGGTTCTGGCGCATCTGAAAATCCACCGCGCCTAGTGGTTCATCCATTAGTAAAATCCGCGGACGGCAGGCCAGGGCTCTGATTACAGCCGTTCTCTGCTTCATTCCCCCTGATAACTGATGGGGATACAACTTATCCTTGCCTTCCAGACCGGCCAGTTCCAAAAGCTCACTCAGGCGCCGTTCCCTTTCCGCTGAAGGAACTTTTAGCTGCTTCATGGGATAAAGAATATTGTCCCTTATGCTCATCCAGGGAAAGAGGGCATAGTTCTGAAATACAAAACCACGGTCAGGTCCGGATTTCTTCACCGGGCGTCCGTCTATCCGGATGCTGCCCGCACTGGCTTTTTGAAAGCCGGCAATTATGGTGAGCAGGGTGGTTTTTCCGCAGCCGGAAGGCCCCAGCAGGGTTACAAATTGTCCTTCCTCCACCTGCAGAGACACCCCCCCGAGTACAGTATGCCTTTCTCCGCCATTAGCAAAATACTTATGTATTTCCTGCGCTTCAAGCAGTGCCACTTCACCTTCTCCTTTAACAAACCGCCAGGGATTATTATAACTAATAATAATTGTATATATTTATTATTATTATATTAAGAATCGAATGAAAAAACCAGTCAATCTTTTTTCAAGAAATGGTGCCTGTTTAGTGACGGTCAGTGGGAGCTTCCATATTATGCGCACGCAGCAATTATTTATGGCCAAATGTTTAAGCCCAACTACCAGGCCAAGCCTGATAGTTGGGCTTTTTGAGCTAAGGATGCATTTGCCCCTGCCGGTCTTTGGGGCACAACGTCCCGGTTACTTAAGGGCGCGGGTGATGATGGCAACAGCCTCGGCCCGGCTGGCCTGGTTGCCCGGTCTAAAGGTCTTGTCAGGATAGCCGGAAATTAACTGGCTTTCATAAGCAGCAGCTACTGCTTCCTTGGCCCAGGGGGAAATCTTCCCGCTGTCGGCAAAACTGACGCTACCGCGGACATTTGAAAGCCGCAATGCCCTAACCACCATTACTGCCATTTGTTCGCGGGTTATGGGATCGTCCGGGCCAAAGCTCTGGTTATTGTATCCGCTGATAATACCGGCAGCATAGGCAGTAGATATGGCTTCCCCGGCCCAGTGTCCGGTAGTATCCGCAAATGCCTTGCTATTATTGACCGGTAATTCCAAGGCTTTTACCAACACAGTGGCAAATTCGGCCCGGGTAATGATCTGATCAGGACGGAAACTGCCGTCCGGGTATCCCTTAATGGCTCCTGCGGCAACCAGTTCACGAATCGCGGCCTGGGCCCAGTGCCCGGAAATATCATTAAGACTAACGCTCACCGGTTCCGGGGTTGGGGGCCTGGTTACAACCGGTCTTTGTGACTCAGGCTCGGCTTTAGCGGGGGCGAGAACCGCAAACCGGGTGAAATGCTCGATGGTGCCGCTGATGGTGCCAGCAGACCAGTTTATGCTGATATTGTCCAGCTTCACCCAGCGGCTGCCATCCCACCAGCACAGGACCAGCTCATCTTGCTCAGCATCCACCCCCTCCTTTTCAAAAGGCAGGGTGATGGTGACCGCCCGCTTAAAATCGCCGCTTTTGTCTTTGGTAATATCGAAGATGGAACTAACCAATCTCATTTCCGTAGGGATGGAGACACCCGAGCTGCCCACCCTTTCGATCCTGACCTTGATGGTATCTGCCACTGCATAGGCCGGTATGAACACAGTGGCCCCCGCTCCATTTACTGTACCTCCGCTGTCGCTAACTGAGGTTCCGCTAAATGCAGGCGTGGAGCTGCCACCACCGCCACTGCTGCCTCCGCTGCTGCTGGGTGAGCTAATCGATATGTTTTTGCTTCCGCTTACACCGGAGCCGTCGTTGGCAGTGGCCTTTACAGTCACGGCCCCGACTGCGGTTGCACTGAGCAGCCCGCTATTGGAAATCGTGGCCGCCCCGGTACCATTGACAACGCTCCAGGTTACCGTTTTATCAGCAGCATCAGCGGGCAGGACGGACGCACCCATCTGCAGGGTTTTACCCTTTTCAACACTGCTAACCCCTCCTGCAGCACTGACGGTGATAGAGCTTACCGGGGTTACAGCAAGTGAGGTCACCATTATTTCTTTGGTTCCAACTATCCCGGAACCATCGTTGGCAGTGGCCTTAACAGTCACGGTCCCCACTGTGGTTGCGCTGAGCAAGCCGCTGCCCGAAATCGTCGCCGTTCCGGTACCATTGATAACGCTCCAGGTAACGGTTTTATCGGCAGCATTGGCGGGCAGGACAGCAGCACTCATCTGCAGGGTTTTGCCCCTTTCTATACTGCTAACCCCTCCCGTAGCACTGACAGTGATAGAGCTTACCTTGACCGAAGGCGGCAGAGCAGCGCTCTTAACCCAAACCGCGCCAGTGACGCCTTCAGTGCTATCGCTGTATTTGAGGTAACCTGGTTTGGCAGGGTCGTCAACACCGGTCTCTTTAGTCAAACCCTTCGGCCCGATCTGAACATAGTTTAGGGAGGCGCTGATCTCACCGTCCACGGTGATGGTGCCATTGCCGGAGTAAACGATTGCGCCATTATTGTAGCCAAAGAGATCTCCCCAGATGATAATTTGGGAGTTCATATCCTCTGTCATTGCTCCCTGGCTGGCGCTGACATTGCCTTCAACGGTAATTTTCCCGCCAATAGCGTGTAGGCCATAACCCTGGGAACTGGTTACGTTGCCTTTAACTAGCACCTCGGCCTGTCCGGCGCTGTGTACAGCGCCCGTCACCTGCCCACTATTGGAAACATTACCGTTTACAACAACCTTGGTAGAGGCGTTTTCCGCCTTGACACCATGAGCAGCACCGGTCGCATCCCCGAGCACAGTCACTTCTGAGCCGCCCTCGGCGTATACGCCCATACCTGAGGCAGTGCCGGATATGTCCGTATCACTGGCGGTGGCGGTGGTAACCGTGACGTTGCTACTAGTAGCCCGTACGCCGTAGATTTTGCCAGTAACGTTAAGTGCGCCTGCACCGGTAAGCGCCACGCTCCCCCCGGTTACCTTAAGACCTTCATTGGCGGCCGTCGTGATGGTAAGGGTTTTGCCATCTAAATCAAAGGTGATATTTTTGTTTTCGATTGCAACCGTCTGAACGACCGTAAAGCTTTTGAGCAGCTTAATGGTTGCGGTAGTGCCTGCCGCGTTCAAGGCCTCCGCCAGTGTCCCGTACTCAGTTGCACCGATGGCGCAGACTTTTTCTCCTGGGATATCTGCCGGAGTAGTGATATCCAGCATGGAAATGTCGGTGCAGTTGGCAAGAGGATAAGCATAGTAGGTATGGCCCACCACCATGTACAGGTCATACGCGGTGGACCCGACCGCTCCAGTTACCAGGAAGGTTTCCTCGCTGCCCTGGCTAAATTCAGGGCTGCCACAAGTGATGGCAGGATTATCACTGCCATCGGTGCCTGCAGCCACCTGCTCAATGCCGGGAGGTGATGCTCCATCTGGCAGCAGCGCCCAGTACACCTTGCCCTTGCGGTCGGCTTGGATGTTTTTCAGCTTAACCTTTATCTGTACCTGTTTGCTGCCATCAGGTTGGACATCGCCGACCGCAGGGTAACCGGCAACTATCAGATCCGCAGGTGGAGGTGAAGGAAAATCCACCATTTCTGGATCGGATAGATTGCCGGCATCGTCCTTCAGCACCACATAGACGTCATAATCTGTACCATGCAGCGGGACAAAACCGACTATAGTCATGTTAGTTTCTTTCTTGTTATTTTTATATACCCTTATAGCTGCATTACCGCTCGCATCCTGTCCGGCTGCGACCTGCTCTTTGGATGGTTCAGCAGCTCCGTCCGGCAAAAGGACAGCATGATAATAGGCTGGTTCCTGTGCTGTGAAACATATATAGATCTGCCGGGAACCTGCCATTTGCGGATAGTTCGTTGGGAGTTTACCTGCTTCGAAAGCCGGCGGTGTTGTGTCGCCGCCACCGGAGATGGTTACAGTAAGCGGAGTGGCAAACGGCGCAGTGGCGATGTTTGGAAATACGTATTGGGAAGCCGTAATTGTATAGGTGTCCGATGCGGTTATTTCGTTGGTGAGTGTGATGGTCGCTTCTGTGTTACTCACCCGTGTAACACTAACTATGGGGTTCCCCCCAGCCGAAGCACCGCCCAGCGTCCAGTAGCTGATGGTCTCAACATACCCTGCGGTTGCAAAACCAGCGTTGGTAAGCTGCACGGTAATATCCTTCGTACCGGCTGTCGCCGTCGCAGTGCCCTGCGCTACGATTGGCACGGTGATAGTTACCGCGATAGGAGCAGCAAAGGGCTCAGTCCCTGCCGCAAACACATTTGCATTGGCTTGCAGGGTAAGAGTGTTCCCTGCTTCAATAGGGTTGTTCAGGTCCAGCCTGACTGATGTCGCACTTTGTTTGGTGATACTGGTTATGCTTTGCCCACCATTAGTAGTCAGATTCCAGTTACTTAGCTCTGTTACATCAGAAGCTGTTGCGGAAAATCCGCCCGAGGTTAGACTTACCGCGATGTAATTATACCCGGCCGTTCCGCTGGCGGTGCCAACAGCGGCTGCTCCATACGCTACTCCCGGACATAGCGCCAGCAGCATTACTATGGCCAATAAAACCGGAAGAACTTTATTTTTGGACCTGTGGTAAATAATCGTATTCCCCTCCCTATAAACCCATTTCCTTTTCCTGTTTTTTGCAAATAATACTGAATTCTTTCCGAGTCCTTACTGAAGCAACCGCAACTTTCCGATAAGAAGAGGCCCTTTGGCTTTGCCGGTAAATCCGTTAATTAGGCCATAAATTGCCGGGGCCGGGACACCCCCTCCCTTCTTTGGGTATAGTCCCATTTCAGCTGTTCTTTTGTTGACTAATCAACCACCAGCGCTCCCTTGACTATGCCACCACTCTTTTCGATCTGATATCCTGCCGCTTCCATCATCTGGCGAGCTTCTTTTTTTGATAAATCATTTTTATCAATAAAGAAGAGCTTTTCAAAAGCGGGACCTTGGGTGGCTTTGCCGATCACAAAGTCATATTTATTTTTTCCAGCCTTTATGTAGGTGCAAGTATTTGACAACTGCTCTTCTGCACTCACTGCGTTCAAACTATGGCCAGTGGCCCTGAGGCATATCATCTCTCCATTTTTAAGCCGTTTAAACTCGCTGTAACTGCGTTCGATTTTCTGTCCATCACGTTCGGTGAAGGTCTCAGTTACATAGGTTCCCTGGCCTAAATCACAATTGCCATCCTCTACCAGTCGATCACCGGCCTTCATGGTTGGACCAAAGCCATCTTCATCTCTAATGAAATCGTATCCAAAACTCATTTTGGATCCTTTTTTCTCCATAAATCCGGGGTGACCGGCCATCATTAACTTACCTTCAAAGCGGCCGTCCTTGTTTTCCATATTCAACAGGTCATATTGCACACCAGTTATAAATTCAAGACCGGGAGTAACCAATTCCATGATGGGCTCATCAAGTTTATTAATAACAGCCTCGTTTTGCTTGTATAGGTCATTCCAGGCCTCAGAAAAATCGCTGATTTTATTGAAGTTGGCAGCGGAACCATCAGCTTTTTTGGTACCTACTGACTGTTTCCCGGCGTCGTCTCCCGTACTACTGGTATTCGAACTGCCTCCACAGCCGCTAATTACCAGTGCCAGGCACAGGATAAGATATAATGCCGCTGTCTTCAGTTTCATTTAGAAATACCTCCTGTTGTGTAATTTCAAACGACCTATTATTTAACCATTATTTATTCAAGGCGCAAAAGTAATCACCCCGGGCGTAATTCTGCCCCCCGAACACCACTCACCCCAGGGTGATTAATAAGTTGTTCCCAGCTGGAAGCCAAGCCCGGGTCCAGCTTC
>Ga0116193_1001598_pt1 | contig 18434 bp, 17 predicted proteins | sample AD_UKC115_MetaG_FD_89892 | JGI IMG/M metagenome (GOLD analysis project Ga0116193, IMG submission 89892) | Active sludge microbial communities of municipal wastewater-treating anaerobic digesters from Hong Kong - AD_UKC115_MetaG | ecosystem: Engineered > Bioreactor > Anaerobic > Digestate... | reverse complement strand
GAAAAACGATAATTGTAGGGATGGAGTTGCGCGCCCTCGCCCTGCAGGCCCTCGCGGCCGACGATCTTGAGAAAAAACTGGCCCTGGTCGGCGCCCTGTCTGCGCAAGAAGCTACCATAAAGATAGTAATCGATGGCACGCTCGCCGCCCCCACCCACTTGCCCGGCAGGCCCGCCAGGCCGGTGCTGATCGCCCACACGCAAGTGCCCCGGCGCTCGGTGCACACCCTCGAAGGCCGCGCGGCGCTGGTGCACGCCATCTGCCACATCGAGTTCAACGCCATCAACCTGGCGCTGGATGCCATCTGGCGTTTTGCCGGCCTGCCCGAGGCCTACTACCGCGACTGGCTGCGCGTGGCCGTCGAGGAAGCCCGGCACTTCGGCCTGCTGCACGCGCACCTGCAAACGCTGGGCCACCGCTACGGCGACTTTGCCGCGCACGACGGCCTGTGGAGCATGTGCGAGCGCACCCAGGGCGACGTCACCGCCCGCATGGCCCTGGTGCCGCGCACGCTGGAGGCGCGCGGGCTGGACGCCACGCCGCCGATCCAGCAAAAACTGCGCACCGTGGGCACGCCCGATGCGTTGGCGGCCTGTGCCATCCTGGACATCATCCTGCGCGACGAGATCGGCCACGTGGCCATCGGCAACCACTGGTACCGCTGGCTGTGCGAGCAGCAGGACCTGGAGCCGCTGGCGCACTACGCGCAACTGACGGCGACCCACCAGGCGCCGCGGCTGAAAGGCCCGTTCAACCCATCGGCACGCCGGCAGGCCGGCTTCACGGCCGAGGAAATGGCGGCCTGGGACGACCCAGCCGACACACAGGACGGGTGAAGGCCCCGGTCCAGGCGCCTTCAGGCCTCGCAGCCCTGCGTGCGAAACCACGCGATGGTGTCGGCCAGGCCGTCCTGCAGGCTGACCGTGGGCTGCCAGCCGAGCGACTGCCGCGCCCGCGTGATGTCGGGCTGGCGGCAGCGCGGGTCGTCCTCGCGTCCCGGCACGTCCCGCACGCCGGCCGAACTGCCCGTCAGCCGCAGCACCTCGCGCGCCAACTCGGCCATGCTCACCTCGTGCGGGTTGCCCAGGTTGATGGGCCCCAGATCCTGGCCGTGCTCCATCAGGGCCAGCAGGCCGCGCACGGTGTCGCTGACGTGGCAGAACGAGCGCGTCTGCGCGCCGCCACCATGCAGGGGCAGCGGCTCGCCGCGCAGCGCATGGGCGATGAAGCTGCTGACCACCCGGCCATCGCTGGGCCGCAGGCGCGGGCCGTAGGTGTTGAACAGGCGCGCCACGCGCACAGCCGTGCCGTGCTGCCGGGCGTGGGCCACCATCAGCGCCTCGGCGCAGCGCTTGCCCTCGTCGTAGCAGCTGCGCGGCCCGATGGGGTTGACGTGGCCCCAATAGCCCTCGGGCTGCGGGTGCACCTGCGGGTCGCCATAGACCTCGCTGGTCGAGGCGAGCAGCACGCGCGCACCGTGCGCCTGGGCAAAGTCCAGGGCGTTGAGCGTGCCCACCACGTTGGCGCGGAGGGTCTGTACCGGCATGCGCTGGTAGTCGGGCGGGCTGGCCGGGCTGGCCAGCTGGTACACGCGCCGGGCCGCCGGCAGCGCCTGCCAGAGCTGGGCGTCGGCCACGTCGCCGCGCACCAGGGCAAAGCGCGGGTGCGCGCGCAGATGCGCCAGGTTGTCCAGCCGGCCGGTGGACAGATCGTCCAGGCACAGCACCGCTTCGCCGCGCGCCAGCAGCGCCTCGCACAGGTGGCTGCCCACGAAGCCGGCGCCGCCGGCAACCACGGTGCGTGTCATGGGGTCACCTCCGTGCTTCGCACTGCGGTGCGAGCCCCCGCGCTGCCGCAGGCTGCGCTTCGCTTGCCGGGAGCGGCCGGGCGGGAGCTCATGGTTGAGGGGCCGGCGCGCCGGGCTGGCCAAACGCCCAGCGCACGCGCAGCAGGGCCCAGAGCTCCTCGGGCGAAAGGTCCCGCCCCACGTGCTGCAAGGTGTCGTCATGCAGGCCGCCGGCGGGCACCGGCAGGCCCGCCTGGCGATAGCTGAACGCCCAGTTGGACTCGTAGCGCACCGTGGGCTGCCCGGTCCAGGCGACCTTCAGGCGGTGGTGCTGCATCAGCCAGCACATGACCCGGTCGCAGATGGGCGCGATGGAACGGGGAATCTGGCACCACGCGCCCCACAGAAAGCCGGCCGAGCGGGCCAGGCTGATGCAGCTGGTGTCGACGAAGGTGCCGCCCACCGGCTCGCCCGCGGCCGCCAGGCGCAGGTATTCGTGCCCGGGCACGAACAGGGTGCGCGAGGCAAACACGGCATCCAGCGGCGTGCCCGCGGCACGCGCGCGCTCGTACAGCTGCACCAGCGAGGCCGCGTGCGCGGGCTCCAGGTAGTTGTCGGCGTCGAGAAAGCACACCACGTCCATGCCGTCGGCCAGCGCGCACTGCGCGCCGATGCCGCGCGGCGTGCAGCCGAAGTTGGCGTGCGCGTTGGGCAGCACGACGTGGCGCACGTCGGGCCAGTCGGCCAGCACCTCGGGCTGGGGAAAACCATCGGCCACCAGGTAGTGCACGGTATCCGGGTGGGTCTGGGTACGCACGCTTTGCAGGCACCGCCGCAGTACCGCCGCAGCCTCCTTGTAATACGGCGTCACAACGGCAACACGAAGTGAACTGGGCATCGGCGGATTATCGGGGCCTCACCCCCGCGGATGATGCTGCGCGTGCAAATCCTTCAGCCGCTGGCGCGCGATGTGGGTGTAGATGGTGGTGGTGGAGATGTCGGCATGCCCCAGCAGCATCTGCACCGCGCGCAAATCGGCGCCGTGGTTGAGCAGGTGGGTGGCGAAGGCGTGGCGCAGCGTGTGCGGCGACAGCGGCGTGCCGATGCCGGCCTGGCGCGATAGCGCTTGACCAGGTTCCAGAACATCACGCGCGACATGGCCGTGCCCGGCGTGCGCCCGGCGCTGGTGACGAACAGCGCCTCGGTCTGGCGCGCGCCCAGCGACTCGATGAAGGCGCTGGGTCGATGACATGGACAGGAAAGCCTTGCTCTGTCATCGATTTTGACGACAGACAAGGGGCATGCCGCGGGGCACGATGGATGGGTTTTCCACCCACTCAAGGAGCCCTTCGATGAACATCGCATCGCCCACCCGATTTGCTGCCTTGGCCTTGGCCGGGTTTGCGCTCAGCGCCCAAGCACAAAAACCTTCCGCCGATCTGGACATCCCCACGCTGAGCGCCAGCCAAGCCGCACGTGCGCTGTGCGCCGGGCGTTTGAGCAGCGAGCAGTTGGTCAGTGCCTACATCGCGCAGGCCAAGGCCAAGCCAGATCTCAACGCCTTCATCACGCTCGACGAGACTGGCGCGCTGGCCGCTGCCCGCGCCGCCGATGCCGCCCGAGCCAAGCGCCCTGCTGGCACCGCCTGCAAGCCGCTGGACGGCCTGCCCATCGCGATCAAGGACAACATCCAGGTGCGTGGCCTGCCTGCCACCGCAGGCACGCCGGCGCTGAAAAATTTCGTGCCCGCTACCGATGCGCCGGTGGTCGCCAGGCTGCGGGCCGCTGGCGCCATTGTGCTGGGTAAAACCAATATGCACGAACTGGCCTTCGGCGTTACCGGCTACAACCCGGCCTTCCATTCAGGTGCCAACATTGGCGTGCGCAATGCCTACGATCAGCACCGTATCGCAGGCGGCTCGTCCTCGGGCAACGGCGCGGCCCTGGGCGCGCGCATGGTGGCCGCCGCGCTGGGCACCGACACGGGCGGCTCGGTGCGCATCCCCTGCGCCTTCAATGGTTGCACCGCGCTGCGCCCTTCCGTAGGACGCTATCCGCAGCAAGGCATCGCGCCGATCTCGCACACCCGCGACACCGCCGGCCCCATGGCGCTGTCGGTGGCCGACCTGGTGCTGCTCGACCGCGCCATCACCGGCGGCGGCGCCGTCAAACCGGTCCCACTCAAGCGCGTGCGACTGGGCATGGCCGCACCCTTTTTCGCCCATCAGGATGCCGACACCCGCGCAGCCACCGACGCCGCGCTGGCCAGGCTGCGCGCCGCCGGCGTGACGCTGGTCGACGTTCAGATGCCCAGGCTCATGGAACTCAATGGCGCCGTGGGTTTTCCGGTCGCACTCTACGAAGCCCACGACGACATGGCGGCCTACCTGGCGAAATACCACACCGGCATCGACCTGCAACAACTGGCTGCGGGCATCGCCAGCCCCGATGTGAAAGCCACGTTCGACGGCCTGGTGCTGCCGCGCAAACTGCCAGCAGCCCAAGGGGTCGTCGATGCAAGACCCGCCTATGAGCACGCCATGCGCGTGGCGCGCCCGGCGCTGCAAAAACTGTACCGGGACACGTTCAAGAAATACCGGATCGATGCGCTGGTGTTCCCAACCGTGCCGCAAGTGGCCCTGCTGGCCACGCCCGAGGCCAGCAGCGTCCAGAACTTTGGCGCGCTGATCCAGAACACCGATCCGGGCAGCAACGCCGGCATTCCGGGCCTGCAACTGCCTTCGGGCCTGGGGCGTGACAGCGGCCTGCCCATCGGGCTGGAACTGGATGGCCCCGCTGGCAGCGACCGCCATCTGCTGGCGCTGGGCTTGGCCATCGAGCCGGTGTTGGGACGACTGCCTGCGGCCAAGTAAACACCTCGCCTTGTCAGTGCGGCTCCATCGGCAAGGCTTGCGCGAGCGCGGAGCGGCGCTCGATGCCGAGCTTGTCGAAAATGCGCCGCAGATAGGTGCGCACCGTGGGCACGCTCACCCTCATGCGGCGAGCAATGCCCTTGTCGGTCAGGCCTTCGCGCACGGCGCGCGCCACCTGCTGCTCGCGCGCGCTGAGGCTGGTCCATGACGAAGCCGGCATGGCGCGCCGCTGCGCCCGCTGCATGGCACCCACAAAAGCCGGCTCGATCAGGTTCAGCATCAGTGTTTCGCGCTGCCCAAAATCGCCCCGCGCCCGACAGCGCCAGATGCGCAAATCGCCCAGCGCGTGGTCATCGTCGAAACTGTGCAGATTCAAACCCCAGTACAAGCCGTCGCGCGCCAGAAAATCGTTGAAAAAAGGCGTGCGCACCAAGGCGCGCTGGGACATCACCTCGCTCACGCGGGTGGCGCGGCGGCGCGACTGCAAGACAAAGGTGATCGGATCGTGGTGTTGGTGCCACTGGTCATAGGTGTCCAGGTTGGCTGGCTCCATATTGATCGCCACCCGCGAGCCAAAGCAGCCTCGCTCGGCATTCCACACGAAGGAGGCGAACTGGTCGGCTCGCAGCAGACTCAGCAAGGAATGCCCCAAGCGCTCGCGGATTTCACGCTCGCCACAGTCATCACGCGCCAGCAAGCCCAGCACGCCGCGCAGCGCCTGCTGATCCGATCCGCTCAGGTACATGCTTATCTCCGTTCCTTGGCGAGCTGAGCCCATGCCCAACCCATGTGTGCGGGGCAAAAATTAGCCAAAATCGAAGGTCATACCAAGCGTAAATACCCGCGGCCGCATGTCACCCCCTTGGATGGTGCTGCGCGTGCAAATCCTTCAGCCGCTGGCGTGCGATGTGGGTGTAGATGGTGGTGGTGGAGATGTCGGCGTGGCCCAGCAGCATCTGCACCGCGCGCAAATCGGCGCCGTGGTTGAGCAGGTGCGTGGCGAAGGCGTGGCGCAGCGTGTGCGGCGACAGCGGCGTGGTGATGCCGGCCTGGCGCGCGTAGCGCTTGACCAGGTTCCAGAACATCACGCGCGACATGGCGGTGCCCGGCGTGCGCCCGGCGCTGGTGACGAACAGCGCCTCGGTCTGGCGCGCGCCCAGCAGCTCGGGGCGGCCCTGGCGCAGCCAGCGCTCCAGCCAGTCGCGCGCCAGCTCGCCGAAGGGCACCAGGCGCTCCTTGCTGCCCTTGCCCAGCACGCGCAGCACGCCTTCGTTCAGGCCCACGTGGATGACCTTGAGGCCGACCAGCTCGCTCACGCGCAGGCCGCTGGCGTACATCAGCTCCAGCATGGTGCGGTCGCGCAGGCCCAGGGCGGTGTCGGTGTCGGGCGCGGCCAGCAGGGCCTCGACCTGCGCCTCGCTCAGGGTCTTGGGCATGCGCGGGGGCTGCTTGGCGGGCCGCAGCTTGAGCGTGGGGTCGGCGCTGACCCCATGCTCGCGCAAGGCCCAGCGAAAGTAGCGCTTGAACACCGTCAGCCGCCGGTTGGCCGAGGTGGCGCGGGTGTCGGCGCGGGCGGCGAAGTAGGCCAGCAGGTGCTGCTCCTGCGACTGCGGCAGCGCCAGGCCGTGCGTGCCGCGCAGCCAGCGGTCGTACAGCGCCAGGTCGCGCCGGTAGGCCGCCAGGGTGTTGGCCGACAGGCCGTCTTCCAGCCACAGCGCATCGGTGAAGCGGTCGATGCTCGGGTCGCTCTCGGTCATGCGCGCATTGTCGGCCAGCCCCGGCCTTCGTCTATCCTCGCGCGATGCGTGACGCCCAGCTGCTGCTGCCCGACTTCTCCCTGATCCTGGTCGGCTACCTGCTGTGCCGCTTCACGGCGCTGGACCGGCCGGTGTGGCAGGCGGTGGAGCGGCTGGTGTACTTCTTCCTGTTTCCGGTGTTCCTGCTGCAGTCCATCGTGCGCACGCCGCTGGACCTGCACGCCGCCTCCACGCTGATCGGCGCCGGCCTGGCGCTGATGGCCTGCGGCATCGCGCTGGCCTGGTCCCTGCCCTGGCTGCCGGGGCTGCGGCGCGTGATCGACGTGCGCGACCACGCTGCCAGCGCGCAGATCGCGTTTCGCTTCAACTCCTTCATCGGCCTGGCCATGGCCGAGCGCGTGCTGGGCCCGCAGGGCCAGCAGCTGGTGGCGGTGCTGGTGGGCGTGAGCGTGCCGCTGGCCAACGTGGCGGCGGTGTGGCCGATGGCGCGCCACGGCGGGCGCTCGTTCGCGGCCGAACTGGTGCGCAACCCGCTCATCATCGCCACCGCCGCCGGCCTGGCGGCCAACCTGGCCGGGCTGGCGCCGCCCGGCTGGCTGCAGACCACGCTGGCGCGCATCGGCGGCTCGTCGATCGCGCTGGGCCTGCTGACGGCCGGCGCCGGCATGCAGCTGGCCAGCCTGGCGCGCGGCAAGGCGCTGGGCGCCGGGGTGCTGGCCATTCGCCACGCGCTGCAGCCGCTGGCGGCCTGGGTGCTGGCGCGCGCCTTCGGGCTGGGCGCGGCCGAGACCACGGCGCTGCTGATCTTCTCGGCCCTGCCCACCTCGTCGAGCTGCTACGTGCTGGCCGCGCGCATGGGCTACAACGGCGCCTTCGTGGCGGGGCTGGTCACGCTGTCGACGGTGCTGGGCCTGGCCAGCCTGGGCGGCGCGCTGCAGCTGGCCGGCGCGCGCTGAAGCGCGCTTGACAGGACGCGGCAAACGCTATAAAAACAGCAGCATGTTGCGCAATCCGGACGCCGGCAACAGCCTCAAAACGCTTGCAACCCGCGGGCCCTCACCGTTGCAGGGCCCAGCGCACGTGCTCGCGCACCATGGCGCTGGGGTGCCCGGCGCGCGCCTGCAGGACCGCGCGCAGGGCGCTCACCCGCGGGTCGTCCGCCGGCAGCGCGGCGATGGCGTTGCCCATGGCGGTGGCCACGTTGCGCAGCCAGCGCTCGTGGCCGATGCGGCGGATCGGCCCGCCCTCGGTGCGGCGCAGGAACTCCTCCTCGGTCCAGGCCAGCAGCTCGACGAGCGCCGCGCCGCCCAGGCCGTCGCGGGCGTCGAAGTCGGGCAGCTCGCTGCGCTGGGCGTACTTGTTCCAGGGGCACACGGTCTGGCAGTCGTCGCAGCCGTACACATGGTTGCCCATCAGCGGGCGCAGGGCCTCGTCGATGGCGCCGTCGTGCTCGATCGTCAGGTACGAGATGCAGCGGCGCGCGTCCACCCGGCCCGGCGCCACGATGGCGCCGGTGGGGCAGGCGTCGATGCAGGCGGTGCAGCTGCCGCAGTGCGGCTCCACCGCCGGCGTGGGCGGCAGGGCCAGGTCGACGAACAGCTCGCCCAGAAAGAACATCGAGCCCGCCTCGCGCGTCAGCACCAGGGTGTGCTTGCCGCGCCAGCCCAGGCCGCTGCGCGCGGCCAGCTCGCCCTCCAGCACCGGGGCCGAGTCGCTGAACACGCGGTGGCCGAAGGGGCCGAGCTGCGCGGCGATGCGGTCCTGCAGCTTCTGCAGCCGCGCGCGCACCACCTTGTGGTAGTCCCGCCCTCGGGCGTAGAGCGAGACCACGCCCTCGGCGGGCCGCGCCAGGCGCTCGCGCTCGCGCTGCGGCCAGTCGGGCGCCTCGCTTCGTGGCAAATAATCCATGCGCGCCGTGATCACGCTCACGGTGCCCGGCACCAGTTCGGCCGGCCGCGCCCGCTTGAGGCCATGCGCGGCCATGTAATCCATGCTGCCGTGGAACCCGGCGGCCAGCCATTGCATCAGACCGGCTTCGGCGCTGGCCAGGTCCACGCCCGCCACGCCCACGTGCGCAAAGCCCAGCTCGCGCGCCCACTGGCGGATGCTGGCCAGCAAGGCCTCGGAATCGATTCGAACCCCATGTCCCATCACGCTCCGATTGTAGAAAGCCCCCCCACCCTCGCGCTGACCTGGCACACCGAGGACGACACCGCCGCCTTCGCTGCCCGCCTGGCCGCGCGGCCGCTGCTGCGCAACGCCTTCATCGCCCTGCACGGCGAGCTGGGCGCGGGCAAGACCAGCTTCGTGCGCCACCTGCTGCGCGCGCTGGGCGTGACGGGGCCCATCAAGAGCCCCACCTACGCCGTGGTCGAGCCGCACCAGGCGCCGGACGGCCTGGCCATCTCGCACTTCGACTTCTACCGCTTTGCCGACCCGCGCGAGTGGGAGGACGCCGGCCTGCGCGACCTGTTTGCCGCGCCCGGCCTGAAGCTGGCCGAATGGCCCGAGCACGCCGCCCCGCTGCTGCCCACGGCCGACCTGACGCTGCGGCTGGACGTGGACGCCGACGAGCGCCGCCGCGTGCACCTGGTCGCCGGCACGCGCGTTGGAGAGCAACTGCTGCAGGAATTGCGTGCATGACCTCACCGCTGCCTCCCGCTCCCTCGTCGCCCGAACGCCGCCGCCTGCTCAAGACCGGCTCGCTGGTGCTGCTGATCGGCGCCCACCAAATTGCCCACGGCGCCGGCATCGTGGCCGTGCGCATCTGGCCGGCCGAGGACTATTCGCGCGTCACCATCGAGTCCGACCGCCCGCTGCAGACCACGCACACCCTGGTGGTGTCGCCGCCGCGCCTGGCGGTCGACATCGAGGGCCTGCAGCTGGACGCCACGCTGCGCGAGCTGGTGGCCAAGGTGCGCGCCGACGACCCCAACATCGCCGGCATCCGCGTCGGCCAGTTCACGCCCAGCGTGGTGCGCCTGGTGATCGACCTCAAGCACGACATCCGGCCCGAGGTCTTCACGCTGGCGCCGGTGGCCGCCTACCGCAACCGCCTGGTGTTCGACCTGTACCCCGCCAACCCACCCGACCCGCTGGAGCAACTGATTGCCCAGCGCCTGAGCGGCCCCACGCCCGCCGCACCCGGCCCGGGCAGCGCCGCCCCGGCGGCCGAGCCCGCGCCCGACACCCTGGGCGAGCTGATCGCGCGCCAGATCGAACGCGCCAACCAGGCCGTGCGCACCGGCCCGCGCGCGCCCGAGCGCGCCACCGCGCGCGGCCCCGAGCCGCCGGCCGAGCGCCTGATCATCGTCGCCATCGACCCCGGCCACGGCGGCGAGGACCCCGGCGCCACCGGCCCCAATGGCACGCACGAGAAGGACGTGGTGCTGCAGATCGCGCTCAGGCTGCGCGAGCGCATCAACCGCGCCAGCGTGGGCGGCAACCCCATGCGCGCCTACCTCACGCGCGACGCCGACTTCTTCGTGCCGCTGGCCACCCGCGTGAGCAAGGCGCGGCGCGTGCGCGCCGACCTGTTCGTCAGCATCCACGCCGACGCCTTCATGCGCCCCGACGCCAACGGCGCCAGCGTGTTCGCGCTGTCCGAGCGCGGCGCCTCCAGCACCGCCGCGCGCTGGCTGGCCAACAAGGAGAACGAGGCCGACCGCATCGGCGGCGTCAACGTGGACGACAAGGACTGGCACGTGCAGCGCACGCTGCTGGACATGAGCACCACCGTGCAGATCCGCGACAGCCTGAAGCTGGCCGACGCCGTGCTGCGCCGCATCGGCACCGTCGGGCGCCTGCACAAGGATAGCGTGGAGCGCGCCAACTTCGCCGTGCTGCGCAACCCCGACGTGCCCAGCGTGCTGGTCGAGACCGCCTTCATCAGCAACCCCGACGAGGAGCGCCGCCTGCGCAGCCCCGCCTACCAGGACCAGCTGGCCGACGCGCTGGCCAGCGGCATCCAGAAATACTTTGCCGCCAACCCGCCGCTGGCGCGCAACCGGGCGGTGTAGCGCGGGGTGTAGGCTAGGGGTTGCGTGCCGCCAGCGCGCCATCCATTCGACAGGAGTTCGTCATGGCCCAACCCCACCTGGCCCCCGGCCAAATCGGCAGCGTGTCGCCCCTGGGCAGCAGGCTGGCCCAGACCCCGTCCTACGCCCTGCTGAAGGCGCCGCAGCTCGAAGTCATCCGCGTGGTGCTGCCGGCGGGCAGGACCATGCCCGGCCACCAGGTCGCCGGCGAAATCACCGTGCAATGCCTGGAAGGCGTGATCGACTTCGAGATCGCGGGCCAAAGCCAGCGCATGCGCCAGGGCGACTTCCTGCACCTGGCCGGCGGCGTGGCGCACCAGCTGACCGGGGTGGAGGACGCCTCGGCGCTGGTGACGATCTGCCTGGCTTGAGCGTCACCCGATTCACACCGCGGCGTGGCCCGCCCGCCCGGCCTTCCAGGCGCCAAACAGGGCGATCAGCCCCGGCACCAGAATCAGCGCCCAGATGATCTTGCTGAGGTTGGCCTGCACCCAGGGCAGGTTGCCGAACAGGTAGCCCGCCGTCACCAGCCCCAGCACCCAGATGGCCCCGCCCGCCACGTTGAACAGCGTGAAGCGCGCGCGGCCCATGGCCGCCACGCCCGCCACGAAGGGCACGAAGGTGCGGATGAAGGGCATGAAGCGCGCCAGGATCACCGTGATGCCGCCGTAGCGCTCGTAGAACGCGTGCGCCTTGTCGAACGCCCGGCGGTTGAACCAGCGCGAGTCCTCCCACTGAAACACCTTGGGCCCCAGGCGCCGCCCGATGCTGTAATTGCACTGATCGCCCAGGATGGCCGCCGCCAGCAGCACCGCGCAGGCCAGCGGCCCGCTCATCAGGCCCGCGCCGGCCAGCGCGCCGGCCACGAACAGCAGCGAGTCGCCCGGCAGGAAGGGCATCACCACCACGCCCGTCTCGACGAACACGATGAGAAACAGCAGCGCGTAGACCCACGCGCCATAGTGCGCCACGAAGGCGCCGAGGTAGCGATCGACGTGCAGGATGAAGTCGACCAGGTGCATGACGTATTCCATGGGGCGTCATTATCGATGCCGGTCATCAGGCGCCCCTATCCCGTCGTACAGCATCAGCACTATACTGAACACTATTTGTCAACAATCTTCACATCAACGTACTGTGTCCAAAGTCATCGCATCGGACCAAGCCATCTTTGCGCGCTGGGAGAACGCGATCGAGTTGCGGCTGTTCGCCGACTCAGCGGGCCCCACGCTGTCGGTTCCCGAGCAGGTGGCGGCCAAAGTGGGCAACCGCATCGTGGCTGGAACGCTGGCGCCGGGTTCGCGCATCGGTGAGCAAGAGTTGGCCGATGAATTTAAACTCAGCCGTGGTCCGGTGCGCGAAGCAATCCGAATTCTGGAGCGGGAGGGTCTGGTTCAAGTGTTGCCGCGGCGCGGTGCCATCGTCACACAACTCTCGCCCACCGAGTTGCGCGAGGTGTTCGAAATTCGTTCGGGGCTGTTTGACATCGCCGTGCGCAAAGTCACGCAGGAACGTCCGCCTGAGTTGTTGGCCGTGATGCGCGCCGGGCTGCAGCGCCTGCAAACTCTGGTCGATGACCCGTCAGGCGGCGATGCGTATGCCGAAGTCACCTACCGGCTGATTCTGATTTGCACACGTTTTTCCGGCAACGAGCGCCTCAGCCGCATGATCGCAGCACTTTCGCTGCAAAGCCTGCGCTACAGCAAACTCGGATTGGCGTCATTGGAGCGACGACGACGCTCGCTGCAACTATGGAAGCAGGCGACCAAGGCCATGGAGCACTGGGATACCGAGGCCATGATGCAACTGGCGCGTCAACGCAGTGAAGAGTCGGCCGAGGAGGCGGCGCGGCTGCTGAGCAAGAGTGCGTGAAGTTCAGTCCGCACCGTCGGCAAACAAGGCCGCCAGCTTCACCTTGACCACCTTGCCAGCCAGGTTGCGCGGCAAGGCCTTGGAAAAGATCAGCCGTCGCGGCTTCTTGTAACCCGCGATGCGCTCGGCGCAATGCGCTTGCAGTTGCGACGCATCAACAACCATACCTTCGAGCGGCACCACCACCGCCGCCACCACCTCGCCCCATTGCGGATCGGGCAAACCGATCACCGCAGCCTCCGACACGGACGGGTGCGTCAGCAATGCGTCCTCCACCTCGCGGGCGTATACGTTGAAACCCCCGCTGATGATCATGTCCTTGTTGCGTCCGACGATGTGCAGATATCCGTTCCGATCGAACCGTCCCAGGTCACCGCTGTAATACCACCCGTCGCGAACACTGGCCGCCAGCAAGTCCGGTCGACGCCAGAACTCGACCTTGCCCACCCCCTCGTGGGCGATGGTTACTTCACCCACCTCGCCATGCGCAACCTCCTGGCCCTGGACATCGCGCAACACGATGCGCACGTTGACCGTGGGCCGCCCGCAGGAGCCAATTGAATCATCGTCACCATCGACGCTATCGCCAACATGCTCGTGCGGATAAAGCACCGTCAAGGGTTGCACCGCCTCCGTCATGCCGTATTGCTGACGCAGGATCGGCCCAAACACGGCTTGCGCGCGCCGAATCAGTGCGACCGGCGTGGGCGCCGTCCCATAGTGGATGCGCTTGAGCGAGGAGCAGTCGGCGCGCGCGCCACCTTCCACGGCTTCCACCAAGCGGCTCATCATGGTGGGCACCAGCATCAGGTGTGTAACGCGCTCGCGCTCTATGGCAGCCAACAACGACAGCGGATCGAAGCGCTCAAGGATCACGTTGCGCGCACCGCGCAAAAAGCACGGGAACAGATACACCCCTGCCGCATGCGTGAGCGGGCCCACATGCAGCATGGCGTCGTCCACCGACAGGCCGTACTCCATAGCCAGAAAATGATTGACCAGGCGTTCATGCACGCGCTGGTGCGAGTAGGCCACCCCCTTGGGCCGGCCGGTGGTGCCACTGGTATAGGCAATGCGCACATAGTGTTCGGGCCGAACTTCCAGACAGGGCGGCATCGGGGACGCCTGCGCACAGGCCTGCGCCAGATCAAGCACGCCATTGCCTGAAACGCCGAAGCCCAGAACGCGCCGCAGCTCTCCCAGTCCCGATTCAGCCTCAGCTGCAAAAGCGGCCGTCAATTCGGCAAACTGCGGCCCCACGATCACCGCGCTGGCCTGGGCATCGGCCAAGATGTCCCTGTGTTCCGCCAGCGTGTGGCGAGCGTTCAGCGCCACATAGGTCAACGCAGCCTTCTCGACACCAAACAGGCTGTCCAAACTTTCGACCGAGTTCTCCAGCAGTACCGCCACGCGCTCGCCTGGCTTGAGTCCCAGGGCAAGCAATGCGTGGGCCAAGCGGTTGCTGCGCTGCTCCATCTCAATGTGGCTGTAGCTGCGGTCTTGAAACACAAGAGATGGGCGCTCGCCATGCTGATGCGCCGCCCAGGAGATCAGTTGCCCGGCAATCACCCCAGCACCACCACACCCTGGCCTTCGGCCACAACTTCGCCTTCGCCCACCAACAGCCGCAACACCCGCCCGGCTCTGGGAGCGGTCATGGGGATTTCCATCTTCATGCTTTCCATGACGAGCAGAGTTTGCTCGGCCGTCACCTCTTGGCCTTCGATGACCTCCAGTTTCCAGACCGTGCCCGTGACTTCGGATTGCAGGGTTTGCGCCATGTGAACTCCTTGATTCATTCAATTTGTCCAATTTTAATCGACATTATGATTGTTGACAATATCATTTTTACCTGATTCAATCTGATATTCAAAACCAGGGGCGCTGCGTCGATCTTGTTCGCCGACGCCTGCGCCACGCACCCCACCCTCGAAAGGAGACCCCATGAGACTTTCCGCTCTGGCCGTCACGGCTCTGGCGTTCTGGAGTGCCGACACGGCAATGGCGCAGACCCCGTGGGCTCCCACCGAACGCATCACCTACATCGTCGGCGTCGCGCCCGGAGGCACGGTTGATCTGTATGCCCGCGGCATCAAGAACACGCTGGAGCAGCTCAAGCTGACCCACAACCAGGTGATCGTGGTCGAAAACAAGGTAGGCGCTGGCGGCGCGCTGGCCTTGCAGCAGCTAAAAAGCAACGCCGGCAACGCGCATGATCTGGGCACGTTCCACACCGGCGCCATCGCGGGCGCCGTCACGGGTCTGATCAAGGCCGATCCGCGCGACTTCACCCCCGTGGCCATGATGGTAGAAGAGACCTCTTTGGTGGCCGTACGCGCCGATTCAGCCATCAAGAGTGGCGCCGACCTGGTCGCTGCACTCAAGGCTGACCCCACCCAAATCCGCATCGCCGTGGCGCCGGCCCTGGGCCAGAACACCCACATGGCCGTCGCCAAGCCGTTGAAGGTTGCGGGCGTCGCCGTCGACAAGCTCACCATCGCACCCTTTCGCTCGTCCGGTGAATCCGTGACGGCGCTGATTGGCGGGCATGTGGACGTGGTGTCGGCCACCGCACCGGTCATCCTTCCACAGGTGGTGGCGGGCAAGCTGCGGGTGCTGGCCAGCGCTGCCGCCGAGCCGGGAACCGGCGCCCTCGCCGGCATCAAGACCTGGCGCGAGCAGGGCGTGCCCGCCGACTACGTCAGCTACAACGGCGTAATGCTGCCGCCCGGCGTGAATGCCGAACAGATCCGTTATTGGGAAGAAGCGCTACGCCGTGTCTCGCAGGACAAGAACTGGCAAACCATGGTCGAACAGTCGGGCAACAAGCCGATCTTTCGCGGCTACGTCGAATCGCACCGCTACCTGATGTCCGAGTGGCAGTCCGCCACCGAACTGGCCACCAGCCTGGGCCTGAAAGGCGCGCGATGACCGTGCGCCATGACTGCCCCCTGGCGCCTGACGGTGAATGGGCCAGCGAGTTGACCGAACTGCAGCAGCGCCGCGCCAGCGCACTGGCCATGGGTGGGCCCGACGCATTGGAGCGCTTCAAGGCCACTGGCCGCATGAACGCACGCGAGCGCATCGCCACTCTCGCCGACGCGGGCAGCTTTCAAGAGATGGGAATGCTGGCCGGCAAGGGCCAGTACGACCCCGACGGCCGCTATCTGCGCACCGACCCCACCAACGCCATCATCGGCACCGCGCGCGTCGACGGACGCAAGGTGGCGCTGCACGTCGACGATTTCACCATCAAGGCCGGCAGTTCCGAAGGCACCATCGCCGACAAATGGATCTACATCGAGCGCCTGGCCTACCAGTTGCGCATGCCATTGGTGCGTCTGGTCGACTCGGCCGGTGGCAGCGTGAAGCTGTTGATGCAGATCGGCGGCACCAAGATCCCCGAATACACGACCTGGCCCACGCAGGAGCTGTTGCAGACCGTGCCGGTCGTCGGTGTGGCCTTGGGGGCCTGCGTTGGACAAGGAGCCATCAAGGTTTTGTCCTCGCATTTTTCCGTGTTGGTGCGCGAGCAGGCGCAGGTGATGGCAGCCGGGCCGCACGTGGTGCGTCAAGCCTATGGCGTGGAGGTGGACAAGAACGCGCTGGGAGGTTGGCAGGCCCAGCGCAAGAGTGCGCTCGTGCACAACGAGGCTGAAGACGAGGCCGATGCGCTGGCCCAGGTTCGGCGCTTTCTTTCCTACCTGCCGCGCAGCGTGCACGAGCTGGCGCCGGTCATGGCCTGTGACGACGACCCGAATCGTGCGGACGATTGGCTCAAGGACGCGATCCCGCGCGATCGCCGCAAAATCTACGACCCACGCAAGCTACTGGCGGGCGTCTTCGATCGCGACAGCCTGTTTGAAATCGGACGCTGGCAAGGCGGCTCCATCCTGACGTTGCTGGGGCGCCTGAACGGCGTGCCGATCGGAATCCTGGCCAATGACCCCAAGGTCCAGGGCGGAGCCATGACGCTGGCCGCCGCCTGGAAGATGGAGCGCCACACCCGTCTGTGCAGCCAGTTCGGCCTGCCAGTGGTCAACTTTGTCGACCAGCCCGGCAACGCGACGGGGCTGGAGGCCGAGCTGAGTGGCACCTTGCTGGGCGCCGTACGCGTAGGCGAGGCGCTGGCGGCCTGTCGATCACCCTGGGTGTCCATCTTGATCCGACGCTGCTTCGGCATGGCCGGAGCGCTGCACGGGCCCAAGGGGGGCGATCGCCTCAACCATCGCTTCGCCTGGCCATCGGCACGCTGGGGCTCCATCCCGATAGAGGGCGGCGTGATGGCTGCCCACAGGGCGGAAATTGAAACGGCGATCGACCCCGCCGCCAAGCGCGTCGAGCTGGAGGCGCACTACTTGCGCGTCACCTCACCGTTTCGCACGGCGGAAAGATTTGGCGTGCTCGATGTCATCGATCCACGCGAGACGCGGCGCGTATTGTGCGACTGGGTCGAGGACGCCTGGACGGTCGTCCAGGGCGATTTGCCACGGCGCCAACTGGGGTACGATTGAACCCGAAAACGGCACGCCCCGCCCGGCAAGGCTTTCTAGAATGCCGGGATGCTTTCCGCCCCCCTCCCCCGCCCCATCCGCCCCCTGCCCGACGAGCTGATCAGCCAGATCGCCGCCGGCGAGGTGGTGGAGCGCCCCGCCTCGGTCGTGCGCGAGCTGCTGGACAATGCGCTGGACGCGGGCGCCACGCAGATCACCCTGCGCCTGTCGGCCGGCGGCGTGCGCCTGATCGCGGTGGAAGACGACGGCCAGGGCATCGCGCCCGCCGACCTGCCGCTGGCCCTCAAGCGCCACGCCACCAGCAAGATCGGCAGCCTGGCCGAGCTCGAATCGGTGGGCACCATGGGCTTTCGCGGCGAGGCGCTGGCGGCCATCGGCTCGATTGCCGAAACCACCCTGCTCACCCGCACCGCCGGGCAGGCCCAGGCGCAGCTGCTGGATGCGCGCACCGGCGAAATCACCCCCGCCGCCCGCAGCCGGGGCACCACGGTCGAGGTCAAGGAGCTGTTCTTCAGCGTGCCGGCGCGGCGCAAGTTCCTGAAGAGCGACGCCACCGAGCTGGCGCACTGCGTCGAGGCCGTGCGCCGCCACGCGCTGGCGCGCCCCGCGGTGGGCTTCGCCGTCTGGCACGAAGGCAAGCTGATCGAGCAGTGGCGCGTGCAGGCCGGCGACGATGCGCTGGAGCGCCGCGTGGCCGACGTGCTGGGCGAGGATTTCCTGGCCGACTCGGTGGCCATCGACCACCGGCTGGGCCCCGTGCGCGTCACCGGCCGCGCCGGCGTGCCCGACATCGCGCGCTCGCGCGCCGACCAGCAGTTCGCCTACGTCAACGGCCGCTTCGTGCGCGACAAGGTCATCGTCCACGCCGCCCGCGCCGCCTACGAGGACGTGCTGCACGGCCAGCGCCAGCCGGTGTACGTGCTGCACATCGCCATCGACCCGGCGCGCGTGGACGTCAACGTGCACCCGACCAAGATCGAGGTGCGCTTTCGCGACTGGCGCGAGGTGCACCAGGCCGTGCGCCACGCCATCGAAAACGCCCTGGCCGCGCCGCGCGCCGCGCGGCTGGCCGAGTCCGCGCTGGCCACGGCGACGGCGCCGTCCGAGGCTTTCAATTTCAAGCCTTTTGGGTCTCCAGCCCCCGTGCAACAAGCCCAATCAGCTATTCATTTCGAAGCGCTTCCGGACCACGTGGTGCGGGAGCTGCAGGCCCTGTGGCAGCCTGGCTCGGCAAGCGGCTCCGCCCCAGCCCCTGCAGCGACCGAGGCCGAGGCCGCGCCCGACTGGCCCCTGGGCCGCGCCGTGGCGCAGCTGCACGGCATCTACATCCTGGCCGAAAACCGCGCCGGCCTGATCGTGGTGGACATGCACGCCGCGCACGAGCGCATCGTCTACGAGCGGCTCAAGCAGCAGCTCGACAGCGCCCGCATCGCCAGCCAGCCGCTGCTGATCCCGGCCACCTTCGCCGCCACGCCCACCGAGGTGGCCACGGCCGAGGGCGCGGCCGCCGCGCTGCGGCAGCTCGGACTGGAGATCACGCCCTTCTCGCCCAAGACCCTGGCCGTGCGCGCCGTGCCCACCAGCCTGGCCGCGGG
>Ga0116193_1001597_pt1 | contig 18444 bp, 14 predicted proteins | sample AD_UKC115_MetaG_FD_89892 | JGI IMG/M metagenome (GOLD analysis project Ga0116193, IMG submission 89892) | Active sludge microbial communities of municipal wastewater-treating anaerobic digesters from Hong Kong - AD_UKC115_MetaG | ecosystem: Engineered > Bioreactor > Anaerobic > Digestate... | reverse complement strand
AGATGGGCAGATCCAGATTGCGCACAGTATCTCAGCCGGACTGGATTATCCCGGCGTCGGCCCCGAGCACAGCTATTACAAGGAATCGGGGCGCGCGGAATATGTCTCGGCCAGTGATGAAGAGGCGCTGGAAGCGACCAAACTTTTATGCCGCACCGAGGGCATCATCCCGGCGCTGGAGTCCGCGCATGCGTTGGCCTATTTAAAGAAGCTCGCCCCCACGATGAATGAAGATCAAATCATCATCGTCTGCCTGTCCGGCCGCGGCGACAAGGATGTCTCCACAATGATGAAGCATTTTGGGTGAATCAGCAGAGGGCAACGGGCGACTTGAATACAGAGGGCCAATCCCTCGCTTACGCTCGGGCTACTGCATATAGGCTTAAATGGTTGGCATTCAATGCAGTAGCCCGAGCGTGAGCGAGGGCTTGGCGCGTTGGATCTGCATCCCGATTCGGAGTATGCATCGGAGATTGTCAATGTCATCCGGCTTTGCGCATCCATACAATCCCGATGGCTCCATTGCCTATTTCCTGACGTTTCGCTGCTATGGCACCTGGCTGCACGGTGATTCACGGGGTTCAGTGGACCGCAATCAGCACAATGCCTGGGGACTTGATCCGATCCCAGAGATCATTCTTCGCGAAAAATATGAGATCCGGTGCATGAAGGAAAAGCCTGTCTCATTCGATGAGCGCTGCCGCGAGATCATTCAATCCAGTATCCGGCAGGTCTGCAAGTATAACGATTGGCAATTACATGCGCTAAGTGTCATGTCAAATCACGTCCACATCGTGCTATCTGCGCCCATCGCGCCAGAAAAAGTGATGCTCAGTTTGAAAGCCTGGTGCACAAGAGCATTGCGCCAGGAAGGGCTGTTTGCGCAAAATAAAAGGATATGGTCGCGACACGGCAGCACCAAATACGTCTGGACCGCCGAAGAACTGGAGCGCGTCTGTCACTATGCCGTTGAGGGGCAGATGGGGACTTGAATACAGTATGCCAGTCCCTCGCTCACGCTCGGGCTACTGCAAACTACAACTGAATATAGTAAGCCTGTAATGCAGTAGCCCCAGCGTCAGCGACAGATTGGCACATCAACCGAGTGCTGCTGTTATGCAGTAGCCCGAGCGTAAGCGAGGGATTGGCGCTCTGGAATTGCATCCTTATTTGGACTATGTTGGAATTTAAATCAAAATAGAAAAAATCAGAAATCATCTCATGACCCGCATTGACCAACTCTTTGCCGCCAAGCGCGCGGCCAATCAAAAGGCGCTCATCCTCTTCCTCACCGCCGGGTATCCCGATCTGCCCACCAGCATCGAGTTGGCCATCGCCGCGGCGGAGTCCGGTGCTGATATTATTGAGTTCGGCGTCCCCTTCTCCGATCCCATCGCCGATGGGCCGACCATCCAGCGCTCTTCCATGATCGCACTGGAGCGTGGAGCCGACCTGATGAAGATCCTTCAGGGCGTGGGCGAGTTTCGCCAACGCAGCACCGCGCCGCTTGTGCTGATGGGCGCCTTCAATCCCATCTTCCATCGCGGCGCGGAGAATACCGTCGCCGCTTGCGCGCAAGCCGGCGCCGACGGCTTCATCCTGCCTGACGTGCCGCCAGAGGAATCCTCCGAACTGGAGGCAATCTGCGCGAGCAATGAGATGAACCTCATTCACTTGATTGCGCCGACTTCGCCGCTGGACCGGCGCCGCCTGATATGCCAGCGCAGCCAGGGATTTGTCTATTATATGTCGCTCAAAGGCACAACCGGCGCGCGCGCTTCATTGCCCGCAGATGTGGCGCGGCAATTGGATGAAATTCGCTCGCTGACGAATAAGCCCGTGGCGGTCGGCTTCGGCATTTCCACGCCTGAGCACGTGCGCACCTTCGCGCCGCATGCCGATGCCGTGGTGGTGGGCAGCGCCTTCATCAACCTCGTCACCGCGCATGAGAATCAGCCGGATTTGCTCAATGCCGCGCGCGACTACGTGAAGTCATTGGCTGAAGCGCTGAAGTAGGTTTTAAGTAGGTCCTCCCCGCCGAGGAGGACGGCGTCGGCTCGAAGAGCCGACCTACTTGCAGGCTAGAAGTCCGCACCACAATTTCACAATTTTGCACGTCAGTATGATCTATAACTCCTTCAACCACTATCTCCGCCAGCGATTCAACTGTCGCGTGCAGCGCATTGCGCTCGGCGGCGGATTCACCTGCCCGAATATCGATGGCACACGCGGGCGCGGAGGCTGCCGCTTCTGCGATGTTTCGGGATCATTGGCCGCCTATGCGCGCCCATCATTAAGCATCACCGAGCAAGTGCGCCATGGCATCGCGCATTTCGAGCGCCGCGCCAATGCGCAGAAATACATCGCCTACTTTCAATCCTACACCGCCACGCATGAGCAACCCGAGCGCCTGCGTGCCTTGATGGACGAAGCGCTTGCCGCCGATCCGCGCGTAGTCGGGCTGGCGCTGGGATCCCGTCCGGATTGCCTTAATAATGCAATGCTCGATTTTCTTCAGGAGTTTCATGCGCGAACCGAGCTGTGGCTGGATGTGGGGCTCGAATCGAGCAACGACGCGACGCTCGCGCGCGTTAATCGCTGCGCCACCACGGCGGAATTCCTCGATGCCATTCGCCGCGCCAAGGCGCGCGGACTGCGCATCTGCGCGCACGTCATCTTTGGCCTGCCGGGTGACAGCGAGCAGGACATGCTACGCTGCATCGACTGGATTAACGAGTTGCAATTGGATGGAATCAAACTGCACAATCTCTACATCGATTCGCATTCGGCGTTTGGCGTGCTGTGGCAGCGCGGCGAAATCCCGATGCTCTCGCGCGAGGAATACATCGATCTCGTCTGCCGCGCGATTGCCCGCCTGCGCCCGGAGGTGCTGATCCATCGCCTCACTGGCGAAGCGCCGCGCGGCCGTCATCTCGCGCCGGATTGGGCCGCCAACAAGCAGGAACTCCTTGCCGCCATTCACGCCGAACTCGCCCGCCGCAATATCACGCAAGGCCAAAGTAGAGTGCGCCTTCTACCCGACATGCCTTAGTTGTCATTGTGGTGCAGGTTATCTTGCCTGCAATCCGCATTCCTCTATCGGTCTCTGTTCCCTCCGTTTCCTCCTGTAAAACAATCGCTCCGGAATAGCATTTATGTTAAGATCGATCTCAAGACCATATGAAGGGATGGGACCAATGACCCCGATCGAACAACTGATGCACGAGCATGAAGTCATCTTAATGGTGATCGATGCCGTGGAACGCGATGTCGCCGCCATGCGCCATGAGCATAGCATTCATCCGGAACGCATCCGGCGCATGCTCGATTTTTTCCGCAATTTTGCCGACCATTGTCATCACGCCAAGGAAGAGAACCATCTGTTCAAACTCATGACCGAGCGCGGCTTTCCCGCCGAAATGGGTCCCATTGCCGTGATGCTTTCGGAGCACAACCACAGCCGCCAACTGCTGCGCAATGTCGAGGCGGCGCTCTCCGATGCCGCCGAAGGAAATGCTGATGCGATTGAAACAGTGGCCGAGAACTTAGGCACCTATGCCGAATTGCTGCGCGCGCATATCGGCAAGGAGGACCACATCCTCTATCCCATGGCCAACCGCGCCTTTACCGATGATGATCAGGCGCATCTGCAACAAGCGTTCGAAAAAGTGGAGCGCGAGGAAATCGGCGAAGGCACACACGAAAAATATCACCAACTGGCGCATGAACTGGCGGGGAAGTAAATTAACAGGAACTGCTTATGGGTGCTAATGTTCGCTAATACTATTCTGCAACGAACTCAATGCACACCCTTTAAGCATTTACTTTTTTAGGGCCATTTACTTTTTTGTCATTTCGAGCGAAGCGAGAAATCCCTGCCTCGGCAAGAGGATTTCTCGATCGCTTCGCTCCCTCGAAATGACAAACAGCCCAAGCCGCTCTTTCGAGCCGCCATTGAGAAAAGCTGCTTATGAAATCAAATATTATTTTATATTCGTGAGAATTCGTGACTATTAGTGGTTGGTATTCAATCAGACAAATCTTTGGTCTCGAGTTGCGCTGCGGCATGCGCATTGCCCCAGCGGCGGGCATAATTCACGCGTTCGCTTTCTGGGTCATACAATTGCCCGCCTTGCGACAGGCGCATGTTGCAGTGCTGGCAAACCTCCTTCAGCGGATGGCGTCCCATCATCTCCTCGCGCAAGCGCCGCCACGTCTGCCCATTAAAAATGTCTTCAAAGGATTGATCGCGCAAATTGCCCAGGCAGTATTCGCGCGGAGAAGTAGTCACTTCGTTCACTGGCGGGCAGAACAACTGTGGCCCCGCGCTAGAGGGATCGTAGATCCAATTCGTGCAGGGATAGAGTTCGCCATTCGGATGAATGACGAGTTGCTTCCACGGCTGCGAACATCGCGGCAGCGCATAATGGCCCAGCACAATGCGCTTGATGCGATGCTTGACTTCCGCCTTCACCCCCCGGGTCTTCGCCGCATGAAACCGTGGCGCGGCATTCAGCACCACGCCCAGTTCGTCGGCCTTGGCCTGTGCCAGATCCATGTAGTGGTGCGCCAATTCAGGATCATCAATCAACGATTGCCTTTGCGTGTCCAACCCATCGAAAGGCAGCACATGGCGCAAGTCGATCACCCCCGCGCCCAGTTCCGCCGCCAATTCCACGAGTTGCGGCAGAGAGCGAATATTGCGGTGCATCAATACGCAATTAATTTTGATCACCGGCCATACGCTGCCGGCCTGGTCGCGCTTCTCGCGCAAACGCCGGATGGTGGAGATCACGCGCGGCAGGCGCGCTCCCACGCGAATGGCCTCGTATTCCTCTGCCACGGGCGAATCAAGCGAGAACGTCACCATCTCAATGCGCGCGCGAATGATGCGCTCGACAATGGGGTCGGGCATATACATCCCGTTCGTTACCATGCTCGTGGCGGTCAAGCCGCTGCCTTCAAGCAATTCCAACAGCAGTGAAAAATGCGGGTTCATCATGGGCTCGGCCATACACGACAACGCAAGGGAGGCGGCATGGGGAAGAACCTGTTCGGCAACGCGCCGGATAGTGCGCTCATCCATCACGTCAGCGCAACTGCTTTGCCGAGGCAGCGATTGCGGACACATGACACAGCGCAACTGGCAGGCCGACGTCGTGTCCATCAAAATATCGAACATCCGCCCCTGCAATGGCGGGGAAACGGGCATGTGCTGCCGGTATTTTTTCAGGCGATGTCGCACCACCCGCACCTTTCGTATGATTGATCTACAATACTATAAATCGTCATATCTACGCAATGTAACGATGGGGGAAACACTGAGTTTTACCGGATTAACTGATTTCATCTTTATATTCTGCAAAATGCCGCTTCAGCTGCTCATGATATTCACGTCGGCAACGCTGGCAAATGATCAACGTGTAGCTTTCATACACCTCATCCATTAATTCCTGCGGATCCCGACCAGAGGCTTCTTCGATCACTTCGCGCATGCGCCGCGGATGATCCTCCGCCAGATCATCAGGCGTAAGCACCAGCGGCCCGCCCTCGGCAAACAACTGCAGCCGAAGTGTATAAGCCGTGTTAAAGACAGGAATGCCGCCCCCGCATAAAGGACATTCGCGAAACTGATCGGACATTTTTCGGCCTTTACGGCAGAGTTTTGATTTCTGGAAATCAATCAGCGCAGATGCAATAGACGCGATGGTCCGATGCGCTGAAAATCATCTGAAGGAAATTTCCTTTTTTCCACGTTGCTCGGGTACCGCCAGTCACAGTCACAGTCCAAAATTCCCTGCTTTGAACAGGCAATTCCGCATTATAATCAAAATGAATTGCGTCATCAGATTGGATTGCATGGTCAGATTTCACGCGTTGCGCAAACTCATTAAAATCCGCATCTGTGGCAAATTCAAAGCGCGTCCACGAATCATATCCAATCAAACCAAAACCTCTTCGATATTGCATAATTTGAATCGCTTTTGAAGCGGGGAATTCTGAAAAAGGAAGCACAGATGCAAGGTTTTCAGTCATCATAGCAGATGTAATTATCGTCTCATCTGCCTTGCCGGATTCATTATCGACCTGAAAGATAATCTTAACACAATAAAAACTCATGAATATAATAATAAGCACAGAAATAAAAAGAATAATCCTGCGCCAATTGATCATTATTATGCGGCCATTGCCCATTAAACTGATGATATTGTCTTAACTGATAGTCAACAGAGCGGTTTGCTTAAAATCTATAATGATCCTCCCTGGAGGTATTTTTCAACAACTGCGTCCAGTTCTGGAACCTTGTTCTGAACAACATCCCAGAGAATGTCCTCATCAATACCAAAGTACATGTGAATCAAAAGATCGCGCATGCCTGCTATTTTGCGCCAATCGACCTCAATTGGCCGTCGTATTTCTTCCGGAATCCCTTTGGCGGCCTCACCAATAATCTCCAAGTTTCGTATAACTGCATCCACAGTTTTGTCGTCACGGAAAAATTCATCGCGTGATAGATCCATGCTGTAGACTTTGATCTTCTTGCAACTCTGCAGAATATCCTCCAAATAAAGCTTCCAATCACGCAACATGAATGGCTTCCTCTTCAACGATCTTGAGCAGCGGTGTTCGCAACGCATTTTGAGTTACCAGATCCACACGTACGGAAAGCAGATTCTCAAGATAAAACTTCAAATCCATAAACCGATCAAAGGTGGCAGGTCCGTCAAAGGTCACAATGAAGTCAATATCGCTGGACTCGACAGCCTCGTCACGGGCTACGGATCCGAACAGCGCCAGACGGGATACCGCGAATCTGGAGCGAATCTCATCCTTTTTTGCTGAGAGCAGATCCAGAGCTGAATCCCTTTTCATTTTCCTCTCCTCAAGCTTCACTGCACCCCGACAAAACGCAGTGCGGTTTGCTCAGCCTGCTGTTCTTCACACAAATGAATCACTTCTTTAATGCGCTCCAGCAATTCATCCACTGAACGTGTTTGCGTATAATAGCTGCGAAGTTCCGGCACTTCGCCCACATAGAACCCGGCTTCGTCCTGCTCAATGATTACGGTGTATTCTCGAGGCTCCATCATTTTTCCTTCGCGAAGAGCATACCGCAGTTCTATAAATCCTGCAATCCGCTATCCCACAATCCTCAAATCCCCATACCGCTCAAGCACCTCACTTGTTTCTCCATCCTCAAACCGGACCGTCAATCGCTTTTCCGCGCCATCGCCCTCAATAGCCACAATCTCCCCCTGCCCGAGGAACAGATGCTCGACGCGCTGTCCCACGGCGTAAAAATTGCCCGACGGAATCGTGCTCTTGGTTTTCTTTTTTTTATATGAATAGCGGGCAAGATGCTGCTCGACCTTGCGCTGCATATCGCGCGGCATGAAATCTTCCAGCCGCGCCTCATCCGCTTCCTCAGGCGAGGCGCAATACGCGCGCGGCAATTCGCTCAGAAAAACCGAGGGCGTGGTCCAATCCTGCCGCCCATACATCAGCCGCGTCTTGGCCCATGAGAAGAACAAATGCTGCTTGGCGCGCGTGATGCCGACATAAAACAGGCGCCGCTCTTCTTCGATATTGCCACGGTCCTTAATTGCGCGCGGGCTGGGGAACAGATTCTCTTCCAGCCCGATCATGAACACCGCGCGAAACTCAAGACCCTTGGCCGCATGCAGCGTCATGAGCGACACACTGGGTTCGTTCGGTTCCGCCTCATCACCTCCGGCGGCCAGCGCCACGCGCTCCAGATAATCATAAATCGAGGGCGCATCGGCGTTCTTCTCGTATTCCTTAATGGAACCCAGCAATTCATTGATGTTTTCCGTGCGCGTAACGGCCTCTAGCGAGGCCTCATCGCCCAGCGACTCAATGTATTGCGTGTCATCCAGAATTAATTGCACCAAGGCATCAAGCGGAATGGCGTCCATGCGTTCACGCCACTTCTCAAATAAATCGCGCAACTGCATCAGCGCCCCGGCGGCCTTCTTCGGCACGCCATCCAAGGCCCTCAAATCCGTCATTACTTCATACAATGGCAGCGATTCGCGGTCCGCAAAAGCCATGAGCGTCTGCACGCTCTTTTCGCCAATGCCCCGCTTTGGGCGATTGATCACCCGCGACAACGCCAAGTTCGAATAAGGGTTCGCCACCACCGTCAAATACGCCAGGATGTCCTTGATTTCCATGCGGTCATAGAACTTGATGCCGCCGATTACGCGATAGGGAATATTCTCCGCGCGCAACTCATCTTCCACCGCGCGCGACAGCGCATTGATGCGATAAAACACGCCCATTTCGTTATATGGAATGCCTTCTTCATGATGCAGCCGCTGAATCTGCTGAACCACAAAGCGCCCCTCGCTTTGCGATGAAGTCGCCGCATACACCATCCCCGGATTGCCTTGCGCGCCATCAGTCCAGAGATGCTTGCCGAGCCGTTCAGTGTTGTGCTCGATCACCGCATCGGCAATCTCGAGGATGGTTTTGGTCGAGCGATAATTTTGCTCCAGGCGCACGATTTGCGCCGTGGGAAAATGCTTCTGAAAGTTGAGCAGATTCGTGATCTCCGCGCCGCGCCAACTATAGATCGATTGATCCTCATCGCCCACGACGCACAAATTCTGGCGCTTGCCCGCCATCAGTTCAATCAGCCGGAATTGCACCAGGTTTGTGTCCTGATACTCATCCACCAGCAGGTGCTGATAGCGATTTTGATAATGATCGAGCGTATCGGCATCGGACTCAAACAATCGCACCACGCGCAGGATCAGGTCGTCGAAATCCACGGCATCGTTGCGACGCAGCATCTCCTCATATTCGCGATAAATCGCGGTGTATTCCTCCTGCCGCCCGCCGGCGAATAACTCATCCACATCATCCGGCCCCAGCATGCGAATCTTCGCCTGCCCAATACGGTCGAGCACCTGCTCGGGCGTAAGCACCTTCGAGTCGATCTCCAACTTCTGCATGCACGAGCGCACAATGCCCTTCTGGTCAGTATCGTCAAGGATGGTGAAGCGCGGCGAAAGTCCGGCCTTTACTGATTCGCGCCGCAACAAATTCGCGCAAAAGGAATGGAATGTGGAAACTGCCAGGCGCGCCTGCGAATGCGCCCCCAGCAACTTGTAAACACGCTCGCGCATCTCGCGCGCGGCCTTGTTGGTGAAGGTGGAGGCGAAGATTTGCCAGGGCTGCGCGAATTCCTGCTGAATCAGGTACGCAATGCGATGCGTGATCACGCGCGTCTTGCCTGATCCAGCGCCGGCAATGACCAGCAGCGGCCCCTCGACTTGCGTCACGGCCTGATACTGTTCGGGATTTAAATGCTGAAGTGATTCGATCATCCCGCCACTCTACGACAGCGCCCGGCGCAACGCTATAGCAAGAACAGGCTCAGCGCGAAATCCATCGCCACAATCGCGAGGAAACTAACTACAATCGTGCCGGTGATGGAACGCCCCAGCGCATCGGCGCCTCGCCGTTCGCTCGCACCAAAAAAGAAGCCCGCCAGCACGATAATCACGCCAAACAAGCAACACTTCACCAGACTGAGCGTGAATAACGGCATTTCCTGCGCCACTTCGTTCCAAACCGATTCCGTAACCTTCAGCATCGTCAGCCGCGCGCCAAAGGCCGGTGTAAGCAGCATCGCCAGCCCGCCCGCCAATGCCATGATGACGGCGAAAATCGCCAGAAGCGGAAAGCAAATCACCGCCGCCCATAATGATGGAGACAAAATCTTCCGCTCCGGCGGCGTATGCAGAACACGCATGGCATCGAGTTGCTCGGTCTGGCGCAGCAAGCCAACTTCGGCGCACAACACCGATCCCAGGCGTCCCGCCATGACCAATCCTAAGAATGGCGGGGTGAGTTTCAGCCCGGCCTCGACCAGCACATCGGGCAGCATGTTATACAGCCCAACGGGCGAAAGCGCAGTGTAGGTCTGCACAAAGACAATCATCCCCATCAGCAGGAAAATTGCGCCGATCAGCGGCAAACTCTCCCATGCCGTCTGCCGCACGCGATGCAGCAAGTCCGCGAAGGAAGGCGGTGCAAATGCTCGACCGGCTGAACGCGTCAATTGCCCCAGCGCCTCCAGAATTACTCCAGCCTTTCGTGCAGGAGCGCTGATTGTGTTGCCTGCGCTCGTCGCTGATTCCAGTTGCCGCACGATGCCGTCCGTCTGCAATTCATCGAGCGAAATTTCCTCCAGATTTCGCGTCTGTGGCGAAAGAATCACCACCCGGTCCGCCAGCGCCCGCGCGCACTCCAGATCATGCGTGATCACCACAGCGGTCAGCTTACGGCCGCGAATCTCCCGCGATAGCAATTCGATAATCTGTCGCGATGAAGCCAGATCCAGCCCCGTGGTCGGCTCATCAATGAGCAGCGCCTCGGGCTGGCAAGCCAGCGCCCGCGCCAGAGCGGCGCGCTTGCGCATGCCCCCGCTGAGTTGCGAGGGCTTCAGCGCCGCGATGCGTTCCCATTCCAGGCCCATATGAGCGATAAGTTCGCGCCCGCGCTGCGACGCCGCCTCACTGGATAGCTGGGGCTCATAGGCGCGCGCCCCCGCCACCAGATTCTGTTCAATCGTGAGATCCTCAAGCAAGGCATCGTTCTGAAACAACACGCCCAAGCGGTGAGTGGACGACGAGGCATGTGCATACGGGGAAAACGGCGGAAGTTGGCCAAAGACCCGAACGCGCCCCTGATCCGGCGCGTGAAATCCCAGCAACAGGCGCATCAGCACGGATTTACCCGAACCGCTCGCGCCCTGGATAACAAGGCACTCGCGCGGCTGAATGGCCAGCGAAACATCCTCCAGCACGCACTGCCGGCCAAATCGCTTGCTGACCGATTCCAGCGCAAATACCGCCTCGGCCTGTGTCATATTCACCGTTCTGCTGGAAAATCATGCCGTAGGGTGGGTCTTGACCCACCAATACTACGGAATGGCTACCTAACTGAGGTGTGGTGGGTCAAGACCCACCCTACATGCATTTTCGTTTCTTTCGGTGCGAGCAAAACGCTCATGAACGTCTCGTAACCGACGTCCGCCCGAGTTTTCCGACCACTTACCGTGGCTTGGTGGCCCAATCAAACCCAATGCGCGGATCATCATGATCGATCCGCTCTTCATCGGGGTCCTTCGGGTCATAGCTGCGCGTCGTGTGATACAGCAGCAGCACCGGCTTCTCGCCCAGCACCCGATAGCCATGCGCCACGCCCTTCGGAATGAGCAGCAATCCATAGCGGTGTTCGCCCATGCAATACTGCTCTGTGCGTCCGCGCGTGGGCGAATCCTCGCGCAAATCATGCAGCACCACCTGCGCCATGCCCGAGGCCACAAACCACAAATCATCCTGCTTGCGATGCCAATGGAAGGCCTTGATCGTTCCGGGATACGACATGGTAAATGTCGTTTGCCCGTATTGCTCGATCAGTCCTTCATCATCGCGCAGCACCTCCATCAAAATGCCGCGATCATCCGCAAACACCTGCATGGGCTTGAACCGCACCCCCTGAATTTTCCCATCAACGATCATCTCGAACCTCTTAGGTATTGCTTATATTTAATTGTGGTGCAGGGCTCTAGCCCTGCATCCCTTCCGCATCACTTTCCCCTCTGTCGTAGGGTGGGTCGAAGACCCACCACACCTCCCGCTGCCAATTCACCTCCTGAAATCAGACCTACTTATCCCCAAAAAATTCAAATCGCGCAAACAAGAAAACGCCCGGCTCCTTGCGGAACCGGGCGTTGAGTCGTTCAATCATCTCTTCTTAGACTGGCTTACTTAAACTGCAACCAGCCGCGCACCGCGCTCAGCGGCTTGCGTGCCTGCGCCGTTAACTGGCTCGAATACACCGACTCATCCGTGCCGTTCGATGCCGTTACGACGTAATAGAAATTCACGCCATTGGGCAACGCCGTATCGGTGAAGCTCAACCCAGTCACGCCCGTGGGCGTGATCTTCGTGTATGGACCGCCGGAAACCGAGGCGCGATACACATTGTATTTCACCGCGCCGCTCACGGCATTCCACTTCAGCGTCAACTGACCCGAAGCCTTGCCATTGGTGTAGCTGAGGCCCGTTGGAGCTGCAATCAAGGGAGCCACATACACCGGAACGCCGCTGACACCATTGGACCGCGCCGAGGTGGCGCCATCGCTGCCCTGCGCGCGAACCGCGAACCAGTAGGTTGTGCCATTGGTCAACCCGTCCACGTTGTAGTTCAGCCCCGTGATGGTGCTGGCATTGTGCTTCGTGTACGGGCCAGCCGCCGCATTGGCAACCAGCACATTGTAGCCATTAACAGTGGCCTCGGGATTAGCCGCCCAACTGACTGTAACGCGGCTGCTAGCCACCCCTGCGCTTGTCACAACGCCCGTGGGCGCCGTCAGCACGGTGATATTGGCTTCCGCCGAATCCGCCGAGGCATTGCCATCCACATCCACCGCGACCACTTTGTAGTAGTACTTCGTGCCCGGCGTCACCGCCGCATCGGAATACGTCGAAGCGGTCAGCAGAGTCGAGTTCAACTTCACATACGCCGTGTTGTTAACAGCCGAGCGATACACATTGTAGCCGCCGCCTGTCAACACATCGGCTTCGGCATTGTCCGCCCAATCCACCGTCGTCTCCGCGCCGGAGTTGCTCAGCGCCAACCCTGTCGGAGCCGCCGGAGGCGGTCCGGGAATGGCCATAACGGCGCTGGAAACAGGCGAGATTCCGGTATCCGTGCCAAACGCCTGCACTTCGTACCAGTAAGTCGTCCCATCAACCAAGCCATTGTCCACGCATGCAACCGCAGGAGCCAGAACCGTATTGATGGAGGTATAGGTTCCGCTCGAAGCCGTTGAACGCAGAACCGTGTAGCCCGCCAGCGTCGGATCCGTATTGGCATTCCAACTCAGGCTGACGCGTCCGCTCACGGCACCCGCTTGAGCGACCAACCCTGTAGGCATGGCCAAAGGCACCGATGGGGTGGCATTGACTTCAGACGAGGCGCCCGACTCATTGGCCGGCGTTTGATCATCATACGCCTTCATGATGTAGTAATACTTCGTGCCATTGACTGCTGTCGTATCATCAAACGTTGTGACAGCTTTCAATGTGGAGCCAATCGAGCTATACGGACCACCCGCCGTCGTCGATCGATACAGATTGTAACCAACAACGCGAGCCACGCCGCTAAGCGTCCAGTTCAACGTTACCTTGGCATTGCCCGCCGTTGCCGTCAATCCACCCGGATTTGCCGGAATCGGATTAATCACGCCATGCATTTCGTTGGAGAAAGCCGATGTGATGGCCGTCGGCGTTGTCGAATCCAGCGAAGCGACCTTGTAATAATGCACTACGCCATTCGTGCGCCCTGTATCTTCAATTGACTGCGTATTGCCCGTCCGAGCAGTAGGCGCGGTGTTGATCTTGGAGTAACCCGTATTGAGCTGCGTCGAATGGTAGATGAAGTAGCCTGTAACGTCCGGATCCGTATCCGTCCAGGTAATCGTGGCATTGCCAGAGGCGTAACCGACCCTCACGCTGTTGATCGTGGGAATCAGCGCCGTCGGAGCGCCGCTGCCTTGCGTGGAATCCGCGGAACGATTGGCTTCATTATCGACGGCCTTGACCACGTAGTAATACGTGCTGCCGTTTGTTAACGGACCTGAATCCGTATAGCGACTCAAGGCGCTGGTGCCGATCTTCGTAAACGATGTCCCCGAAACGGTCGAGCGGTACACGTCATAACCCGCCAGCTCCGCTTCGGCATTGTCCGCCCAATCCAGGAACAATGTGTGGCTGTTCGAATTACCAACCGTCAAGCCCGTTGGCGCCGCGATCAGAACCCGCGGAACCTTGGCAACGACAGATGAATAATGCGATTCATTCGACGAAAGATCCTTCGCCGTAACCGCAAAGTAATACGTCACGCCGTTGGTTAGCCCAGTGGCGTCATACGTTGGGCTGACGCCAAGGCCGGTCTGGGCCACATCGGCAATCTTATCCAGCGGATTGGCAACGCCATCGGCCACCAATTCCGAAGGACTCGTGGACATGTAGACTTGGTATCCGTTGAAGTCCAATTCCGCATTGCGGTCCCATGTCAGCGAGATTTGCTGCGACGCCGCACCAGCATGAGCCGTCAGACCCGTCGGGATCGCCGGCGCCTCAGTATCAACAACCAGCGCCAGCGGCGCGGTTGCCGCTTCATTGGAATACGGCGAAACGAAGTAATCCATGCCACGGGAGCGAACGACATAGTAATACGTCGTTCCGGCGACCAACGCTGCATCGGTGTCGCTGTAAGAAGCATTGACCACCGACGTGGCGATAGCCGTGTAGGGGCCGCCAGCAGCATCGCCGCGCAATACATCATAGCTGGCCCATGTCGGATTGGTTGCCGTGTCAATTGCCGTCCACGACAAGTCCACCCGGTTGATCGCCGGCGTCGCCGCCAAATCGCTGATCGTCGGCAATGTGGCGGTCTGAACGGAGGTCCCCGCCAGGTTCAACTTGTAATCGTAATCATTGCTGGTGAATGTCAGCGTGCCAACCTTGGCGCCGCTGGTTCCCACAGCCATTTCCACGATCACGGTGTCCGAACCACCGGGAGCGATGCTCGCATCCAGCGATTCGCCGGCCTTGAGGCTGAAATCGCCGGTTACACTCAGCCCAGCCGTAGTCAAAGCGGCCGTGCCGTTATTGCGGATCGTGATGGTTTTCGTTGTCGCCGGGCCTGCGGTGTATCCCGTGCTGAACGTTAACGTCTTTCCAGAATCCAGAACGGTCGCGCCATCGGCCACTTCCAGCAGCGCGTGATCCGTCAGCCCGCTGGTGATGCTCAGATCATCGAACAACACCGTGCCGATGGTGTCGTAGTAGTTGATAAAGGCAAAGCGCACGCCATTATTCAGCGCTGTGTCGCTGAGCGGCTTCATGCTCACATCCGCGAAGATGCGCTTGCCATTGACCCAAACACGCGTCTTGCCAGTGTTGGTGGCATCCGTGGTCACGTCGAACTCCACCGTGTTCCACTTGCCCACTTCGTAGTCCGTATCATCGGCGCTAGTTCCCCAGTCCGACGTTGTGGTGGCCACTGCATTGACATTGGCATGGGAGTACAATTGCAGGTCCTTGGTGGACACCACATTGTTGTTGCCCAATTTCAACAGAATCGAGGAACTGCCCTGATCCGCATTATAGCCCAGCATGTTGACGCCAAAACGCATGTCATTCTTGGTCATGGCGCTGGTGATCGCGAATTTCGCCTTGGCGGTAAAGTTGCGCGTTGGCACATAAATCGGTGTGCAAGGAGCCTGCACAATCGAGCCATTCAGTTCTCTTAGCGAAACACTATCAATGGTGCAGCGTACCCCAGTGACGCTCGGCGTGAATTTAATCGTCGTCGCATCCGAGGTCGCCAGGAAGTTTTGAGTATACGTAGTGGCAGTGCTGACGTTGCTTCGCGTAGTCAACGGAACGCCGCCCACTACCGGGCCAATATTGCCTGTGCTGGTCATACCAGACAGGGTATATGTCAGCGCGTATTGATGGCCCGTCACAATGGCCGGAATCGTGGCGGCTGTTTCCAACGCCCCGGTCCCATCCGCGCTCTTCACAACAGCGCCTCCACTCCAACCCCAGCCCGTTGGCGTCGTCCAACTAGAGGCATCCGTATCAAAATTCCCGTTGGGCGCCAATTCCGTAGCACTGACGGTATAAACATATGAACCCTTGAGCGCCTTGGCCGCAGCCGGAACAGCACCACCTGTGGCCGCCGGCAAGCCAGCCCCCGAAAGAAAATCATACCAATAAGCCAGGCCATCCGTGGCGGGAGAGGCACCCGCGGCAGGAACCTGCCACACCGCGTTGCCATTGCGCATCTGCCAATCGGTCAGGCCCGCAATCACGCCCGCGGAATCGCTGCCGAACGAGGTTCCGTCAGACACGCTTAAGGATTCAAAATCTTCATTATACGGGAGCGCCGGATAAACGATGGCGCTAATGGGGAAGATATACGGGCTTTCATTGCTGTCATTGCTTTCAAAAGATACGCTGCCCGTATTAACGCCGCTCGTTGAGGACACAAACTGAACCGTGAAGGTATCCGATGTTCCGGGGGCAATGGTTGCATTCAGCGGCTCCGTGATGCTGAAATTCCCCGTAACAGAAAGATTAGAGGTCGTCAGATCGGCAAAGCCCGAATTATATACCGTAAAAGTCTTGGTCAATGGCGCAGCGGGAGCCGTTGCGCCGAATTTGACGGCAGTCGTGGTGCCTGAAACAAGTTCCGTCGTCCCATCCAGCGTCGCGACTTCGGCCACTGCGGTGGGAAGCGCTTGCTGCAAGACGTAAGTTGAGCCGCTATTGCCTGCTGCAGGCAGATTTGTAGGGGCCACTCCATTCGCCCCCGCAGCGCCGCTATTTGCGCTGTTGCTACCAAGATTGCATGTCGTTGCATAATAACAGGCAATGCGACCGCCACCGCCGCCACCGCCGCCGGCGCTTGTATTATTTCCTTTTCCGCCGGTTCCGCCATTCACATTGAGTGCGCCGTTATTTTGAACCGTGTCTGCAATGATCAACAGCGTGCCGCCAGCCCCGCCACCACCACCGGATGCATTGTTGGCCGCAGGCGTTTGTCCTCTGAGTGAAATGGTGCAGCCAGCATCAATGGTGATCGTTCCGCGAGCAGATAACTGCAACGCGCCACCACCGGCGCCGCCGACGCCGCCATTGGTAGCGTTTTGCGCACCACCGGCACCGCCAGCACCCCCACAAAATACTGTAACCGGATCGTCGCCATACTTAGTGCCACCTGCTGGAGCAGTGCCGCCACTATATCCTCCGCGACCGCCGTTGCCGCCATTGGCGCCTCCGCCACCACCGCAGGTATTGCCTGTAGAACCTGCTTTTCCACCACCGGTGGAAAAGGCAGGAGAAGTAGAACCGGCGTTTCTGCCATTGTTGCCGCCGTCATATCCACCGAATGCATGCGACGTTCTGGTTGAAGCATCTGCGTTAATATTCGTCGAGACGCGAATATTGGTCCGGCTCAGCAATGCGCATGGTTTGTTGTTGGTGAGGCTGAGATCAAGAACCGAACCAGCCTGCAGATTAATATCATCAAAACAAAAAACTGTGGTGGTGATCCCGGAGGTCAATACGGTATTCACGCCCTTGTAAGTATTGACCCCATCAGAAATGGTCGGGGGAGTTGCGCCAGTGCTAAATACCAGCGTTGTGCCCGAAGCGGGCGATAACGTTCCCAAAGAAACGAAATCCTGCGGGTCCAATTGCGAACCCGATGATGCCGCCTGCGCCGTCGCCGGGGCCAGCAGGCATGTTGCCGCTGCCATTGCCATTGCCCCTTGTACTAAACCCTTCAGAAATCGCTGGACCTTCTTCGTGCCCGGCAATTCTCTCATGAAAGTGGCTCCTCAAAAGTGTGGTGTGCTGATTAAAAAAATGGAGCAAAAGAAAAATATCATGAAAACTCCCCCATCCTCCCCTGCACCTGCAACCCAGGCCGTGGACACCTCCTTGCACCGGCGTACGCGTGGCCGCGCGGATCCAGCCGCCGCCAATCGCTTTTTTATAAACTTATCTGCTAAAAAGCGCTCCGCAGGCTGCTCGCCAATGGTGATTACCTTCAGGAACGTCTAGTTCTGGAGCTTGCGCGATTTCCTCAAAAAATGGCTTTTCAGGCAAGAAAAATTATCAGGTTAGTGAATTTTTTTGACATTACCTCTGCGAAAAAAGGGCGAAGATAGCATTCCATCTTCGCCCTTTTCCTGCGGGTTGTATGCTTGAGAGATTATCGGCTGATGTTATAAAACGCTTGCAGGCCCATGTACTTCGCGGCGCCGCCCAATTCCTCTTCAATGCGCAGCAATTGGTTATACTTGGCAATGCGATCGGTGCGCGAGGCGCTGCCGGTCTTGATCTGCCCGGCATTGGTCGCCACGGCCAAATCCGCAATCGTGGCGTCTTCCGTCTCGCCGGAACGATGCGAGATCACCGCTGTATAATTGGCCTTCTGCGCCATCTGCACGGCTTCGAGCGTCTCCGTCAATGATCCGATCTGGTTAACCTTGACCAGAATTGAGTTGCAGACATTCATCTCAATGCCGCGTGACAGGCGCGTGACGTTGGTAACAAACAGGTCGTCTCCCACGAGCTGCACCTTCTGCCCCAACTCGGCGGTCAGTTTCACATAGCCTTCCCAATCATCTTCGCTCAGACCGTCTTCAATCGAGATGATCGGATATTTCGCGCACAGATCCTTATAGAACTCGATCATGCCGGCGGTGTCCTTTTCCGGCTTGGCCTCGGCGCCCAGCGTGTAAATCTTCTTCTCGCCATCATACAATTCGCTCGAAGCCACATCCAGGCAGAGGAAGATGTCCTGCCCAGCCTTGTAACCGGCCTT
>Ga0116193_1001592_pt1 | contig 18471 bp, 14 predicted proteins | sample AD_UKC115_MetaG_FD_89892 | JGI IMG/M metagenome (GOLD analysis project Ga0116193, IMG submission 89892) | Active sludge microbial communities of municipal wastewater-treating anaerobic digesters from Hong Kong - AD_UKC115_MetaG | ecosystem: Engineered > Bioreactor > Anaerobic > Digestate... | reverse complement strand
TTTTTGCGCTTCGCGCAATAACATCACATCAACAAGTTTTTCCCTCTTTATTCGAATAGTAAGTCTATATTACGAATTACTCGAAAAAAATAATGAATTAAAATTTTCTGCACTTATCAAATCATTCAGTCAAATTCGAATTGCTTTTTCCATTATTCAAGACTTTACAAAAACTTTACATTTCAATTATTTTTTTCTTTACATTTCTTTAGTAATATCAGTAAATGGAAAACCGGAGGGAAAAATGAAACGGCCAATCTATCGCATAATTTTGGCAATCTTTGCGTCAATTGTATTATTTTCCGGCTGTTTAGAAAAAGGGGCTTTCCAATCAGATAAGGAAATCTCCGTTATTTCCCGTGAGGATGGATCTGGTACTCGAGGTGCTTTTATTGATTTGTTTGATATTGAAGAAAAAGAAGATGACGGTACAAAAGTCGATCATACAACGGATGAAGCCAGTATCACAAATAATACGTCGGTGATGCTTACCGCGGTCATCGGAAATCCTTACGCGATCGGTTATATCTCCCTGGGTTCAATGAATGAAGCGGTGAAAGCGGTCAAAATTGACGGACGGGAAGCAAATGAGAAAAACATCTTGAATAATTCATATAAAATCTATCGTCCCTTTTTGATAGTCGTAAAAAATGAAGCGAATGTTCTCTGCAACGATTTTATTAATTTTATTCTAAGCTCGGATGGACAGGCAATTGTAACGTCCAACGGTTACGTTGCTGTCACGAAAAATCCGCCTTATACAAATCGTCGAATGACAGGAAAACTGGTCATTGCAGGTTCTTCATCAGTGACACCGGTCATGGAAAAACTGAAAGAAGCGTATATCCTCCAAAATCCGGATGTTTCTATCGAAATCCAGCAAAGTGATTCATCAACCGGCATGACTTCAGTGATTGCGGGTATATGTGACATTGGTATGGCTTCCCGTAATTTGAAGGACAGTGAATTGGAAGCAGGTCTGGTTCCGACAATCATTGCAAAAGATGGACTTGCTGTGATTGTCAATAAGAAAAATCCGATTCAGGATTTAAGTTTTGATCAAGTGAAATCGATTTTCACGGGAAAAACTCTGTTTTGGTCAGATTTGCATAAATAACGCAAATCAGGAAAAAGGAAGGATCAAATGAAACGCGTGTTATTTGTCTGTGTGCATAATTCTGCCAGAAGCCAAATGGCAGAAGCTTTTTTGAATCAATTAGGCAAAGGGAAATTTTTTGCCGAAAGTGCCGGATTGGAACCTGGAAAATTGAATCCCCTGGTTGTTAGAGTGATGAGCGAAATTGGAATCGATATCAGCAAGAATTCCACCAATTCTGTTTTTGAATATCTTAAAGAGGGTAGGACTTATTCCATTGTTGTCAAAGTCTGTGATCAGATCAACGGACAACGCTGTCCGATCTTTCCATCTGCCGGTATTTCGCTGAACTGGAATATCACAGATCCATCAGCAGTTGTCGGTTCGGAAGAAGAAAAACTGGCGCAGATCAGAGCCATACGAGATGAAATCAAAACGAAAGTCGAAGCATTGATCACAGTATATGGCTAATAACTTTTATTCCCGTTGGATTCAAAAGACTGGGGAATGTTCCGCTATGACGAAGCGAATAAGACGGGAAATAATCGTTTTCAGAAAAGGATTTTCCAATGCTTAAGAAAAAAGAACAATTCATGCGTTTAATATTTCTTTTTTCAGCTTGCACATCGATTATTGCGGTTTTTTTAATCTGCATCTTTTTGTTTGCAAACGGTATTCCGGCAATATCAAAAATCGGCGTTTTTAATTTCCTCCTCGGGAAAAACTGGAAACCATCCAACGCGCTTTTTGGAATTCTTCCGATGATATTGGGAAGTATTTACGTAACTGCCGGAGCAATTCTGATCGGAGTTCCGATTGGCGTTTTGACAGCCATGTACCTCTCATTGTTCTGTCCAAAAAAGCTGTATCGCATGATCAAACCTGCCATCGAACTGCTGGCGGGGATTCCCTCGGTGGTCTACGGGTTTTTTGGACTTGTTGTTCTTGTCCCTTTTGTTCGAAATTATATTGGTGGAAATGGCAGCGTTATGCTGACTGCATCCATTCTGCTGGGTATGATGATTTTACCAACAATCATCAACGTCTCTGAGTCGGCAATTCGAGCTGTTCCATCGAATTATTATGAGGGCGGCAGAGCGCTTGGCGCGAGTCATGAACGCAGCGCGTTTTTTGTGATTTTGCCAGCCGCTAAATCGGGGGTTTTTGCCAGCATTGTTTTGGGTGTAGGCAGAGCTATCGGTGAAACCATGGCGGTTATCATGGTGGCAGGCAATCAGGCGCGTATGCCCAAAGGATTACTGAAAGGTGTTCGCACTCTGACTGCTAATATCGTTATTGAAATGGGTTATGCTGCAGATTTACATCGCGAAGCTTTAATCGCAACTGCTGTTGTTTTATTTATCTTTATCTTGATCATCAATCTTTCCTTCTCGCTTCTTAATCGGAAATCCATATGAGCACTTCCAAAGAAACGGTAATAAATAATAATAAAAAATTAACATCAAAATCCAAAGATCCTGTGTCTCTAATTCTTCGAATTCTTGTCTGGTGCGCTGCCGCATTGACGATCATGATACTTTTTGTGATCATCGGATATATTCTCTATAAAGGAATTCCGAACCTCTCTTTGGACCTCTTTGATCTTGAATACAATACACAGAATGTTTCTCTCATGCCAGCTCTGATCAATACAGTGATAATGACAATTCTTTCAATCACGATAGCAGTACCGCTTGGCATTTTTTCTGCGATTTACCTTACTGAGTATGCCAGACGTGGAAGCAGACTGGTTAAAATTGTTCGGATCACGGCAGAGACTTTATCCGGAATTCCTTCTATTATTTATGGTCTTTTTGGGCTTCTGTTTTTTGTGACAACATTGCATTGGGGATTCTCCATGCTGGCTGGTGGATTTACACTTTCGATTATGATACTTCCTCTGATTATGAGAACGACTGAAGAAGCGCTCCACGCTGTTCCGGATTCGTATCGCGAAGGAAGTTATGGACTTGGCGCAGGAAAAATGCGTACAGTCTTTACAATTGTTCTACCCTCTGCAACTCCTGGTATTCTGGCTGGAGTAATTCTGGCTATCGGTCGAATTGTGGGTGAGACTGCCGCGTTGATCTATACATCCGGAACAGTAGCAGACATTCCCGACAGTCTATTATCTTCCGGCAGAACGCTTTCCGTTCATATGTATGCCCTATCCAGTGAAGGTTTGTTTATGGATAAAGCCTATGCGACAGCAGTAGTCCTGATAATTCTGGTTATCCTTCTGAATCGCATCTCTTCATATACCGCCGGAAAAATTTCAAAAAGCTGAGAATATATGGAAAAATTTAAAATTACTGATCTGGATTTATATTATGGAACTTTTAAAGCGTTAATAAAAGTAAATCTGACGATTGAAGCGAATCAGATTACTGCTTTCATCGGGCCATCCGGATGCGGAAAATCAACGCTGCTGAAAAGCCTGAATCGCATGAATGATCTGATTGAAGGCTGCCGGATTGACGGCAATGTTTTGCTGGATGGCGAGGACATTTATGGAAATATCGACGTGAATTTATTACGAAAACGGGTAGGAATGGTTTTTCAAAAACCGAATCCATTTCCGATGAGCATTTATGATAACGTTGCCTATGGCCCGAGAACTCATGGAATCCATTCAAAAATAAAATTAGATGAAATTGTTGAGACTTCTCTTCGAAATGCCGCGATTTGGGACGAGCTTAAGGATAGACTAAAAAAAAGCGCTTTGGGAATATCCGGAGGACAACAGCAACGTCTCTGCATTGCAAGAGCGTTAGCAGTTCAGCCTGAAGTTTTGCTCATGGATGAACCGACATCTGCATTGGATCCGATATCAACCTCGAAGATCGAGGATCTTATTTCCGAGCTTAAAGAACGATATACTATTATTATCGTTACGCATAATATGCAACAAGCCGTTCGCATATCCGATAAAACGGCATTCTTTCTCCTTGGTCAGGTGATTGAATATGACACCACGGAGAATATTTTTTCCAATCCCAGGCAGAAGGAAACGGAAGATTATATCACCGGGAGGTTTGGATAATGAGAACTAAATTTGATGAACAGCTTGAACTGCTCAATTCCGAACTTATTAAGATGGGTGGTTTATGTGAAGAAGTAATCAATATGACGACAAAGGCGCTGCTGAGCGGTAATCCAAAGCTTGCGAAAGAAGTTTTTCCGCTTGTAGAGGAAATTGAAAAAAAAGAACGGGAAATTGAGACACTCTGTTTGAAACTGCTTCTGCAGCAGCAACCAGTGGCAAAAGATTTGCGTTTGATTTCATCCGCACTCAAAATGATTACGGATATGGCGCGTGTGGGAACGCAGGCAGCTGATATATCGGAGATCACTTTACTTGAAAACATCACAAAAGAAAACAGCAATATTCATATTCAAGACATGGCGCTGGCGACGATTGACATGGTCAATGGGAGCATCAGTGCATTTGTACAACGCGATTTGGAACTGGCACAAGCTGTGATTGATTATGATGACATTGTCGATGAGATGTTCAATGAGATAAAAGACGATCTGATCAAACTTATTGGTCAGGATCCTTCAATCGGTGAGTATGCGGTTGATATGCTGATGGTTTCGAAGTATTTTGAAAAAATCGGCGATCATGCAGTGAATATCGCTGAATGGGTTGTGTTTTCCATCACCGGAATTCATAAGGAAGATCACGAATGATGGTTTATTGTGTCGAGGATGATGAAGCAATTCGTGAAATTGTTGTTTACACGCTTCGTTCCACAGGATTTGATGCTGAAGGTTTTTCAGATGGGAAGGAATTTTTCTCAGCGCTCAGGCTGAATGAAAATGAACCTCAACGAATTAATTCCGAAGACTCAAAAAAAAATTTGTTGCCGGATTTGGTTTTATTAGATATTATGCTGCCAGGTGAAGATGGTCTTCAAATATTAAAAAAGCTGCGTAATGATCATCGAACGCGTCAAATTCCGGTAATTATGCTGACCGCGAAAGGTTCAGAATTTGATAAAGTAACCGGACTTGATCTTGGTGCTGACGATTATATGATCAAACCTTTTGGGATGATGGAGCTTGTCTCGAGAATTCGAGCAGTTTTACGTCGATCGGAAAAAACGACCGAAAAAGCAGAAATAATTAAAGGGAATGTAGCACTTTTTTTTGCTGAACATCGTGTTACCGTTGATGGTAAGGAAATTAGTTTAACACCTAAAGAATTTCAATTACTCAGTCTGCTAATGGAACATCAGGGAATCGTTTTTTCCAGAGAACAACTCTTTTCACAAATTTGGGGCTTTGAATATTATGGGGAAACGCGTACAGTGGATGTTCATATTCGCTCTCTACGATCAAAGCTCGGTTCTGCGGCTGATTTGATCGAAACGATTCGCGGAATTGGTTATAAAATCAGAAAATAGGCATTCATGACCAGCGATTTGAAATATGAGGAAGGAATTTTTTTTTGAAAAACTTTTTCGAATTTCAAAAGATTCGTTGGTATATACAGCGGCTGGTTGAATAGGAGTTATCTGTGAGACGGAAAATCCTGAAGAATACTTTTTTCCTGGCTATGTTAACGATTCTGATTACAACTGCTTTAATTGGCGCCGTTATGTATCAGCAGCTCTATCGTCAGATGCGCAGGACAGTTGAAAATGAAGCTTCAATGATTGCAGCAGCGCTTGATAATCTCGAGAATCCTGCGCTTTCGGTGCCATTTCTCCTGAATGATATATCCGGGAGAATTGAGGAAAAAGCGCTTAATAAAAATAATTCACGCATCACTTATGTTTCGAATAACGGGACAGTCTTATATGATAATTATGAGAATCCTGAGAGAATGGAAAACCATGCTGACCGACTTGAAATCGCAGCGGCGCTCGAGAAAGGAAAAGGTGAAGCTGCAAGATTCTCTGAGACTTTAGGCAAACGAACTTTTTATTGTGCGATTCGTTTGAAAGATGGTTCTGTAATTCGAGTAGCTGAAACCAGTGTCAGCGTCTGGTATTCTGTTTTCAGTACGGTTCCGTACTTGATCTTAATTGGCATAATTGTTCTGATTCTTGCCATCATTCTTGCTAATCGTCAGACAAAACGAATTATCGCTCCCATTAATAATTTAAATCTTGATGATCCGGAATCCAATGAGATTTATGACGAGATTTTACCCTTATTAAAACGAATATCAAAACAACGCAGCGAGATTGAAGCGCAGATTACCGAGATTCAAAAAAAGCAAAAAGAATTTGATTTTATCGTTGCTAATTTACGAGAAGGGTTCGTATTGGTGAATTCTCATGCTTCCATTGTTTCAATCAATCAGAGTGCCCTCAAAATTTTAGGCGTGGATCGTAACGATTACATAGGAAAATTGATTTATACGCTTAATCGCAGTGCTGCCATGCAGTGCGTTGTCAGCCATGCGTTAACTGGTTCCTCTGCTGAGGATGTTCTTGAAATTGAGAATCGATATTATCAATTATTAGCAAATCCGGTTCATGAAGATGGAAAAATCATCGGAATTGTCCTTCTGATTTTGGATATTACCGAAAAACATGAAGCAGAAATCCGACGAAAGGAATTTTCTGCCAATGTCTCTCATGAACTTAAGACACCTCTGACAGCAATTTCCGGATATGCGGAAATCCTAAAAAACAACCTCGCAAAACCGGAAGATATTCCGTATTTTTGTGAAAAAATCTTCAACGAATCAGCAAGAATGACCGCGTTACTCAACGATATCATGACACTTTCGAAACTTGATGAAAACCAGATTGAAACTGTAATGGAACCAGTCGATTTACTTCAAATTGCAAATGATGTCAAAGAACGATTGTCGGTATTAGGCAAAGAAAAACACGTTCAGATATCGATTGAGCAACAGGGCTTTCCGACAACTGTCACAGGCGTTCACCGAATTCTGGACGAAATGATTTTTAACCTGTGTGAGAATGCCGTTAAATATAATAAAGAAAATGGCAGCGTAATTATCCGGATAACTGGCACTCATCAGGGATCTGAAGAGAAATGTGTAAAATTATGTGTTATTGACACAGGTATTGGTATCCCCAAGGAGGATCTGGATCGTGTATTTGAACGTTTCTATCGTGTGGATAAATCAAGATCACGGGATACCGGAGGAACTGGACTTGGACTCTCGATCGTGAAGCATGGCGCCTTGCTCCATCATGCAAAAATCGAATTATCGAGTATCCCTGGAACTGGAACAACTGTTTGTCTAAGTTTCCCTACGACTTAATCTATAAATCAAAATCCGGCAATAACGCAACTTGTCCCGGTAATTGAAATTCGGAAAGAGTTCATTGTTGTTCTTATGGTTTTGCGCTAAGCGCAAAACCATAAGAACAACAAATTTTTTTGATTGATTCAAAAAGTCAATCCAAATTTTAAATTGTTGACCTTGTTTATTAATGCGATTTTTGCAGAAATAATGATTTTTTTCGCTGATTGGTGCACGAACTTCGAAGTATTTCTCACTTGTGAGATAGAATAAGGAACAGTATTCTTAAATTGAATTTTGGAGAAAAACCTGATGAATCAAATGGAAAACCTCAAAAACACAGAAATTAACAGTAATGTAGATTCGACAGAAAATTTAAAAACCAAAAAAACAGGAAACATCGTTATCGAATGGGTCATTCGACTGATCAAGGGTGTCCTGGTCGGTATCGGTGCAATCGTCCCAGGTTTGTCCGGGGGTGTATTAATGGTGGTTTTCGGAATTTACGAACCGTTAATCCGCTTTTTAGCAAATTTACGACATAAATTTATTGAAAATATTCGGTATTTCCTGCCGGTAGGCATTGGTGGAATTCTGGGAATTGTTGGTTTTTCCGCTGTGGTTGATTATGCTTTCACGCATTTTGCAGCTCAATTTACCTGGTTGTTTATTGGTTTTATTTCCGGGACATTCCCTTCGCTGATCAAAACATCTGGTAAAGAAGGACGAAAAACTTGGCATTGGATCCTTCTATTAGGTGTTGCATTGGGAACTTTCTTCCTGATGAATTGGATGGAGACAATTCGGAATGTCACGCTGACACCGAATTTCTTTGTTTGGGTGATGAGCGGCGCATTAACCGGGTTGGGTTTGGTGGTACCCGGAATGTCCCCTTCGAACTTTTTAATTTATCTGGGATTGTATCAACCGATGGCAAGCGGAATTCGTCAGTTTAATTTTGGCGTAATTATTCCTTTAATTCTGGGTGTTGTAATCGTGGTTCTGATTTTTGCCAAACTAATTAACTGGTTATTTAAAAAATATTATACAAACATGTATCATTTCATTCTTGGCGTTGTTGTTGGATCAACAGCAGCGATTATTCCTGGCGGTGTCAGTGGATGGTCTATTGCTGTATGTATTGTTTTATTTATCGCAGGTGCGGCAGGTTCTTATATTTTGTCGATAGTTGATGAAAAACACCCGCATGAGTCATTGTTTTAAGAGTTTTATATAGAAATCCAAAAATAATATAGCCGGTATTGTGGCTTTTTTTCACAATACCGGCTTTTATTTTTATTGATAAAATTATAAGAAAGCGAATTGATTTCTTCGTGGTCAGTAATTTGAAATTTGTAATGAATCCGTTTGGTCCTTATGGTTTTAGGCTCCGCGTAAAAACCATAAGAGCTACATATTTCCTCTTTTTATTCGAAAGGTTTTTCCATATTTTGAATTACTGATCAAATGGATTATGGATTGAGTATAATCAAAAGAGTAAAACGTAATGAAAATCGAATATTCCTTTTCAAATTTTTAATCACTAAACGATAAATTGATCAAATATAAATTATAAGATTTATTGATTTCATCACGGATTCTACATGAAAAATACTATGAAATTCTTTATGTTTTTCGAAACAAGAAGTCCCAGAATACTAAATCTGATTTTGTCTCTTTTCTTTCTTATTTTCTGGTTGATGTTCGTTGTTCCATCGGTCCAATCAGAAAGTAAGACAATTCGTGTAGGATTATATGAAAACGAGCCAAAAATCTTTTTGAATAAAGAGGGAAATCCGGATGGTTTTTTTGTCGACTTACTGTCCGAAATCGCATATAAAGAAAAATGGTCCATCAATTATTTCCCGTGCGAATGGGATGAATGCCTGGAAGCATTAGATAACGGCTCCATTGATTTGATGCCTGATGTCGCCTTTTCCCCGCAGCGAGATGAAATATTTGATTTTAATCAAATTCCCGTATTTAAAAGCTGGTCTCGAATATATTCAAATAAAGATTTCCCGATTGAATGGATCAACCAATTAGAAGGAAAAAAAATCTCAATTCTAAGAGACTCAATTCAACTTCCTCTTTTTCAGGAAATGATCGCTAAAGATAAGCTTTCGGTCGAAATCGTACTGGTTAATTCGCAATCAGAGGCTTTCGAGTTAGCGTCTAATGGAACTGTAGCTGCTGCACTTACAAATCAATTTTTTGGCGACTATCACACCCAAAAGTATGAGTTAAAAAAGACAAATATCCTTCTATTTCCATCCTCCTTGTTCTTCGCAGTGGATAATGGAAAAAATCACGATTTACTGGATCAAATTGATATTCAGTTGGCGTTATGGCAAAATGATACACGATCAGTCTATTATAAAATTGCAGATCGCTGGTTAAATCCGTCAACAACTGGGAAATGGCCCAGAATTGTTTTAATATTCCTTTTTTCTGCATTCCTATTGCTTGGTGTTGCAATGGGGTGGATTGCGCTGCTGCGAAAAGAAGTCAACGAGCGAACTCGCCATTTAATGGAGGCAAATGCAAAAAATCTGGAAAATGAGGAAAGATACCGCTCGATTCTTGGAGTAACAACCGATTATATTTTTTCATCTGTTGTAGATGAAAACGGATCCGTCAGAACGAGTTGGGTTGGCGGCGCTTTTGAAAAAATTACCGGATACACGTTTCAGGAATACCTGGATCATGGCGGATGGCGAGCGCATGTCTATCCGGAAGATCTTAAGATTGATGATTGGGATATGGAGAAGCTGCGCAGAAATGAATCGATCATCAGCGATATCCGAACAGTAACGAAAGATGGAAGAATTGTCTGGGTTCGATCCTATTCGCGGCCCGTATGGGATGCGGAGAATCATCGGCTGATCGGTATCAATGGAGCTGTCCAGGATATTACAGAAAAAAAGATTATTGAAGAAAACCTCATTGCCAGTGAACATCGAAATAAGGTCATTGTTGACGCAATTCCCGATTTATTGTTCCGAATTCGTAAAGATGGTACATTCCTTGATTATCACTCTGCTGGCGATTTCTTGTTTCTTGACCTGCCTGATCAATTCATCGGAAAGAATATTCGAGATTTAATCTCAGAGGAAATCAGCTCTGTCTGTATGGGAGCAGTTGAAAAGGCATTTGAAGAAAAACGAACTCAATTTTTTGAATATCAATTGCAGCGGGAAGGTCAAGTATTCACTTATGAATCACGTGTCGTAGCAAATTCGGTCGCTGGTGAAGCGGTTTTGATCATCCGTGATGTAACTGACCAGCGAAATAATGAAAAAAAGTTGCGTGAGAGTGAAGAAAAATATCGCAATCTTTCCAGAGAGCTGGAAAGGCGTGTCGATGAACGAACTGCCGAGGTTCAGGATTTATATGATCATGCGCCGATTGGATACCATTCATTGGATCGAAATGGAGTATTTCAAATGATCAATGAAACTGAATTGAAGTGGTTGGGATACTCCGAAAAAGAAATTGTTGGAGAAAAAACTGAATTGGAAATAGCGACCCCGGAAAGCCAGGAGAAAATTAAAACCACCTTTTCGCAGTTTATAGAAAACGGGAGTATTTCTAATCTGGAGCTTGAATATGTGCGGAAAGATGGCAGCGTATTTCCTGTCATTATCAGCGCAGTCGGTATTTATGATTCCGATGGCAACTTTATCAGAAGCCGAACGGCTGTTTTTGATAATTCTGAGCGGAAAGAAATTGAAGAAGAAATCCGAAGAGTCAACAATTTTTCAGATATAGCCTTTGAGCTGTCAAAATCGGGCTATTGGTATATCCCGTTGGATAACAAGGGTAATTTTTATGCCTCTGATCGTGTCGTAGAAATCTGCGGTGAAGAAGTTCGAAATGACCATTGTTATAGTCTTGAAAAAGATTGTCTGATAAATGCCCGACTTGGAGATTTTGACTTGGCAACGGAAGCATTTCGAGCAATCTACGATACGATATCAGGGAAAATAGATCGTTTTGATGTTGAATTTATTTACAAAAGACCTATTGACGGACGAAATATCTGGATTCATGAGACTGGAAATGTCTTGCGGGATAAAAATGGAAAGCGGATGCTTATTTCCGGAGTATTGCAGGATATTACAAGCCAGAAGCAAATGGAAAGTGAATTGAAAGCTGCAAAAGAAGCTGCGGAAGATGCCAATAAAGCAAAAAGTATATTCTTAGCGAATATGAGCCACGAAATCCGTACTCCAATGAATGCTATATTGGGCTTTTCACAAATAATCCGCAAAAGCAATCAGTTGGATGAAAAAAATCGCGAATTTTTAGACATCATCAACCGGTCTGGGGAGCACCTATTAACGCTCATCAATGAGATTCTGGAAATGTCAAAAATTGAAGCCGGTCAGTCCACATATAATCCTGCTGAGTTCTCTCTTCCGTCTCTGATAAAAGATATTCAAAATATGTTCATCCCAAAAATTAAAGGGAAGGATCTGATATTAACCGTTCAACTTGATTCAAAATTGCCTCAATTCATTATTTCCGATGAGAATAAATTAAAAGCAATATTAATCAATCTGATCGGAAATGCAGTGAAATTTACTGAAGAGGGTGAAATTTCTATTATTTGCCATGCTGAGAAAAATAATTCGAGTTCTGACCCGAGGAGTTTGAATTTGTTTATCGATGTCAAAGATACCGGCATCGGAATTCAAGCGGATGATATTCCAAAGTTGTTCCAGAAATTTGAACAAACTCAAAGGGGATCTCAAGTAATTGGCGGAACAGGTCTTGGACTGGCAATCAGCAAAGGACACGCAAAATTAATGGGAGGCGATATTACTGTGATCAGTACGCCTGGCAAAGGAAGCTGTTTTCATGTGGTCATCGAAGTTCAGGAATGTGAAGAAATCAGTAAACCGGTCGATCGTATTGAAAAGCAGGTTATCGGTCTGAAACCGGGTTTAAACGATATTCGCATATTAATCGTGGATGACAATGAAGAAAACCGACTCGTCATTAAAGATTTGCTGGATCCGATTGGTTTCACAACGATGGTTGCTGAAGATGGCGGAAAAGCTATCGAAGCTGTGCAAAAAGTGAAGCCAGATCTGATTTTTATGGATATTCGAATGCCCAATATCGACGGGTTTGAAGCAGCCAGAAGAATTCTTGCGATGGAATTAACCAAATCGACACCAATTATTGCATTGACTGCAACCGTCCTGAATCTGGATACACAGAAAATTATGGATAGCGGAATGCGTGGATATATCAGCAAACCCTTTAAGGATTATGAACTGTTTTCCGTAATTGAGGAACAACTTGGAAAAATCTTTATTTATCAAGAAGAGCAAGTTGAGACAGAAAATCAGAAGAATTTGAAAGAGTCCTTATTAACCCGTTCTGATATGGCATTAATCCCTGCGACAATGCTCAGTCAGTTGAAAAACGTAACCTTGAATGCTCAATTTGATAAATTAATGGAGTTAATTGAAGAAATTTCGAACATTTCGCCGAATCTCTCTTATCAGTTGCGGAAAATGGCTGACCGATATCAATATGATGATTTATTAAGATTATTTGAAAACAATGGTAAAAAATAAGCTGAGATTCAATATCCTGGCATATTTATTTTCACAAATTATTACAGAAAATCGGTAATCCGATATTTGATGAGGATGGTTTATAGGTGTGTTGTTTTTGCGTTTCGCGCTCATCCAACGCACCTATAAGCTATTTCAATTAATTCGTAAGACTCTTATATTTCGAAATTCGGGGATTACTGCCTTTTTGTGAATTTAACTTTCAATCTGAATATTGGATATGAACTAATGCGCCTTCTTTAAAGGAACGCGTTGTGGCAAATGCGATTTGAGTTGATCGTGTTCCATCATAAACATTGATTTCAGGAGTTTTACCGGTCAGAACGCAATCAATGAAATACTGTAATTCTGAGCGATAGGCTTCATCAAAACGTTCCGGGAACGCTTCGACGCATTCTGTGACAACGCCCTGTTCGTTGTATAAAATTGCCAGGTTTTTTTGCGGGACTGGACTGATCCGGATCGATCCCTTTGTACCGACTATTTCTGTTTCGATATGATATCCGTGAGCTGCAGTTCGTCCTGTGTGAATGATTCCCATCGCATCATTTTGAAATTTGTAGAGTGCACAACCGGCTTCGGCATCACCGATTTCTGCAAATTGTGGGAATCCATAACTGGATCCGACAGCATAAACGGAGACAGGATCCGATTTAAGGAACCATCGCATCAGATCAATATCATGAATCGCCATGTCGATGAACAAGCCGCCGCTTGTTTTTGCAAATTTTAGTGCGCCCTCAATATATTTCAAAGGATCGACTCCCGTTGCTTTTACAAGGTAAGGTTCTCCAATCGCACCATCTTCTATTTTCGCTTTGGCATATACATACGATGGATCAAATCGCCGCATAAAACCGAGCAAAAAGACTTTTTCGGGGTGCTTTTCAACTGCTTTTTCCGCTGCAAAGCACTCATCCACTGTGATGCCCAACGGTTTTTCACAAAAAACATGTTTTCCCGCATCTAATGCCGCAGCAAGCTGTTTGCAATGTTCTCCGCTTGATGTGACGATTGCAACTGCCTGAATATCTGCTTTGGCAAGCATTTCATCATAATTGGTATAGCAGTCCTGAACATTCAGCTCATTTTTTGCATAGGCTAATTCGCTTTCCAATAAACTGCAGGCGGCGGTTAATTCTGCTCCGGGAATTTTAAATGCCAGATTTCTTGCGTGTATTTTTCCTAAACGACCCAACCCTGCAACTCCAATTTTTACCTTTTCCATATATGCTCCTTTTCATGGAATTTAATATATTGTCGAAAATGGTCTGCAATTCTGTCTGCAGGTATATTTGCGATCTGTATAACTGAGCTGTGAATCCTCGATCTGTAATGGATTATTTTTCATTCTCCGGTAATTTTCAATTGCCAGACGTGCATATCGAATTTTAGATATCCTGCAAGAATTAGATCGAGAACTGCAGAAAAAATGCAGATATTTTCATATACGATCGATTGATTGTAAAACTAAAAGTCAAATTTTTGAATAACCTTTCAAACCAGCAATTCGAAATCGGGTAAGAACTTTTGACCTAAGAGAGAAGTTTTGTTATCGTGTTGTTTTTGCGCAGAACGTAAACGAACTACGATAAAAAATAATTCACCCCTTAATACGAATCGTATTATTGATTTTAGAATAACAATTTATGATTTATGTCATATAATTTGTTTAAGAATCATAGCTTAATATCATCTATATATTTACTCGAGACTTGATATAATCAGTTATACCGTTGTAAACGTTTGCAATCCCAAATCGTTTTCCATTATTGCAGGCGTTTCGGCAAAATCCAGTTTGTGTAAGTTGTTATAAGTTTTCTATATTTTTAAGGAGAAGATAATGAAAAAGTATTTAGTATTAATTCTTATTGTTGTCCTTGCCATGGGAGTTCTTCCCGGAGCAGTAAGCGCTGCGGATAAAATCAAGATTGGTTATTCCTGCAACAACTTCAATGATACATTCCAGACTGTGATCGAAGGATATGCGAGAGCATATGCGGAAGCAAATGGTATCGATTATTCTTATTCGGATGCTGGCGAAGATGTTATTAAACAGCAGGATCAGATCAAGGCTTTTATTTCCGAAGGCGTTGATGCATTGGTTGTCGTCCCGGTCGATACAAGCGCGATGGATCCGATTATCAAATTAGCTGCCGAAGCAAAAATTCCGCTCGTTTTTGTCAATAGAAATCCCTTCGCTGGGCTCAAGGCTGAAGAAATTCCTGCCAACACGTATTATGTTGGTTCGGAATCAATCGATGCAGGTATTTTCCAGGCTGAATATCTTGTCAAAAAATTAGGCGAAGATGCAAAAGCAGGCTATGCGATCCTTGTCGGTATGCTTTCCAATGAAGCTGCTGTTGCTCGAACTGAAGGGAACAAACAGGTTCTGAATAAATATCCTGGTTACAAACTGTTGGCTGAGAAAAACGGTGACTGGCAGCGTGATCAGGGTATGTCCATTACTGAAAACTGGATTACCGCTTTTGGTGATGAATTGAAAGCGATTCTGGCAAATAATGACGAAATGGCACTTGGCGCCATTGAAGCGTTAGAAGCTGCAAAAATAAAAGACAAAGTAATCGTAATGGGTGTTGATCTGATTGACGATGCCAAGGTAGCGATTAAAGAAGGACGTCTGGATGCATCTGTGTTGCAGGATGGCAAAGGGCAGGGCGAAGGTGGAATGAAAATTGCCATGCAAGTTCTTGCCGGTGAAAAAGTAGATCCGATTACGATGATTCCGTATGTTCTGGTAACCCCTGAAAACATTGCAGATTTCGAATAATTTATTGGTCGTGAATCAAAGAGGAGGGAGGAAGGAATTCCCTTCCTCCTCTTTTTTTGGATTTTTTATTTAAGGAAATTTACATGCATCTTGTGATTAAAAGTCTTTTACTTTCTTTTCTATAGTTAGTAGAATATTTTTGAATTCAAGATGAAAAAAATCCTACGAGGAGAAGCGATGGAAAAAGAAAAAGATCTTCTGCAGATGGTGAACATTGAGAAGAATTTCCCAGGTGTGAAAGCCCTCAAAGGTGTAAATCTGAATGTCGGTTATGGTGAAGTTCATGCATTGGTAGGTGAGAATGGAGCCGGCAAGTCTACATTAATGAAATGTTTGATCGGATTGTATCCGGTTTCTTCCGGAGATATTTATTTTGCTGGAAAAAAGATTGAGCATTATTCAACTGCACAGGCATTGACGATGGGTATCTCTATGATCCATCAGGAACTGTCACCTGTTTTGTATCGCCCGATCATGGAAAACCTTTGGCTTGGAAGAGAACCGTTAAACCGATTCGGACTAGTCGATCATCAGGAAATGTATAACAAAAGCTTGAGGGTGCTGCAAGAAATTGAACTGGACGAAGATCCTCGCACTTTGATGGTAAATTTGACTGTTGCAAAGATGCAGATGGTGGAAATTGCGAAAGCGATTTCTTATGATGCCAAGTTGATTATTATGGATGAGCCATCCTCTGCTTTGACGGAACACGAAGAACAGCAGTTGTTCAAAATTATCCGGAAACTGAAAAAACAGGGTACTTCAATCATCTATATCTCTCATCGATTAGCTGAGATTTTTGAAATTGCAGATAAGGTAACTGTTTTCAGAGATGGAAAGAATGTTGGCACTGAAGCAATCGATCAATTAACGATGGATCAAATCATTACAATGATGATTGGCCGTACCATGGATGAGATGTATCCTAAAATCCCGTGTACGATTGGTGAAACAATCCTTGAAGTAAAGAATTTATCTCATAAAAAGTATTTTCATAATATTTCTTTTGAAGTACGAAAGGGTGAAATTTTCGGAATTGCCGGATTGGTAGGAGCTGGCAGAACGGAAGTGATTGAAACGATATTTGGCATGCGTCCAAAAATATCCGGCGAAATTTGGATTAATGGGAAACTGGCCGAAATTAATAGCCCTATGGATGGCATAGCCAATAAAATGGGCTTTTTAACAGAGGATCGCAGAGCAACAGGAATTTTTGCAGTATTGGGAGTGGATTCAAATATTGCGATTCCGAATTACGATCAATTCCATTCAAAAATCGGGCTGGTGGATGACAGAGCAGTTACAAAAGGGTGTAATGAATTTGTTGAGAAGATTCAGATCAAAACGCCGAGTCTGAAACAGGCAATCCAGAATCTCAGCGGCGGGAATCAGCAAAAAGTATTAATGGCGAGGTGGTTGATGACAGGGCCCGATATCCTATTCCTGGACGAACCGACTCGCGGAATCGATGTTGGCGCGAAAGCAGAGATTTATAAATTGATTACAATGCTCGCCAGTGAAGGAAAATGTATTGTGATGGTTTCTTCGGAATTGCCGGAAATATTAGGCATGAGCGACAGAATCATGGTGATGCATGAAGGGAAAATGACAGGCTTGTTGGAGAACTCATCGGATTTGACACAAGATACCATCATGCGGTATGCAACCGGAACGCAAGATGATTTTTAAGGGGATAGAAGAGGATTCAATGAAACATCAAAATCGATTGCAAGAGATATTTACAAAATATGGAATCGTGTTTGTATTAATCGTAATGATTATTGCGATGAGTATGATCAAACCGAGCTTTCGAACATTGAATAATATTTTGAATATTTTAACGCAATGTTCCGTGTATGGAATATTAGCGCTGGGTATGACCGTTGTAATTGTTTCGAAAGGAATTGATCTTTCTGTAGGTTCGATTTTAGCATTGTGCGCTGTGATAGCTGCCAGTCTGGGCCAGAGCAGTACGGCATCTACGAAATATTTTGCCAATATGGCCGAACTGCCGATTATTGTACCCATTCTGGCTGGATTATTGATTGGTGCGATTTGCGGTGCAATTAATGGTGGTCTGATTGCTTTTACCGGCATTCCGGCTTTTATTGCAACTTTGGGGATGATGACGATTTGCCGTGGTTTTGCATATATCTATACATCCGGAAAACCTGTCAGTACCTTAATTCCATCCTTTGAATTTATCGGGCAGGGACGACTGTTAGGAATACCAATGCCGGTAGTAATATACCTGGGCATGATCATCATTACAAAAATTTTATTGAATAACACACGCTTTGGAAAAAGAACTTTTGCTGTTGGAGGAAATATTAACGCGGCAGAAGTATCTGGCGTCAACGTAAAGAAAATCCTGCTTTGGGTATATACCTATATGGGGATGTGCGCCGGCGTTGCGGCAATTGTTTCAACCGGCCGAATGGTCTCAGCCCAACCCGGATTGGCTTCCGGCTATGAGTTGACTGCAATTGCGTCAACGACAATTGGCGGTACCAGTCAGTCCGGCGGGATCGGAACGGTCTGGGGCGCTGTAGTTGGTGCTTTGGTGCTTTCCGTTATGCGCAATGGTATGACAATTTTAGGAATCCAATCTTATTTGCAGCAAATCGTAGAAGGTGTTGTGATTATTGTTGCGGTTATTCTTGATATGAGAAAGAATGCACGCAAAGCTTAAAAGTAATTTCCGATTTTGAAAGAGTGGGGCTTAATAAAATAGCGATTCGAAATTGGGACAAAATAAGAA
>Ga0116193_1001588_pt1 | contig 18496 bp, 20 predicted proteins | sample AD_UKC115_MetaG_FD_89892 | JGI IMG/M metagenome (GOLD analysis project Ga0116193, IMG submission 89892) | Active sludge microbial communities of municipal wastewater-treating anaerobic digesters from Hong Kong - AD_UKC115_MetaG | ecosystem: Engineered > Bioreactor > Anaerobic > Digestate... | reverse complement strand
ATTCCACCAGATTGAAGTCCGGCTCTACGCTGCGCACGACCGCGCCCAGATTGATCTCCGCTGGTGCACGGGCCAGGCGCATACCGCCGCCCTTGCCGCGCACCGTCTCGATGAACCCGGCGAGCCCCAGCTGGTGGGTAATCTTCATCAGGTGCGCCTCCGAGATGCCATAGGCAGTCGCGACTTCGGCGATTGTGCACAACTGCTCGGGCCGCTGCGCGACGTACATCAGCAGGCGCAGCGAGTAGTCCGTCATGGTGGTCAGGCGCATCGCGAGTCCAGGGCAGCTCTCATGCCGGCATTTTGCCGGCTGCAGCGGGAAACTGTTTGACCGGACGCAGCAAACATCGACCGGTCAGCACCGCTTCCACCATCGACGTCACGTGATACTGAGTTTTCCATTCGGGATAGCCGCGATTGACGACATTCACGCTATCGCCTAGATTCCCGACGAGCGGAGGACTCATCGCCATACCGGTTGACTGAATCGCGCAGCAACGCACTGCGAACAAGGAGGACCCATGAACCACACTCAATCCGGCAGCGGGTTGCCCGACCGCCTTGGCGCCGACTCGCCGTCGGTGTCGCGCCGTCATTTCCTGCAGGCGACGCTCGCGGTTGCCGCCGCCAGCACGCTGCCCGGAGTCGCTGCCGCGCAGGCCTATCCCGCCAAGCCAATCCGGCTGATCTGCCCGTGGCCGGCGGGCGGCGCGACGGACGCGGTGATGCGGGCCATTGCCGAGAGCGCGGGCAAAGCCCTCGGCGGCTCAATGCTGGTGGAGAACAAGGCTGGCGCCAGCGGCATGCTCGGACCCAACGAACTGGTCAAGGCGGCGCCGGATGGCTATACCCTGTCGCAGCTGACCATTGGCGTCGCTCGCTTGCCACACATGCAGAAGATGCAGTTTGATCCGCTGAAGGACTTCACTTACATCGCCTGCCTGACTGGATATACCTTTGGCATCGTGGTGCGTAGCGACTCGCCAATCAAGAGCATCAAGGACCTCGTCGAGTATGCCAAGGCAAACCCCGAGAAGTTCACCTACGGTACGCCCGGCGCAGGAACAACGCCACATCTGGCTGTCGAGGAGTTCGCCGCCAAAGCCGGTATCAAGCTTTCGCACATCCCCTACAAAGGGGCGGCGGAGGGCGTGCAGGCGGTGCTTGGCGGCCATGTGATGTCGCACAGCGATTCCACCGGCTGGGCGCCACAGGTGGATGCCGGCAATCTGCGCCTGCTTGCGACCTACGGCAGCAAGCGCGCCAAGCGTTATCCGAATGTGCCGACGCTTAACGAACTCGGCTTCGAGACCATCTCCGATTCGCCCTTCGGTATCGGTGCACCCAAAGGCATGGATCCGGCCTTGACCAAACGCCTGCACGACGCGTTCAGGAAGACGCTGGACGACCCGGCCGTGCTCGCCACCTTCGACAAGTACGACCAGTCGGTGATCTACATGAACACGGCTGACTACACGAAGTTCATCGCTGACCAGTACGTCAAGGAGAAGGCGGTGATCGAGCGGCTCGGGCTTGGCGTCAAGGCTTGATCGGCCAACAGCCTGACATTGAAAGCCTCATTCTGTCAGGGCTCCGGGCATCAAATGGCCTGAAGTCGACATTCTGACGAATTGCCTGCCGAGCCCATATTGACTGGGCTTGCTGGTGAAAAGCTGAGGTCGAGAGCGGCTGCGTGGTGGGTACTACACCACCTTGACGCTGATGTCTGGCAGGCCTTCCAGCTTGCCCGTCATCACATCGCCGCGCACCACGGGCCCCACGTTTTCCGGGGTGCCGGAATATTTGATGTCGCCAGCCATTTGCTCGAACGCTTCCGAAAGCTTGCTGATCTGCTCTGCCACATTCCAGATCATCTGGTTGAGATCGGCATTCTGCTTGACGGTGCCGTTCACCAGCAACTGGATACGGCCCTTGCTTAAGTGACCGGTCTGGGCGACGCGGTGAATCGGGCCGATCGGTGCCGAGCGGTCAAAGCTCTTGCCAATTTCCCAAGGCTTCTTCTCATCGCCCATTGCGCGCTGCAGGTCGCGAAGCGTCATGTCGAGCCCCAGCGCATAGCCTTACACATGCGACAGCGCATCCGACATCGCGATATTGCGGCCGCCGCTCTTGAGCGCCGCCACCAGCTCGATCTCGTAGTGATAGTTTTTGGTCAGCGGCGGATACGGGTGATCGACCGTCTGCCCGGGCGGTACTAACTGGATCGCGTCGGTCGGCTTCTGGAAGAAAAACGGCGGCTCGCGGGTCGGGTCTGAGCCCATCTCGCGGGCATGCGCGGCGTAGTTGCGCCCGATGCAGTAGATACGGCGGACCGGAAAGGCCTCGTTGGTGCCAGCAATTGGGATGGTCGTCGTCGCGATCTTGAATGGAGTGGCGGGCGGGGCGTGCGCGCGATTCACGCTGATGGTAGTGGAGCACGCCGCAAGCGACGCAGCGCTACCGAGTGCGCCCGCCGTACCGAGTGACTTAAGGATATCGCGGCGCGTGGTGCCGCGCGGACTGAATTGGCCAGACATGATTCTCTCCCGTTGTCGTGACTTCGCGGCGCTGCCACGCATTGCAGTGGATGCGCTGCGTGATGAGGTCAAGAATACGCTGCAGCAACGAAAACGGGCGCCGCAGCGCCCGTTTTTCTCTGTCAATGTTCGCAAATAGTGAGGATTAGTCCTCGACGAATGTTTCGTCGCGCTTTTTGCGGATTGCTGGCATCGCGAGGATGATCAGCAGGATCAGTGACAGTACAAGCATGGTCGCGCTGATCGGACGCTGAATGAATACGACTGGGTCACCGCGCGAAAGCAGCAAGGCACGTCGGAGGTTTTCTTCCATCATCGGGCCAAGGATGAAGCCAAGCAGCAATGGGGCCGCTTCACACTCCAGCTTGGCAAAGATGTACCCGATCACGCCGAACACGGCAATGATCCAAACGTCGAATGTGGTGTTGTTTACTGTGTAGACACCGATACAGCAGAACACCAGAATCATCGGGTAGAGCAACCGGTAAGGGATCTTGAGCAATTGCACCCACATGCCGATCAGTGGCAGATTCAGGATCACCAGCATCAGGTTGCCAACCCACATCGAGGCGATCAGGCCCCAGAACAGCTGCGGGTTGGCAGTGATGACTTGCGGGCCGGGCTGGATGTTGTGAATCGTCATCGCACCGACCATCAGCGCCATCACAGCGTTGGGCGGGATGCCAAGTGTGAGCAGCGGGATGAACGAGGTCTGTGCACCAGCGTTATTCGCCGACTCCGGTGCGGCAACACCACGGATATTGCCTTTGCCGAATGCCGGTTTCGCATTGGCGCCGGCCATCTTTTTCTCGAGTGAGTAAGACGAGAAGGACGCGAGCAGAGCGCCGCCGCCCGGCAGGATGCCGAGAAGCGAGCCAAGCAGGGTGCCGCGAGTGATCGCGCCGGCGGAGTCCTTGAAGTCCTGCGCCGTCGGAAGTAGTTTGCCAACCTTGGCGGTGAAGATTTCCCTCGCCTCGCCCTTTTCGAGATTAATCAGGATTTCACCGATGCCGAAGATGCCCATGGCGACTGCAACGAAGCCGATACCATCCGTCAGTTCAGGCGTATCGAAACTGTAACGCGCAACGCCAGAGTTGACGTCTGTGCCTACCAAGCCAAGAACGATGCCGAGCACGATCATCGCGATTGCTTTCACGACCGAGCCATGCGCCAGCACCACGGCCGCAATCAGGCCAAGCACCATCAACGAGAAATAGTCAGCAGGGCCGAATTTCAGCGCAGCCTCCGACAATGGCGGTGCGAAAGCAGCGACGAGCAGCGTCGAGAACGAACCCGCGATGAATGAGCCAATCGCTGCCATACCGAGTGCGGCGCCAGCACGCCCCTGTCGGGCCATCTGGTAGCCATCAAGTGCAGTGACTACAGAGGAGGACTCACCGGGCAGATTCACGAGGATCGCAGTTGTCGAACCGCCGTACTGCGCGCCATAGTAAATGCCGGCTAGCATGATCAGCGCAGATACCGGCGGCAGAGCGTAGGTCGTCGGCAGCAGCATCGCGATGGTTGCCACCGGGCCGATGCCAGGTAGCACGCCGATGAGCGTACCGAGGAGGCAGCCGATCAGGGCGTACATGATGTTGGTGACAGTCAGCGCGACGCCGAATCCCAACGAAAGATTATTGAGCAGATCCATGGTGTCTACTTAGCTCCAGGGAAAGAGTTTCATCTGGAGTTTCAGACCCCACACAAACACCGCAGCGCAGAACAGGCACATGATCACCGTAATGATCGCCAGTTCGCGGTAGTTCTTGTCGTGAGCTGCGAAACCGGACAGCATGGTCAGCAGGATGATCGCGATCACCATGCCAAGCGAGGGCAGGGTGGCACCGAACAGCACGACCGCTAGTGTGACGATGAAGACCGGCTTCCATGTCCAGCCGATTCCCTCTGTCGCAGCCCATTGCGCCTGGTTCTTCAAGCCAATGCCGGCGACGATCACGCCGAGCACAGCCATCACACCGCCGAGAATGCGCGGAAAGTAGCCGGGCCCCATGCGGGCAGCAGTTCCCATCTGATAGTTGTATGCCCCAACAAAGAACACCACGCCGATGACGATAAACATCAAGCCGGCGAGCAGATCCTTGTTCTTAAAAAAACTGTTCAAGTAATGCCTCCTCCGAAGTAGTGACTCATTGATTATTGTTGACGAGACTGTCGGCTGCCTGTCCTTTTGGATTCGCAAAAACGAAAAAGCCACCCGAGGGTGGCTTTGTGCGTCGCAGCGAAGGCGCCGCGTCGCCGCGAGCGAGTTACTTCAGGCCAGCCTTGGCGCGCAGCTCGGCGAGATGCTTCTCGACGACCTGACCCTGCAGTCGTTGTGCCAGCTGCGGCTTTACTTCGTCGAAGCCCGGCACCTTTGCGTCACGCACGTCGTCCAGTTGAATGATGTGGTAGCCGAACGGGCTTTGCACCGGCTGCGGCGTGTACTTGCCCTTTTGCAACGCGATGAGCGCATCGGCGAATGGCTTGACGTAGTTTGACGGCACCGCCCAGTCGAGATCGCCGCCATTCTCTTTCGAGCCGGGATCTTTCGAGTTGGCCTTGGCCAGATCCTCAAACTTGGCGCCACTCTGCAGCTGCTTGATCAGCGCGTCGGCGTCCTCTTTTTTCTCGACCAGGATATGGCGAGCGCGATACTCCTTGTCGCCCAGTCCGGCCTTGATCGTTTCGTACTCTTTCTTGAGTACGTCATCGCCAACCGGGTTTGCGTTCAGGTATTCGCCGATGTATGCCCGGATCAGAATGGAGTCGCTGGCTACCTGCATCTGGGTTTTCATGGCGGTATCACGGTCCATACCCTTTGCGCGTGCTGCCCGCAGGAACAGCTCCCGATTGGTCAGCTCGTCGCGCAGCGCTGCCCGCAGCTCCGGCGAATCCGGCTGGCCCTGGGCCATGCGCTCCTTGAGGATGAGGTCGAACTGTGCCTGCGGCACCATGTCGCCGCCGGCGGCGGGCTTGGCCGCGGCTGCAGCCGGCGCTGCGGCCGGTTTCTTGGCTGCCGTTTGGGCCACGGCTGTGGAGCCGACGACGGCGAGCAGCAGGGTAGCCGCGAGCGTTTGACGATAGATCATTGAAGATTCCTGTTGTTGGAGTTGTCGTTGGTTGATGAAAGTTCTTCGGGCGTGCTGGTGACCAGTGACAGCGCGTGAATGCGCGCCGGCATGAGATCGGCGACCAGCCGGTAGACCGCCCGGTGGCGGGCGACCGTGGATAGCCCGGAAAACGCGTTGGACACGATTTTCGCCGATAAGTGCCCGCCACCGGTATTTCCGGCGTGACCGGCATGTTTTGCCGAATCATCGGTCACTTCGACAGCGAGCGGTGCCAATGGCGCCAGACGCTCAATGAGCAGTGCAGTCAGTTCACTCATGCCGGCAGCCAGATTGCGTTCAAGCCCGATCACCGCCTGTGGGGGTATTGTCTGCCGGATCAGCTTCCTTCATGTACTTGGCGAGCACGATCACATTGGCTACGGTGAACGCGAAAAAGATACCCATGGCCCACCACACCTTGAAATTGACCCAGGCGTCGAGGCTGTATTGCGTTGCCACGTAGCCGTTCAGCGCGGCCATCAAGGCGAAAAAGACGATCCACGCCCACGTGATGCGACCCCACACGGCATCCGGCGCCTGAATTTGCGCCTGCTGGAAAAGCACGCGAATCCAGTCGCGGCGCAGTATCAGTTTGCCGAACAGGAGTGTCAGGCCGAAGGCTCCGTACAGCGCTGATGGCTTCCACTTGATGAAGGTTTCATCATGCAGCAGCAGCGTCGCGCCGCCAAAGATGACGATGATCGCCAGCGACAACCACTGCATGGTGCTGACCTTGCGCGCGGCGAACCAGGCATAGGCGATAGCCAGCACTGAGGCTGCAATCGCGACACCGGTAGCAAAGTAGATGTCTTTGAGCTTGTACGCGGCGAAGAACAGGATGATCGGCGCGTATTCGAGGATGAACTGCATGGGAGCGCATTGTATGCAGTCGCCGAAGTGGGCTTGATTGCCGGCGTTACAGAATTAAATTGATGGCAATGAAATTGTGTACAATATAAATTGAAACGTGCGCTGGGCAAGCTGGGCAAATCAGCCCGCCCGCCGCGGCTGCGAGTGGCCAGTCAACCGAGATACAAAAACGACTGCAACTGCCGACGACGCCCAAGACCTGTCAACCGAATCCGATGAAGCCCGCCAGCAACATTCTCGACCTCGATGCCCAGCTCTGCTTTGCGCTCTACTCGTCGTCGCTGACAATGACCAAGGTGTACAAGCCGTTGCTCGCCGAGCTCGGCCTCACTTATCCCCAGTATCTGGTGATGCTGGCGCTGTGGCAACACGGCAGCCTTGGCGTCGGCGAACTCGGGGAGCGGCTATTCCTCGACTCTGGCACGCTGACGCCTCTGACCAAACGGTTGCAGGCGCTTGGCTTGTTGCTGCGGCAGCGCAGCGAACGCGATGAGCGCCACGTCGAACTCTCGCTCACGCCCGCCGGCAAGCGGCTACGTGCAAGGGCGGAGGCCATTCCGCGCTGCATCCTGCAATTGTCGGGCTGCGATTTGCCCACCATCGAATCACTGACGCGCGAGTTGCAGGCCTTGCGCGACCAACTGGTTGCCCGAACGGCGACCCAGCCTGCGCCCACCCCTTGTCCCGAAAGTTAAGGAAGCATATGTCTCTCGAAAAAGTTCTCTACCGCGCACAAGCCACCTCGACCGGGGGCCGTGAAGGCAGATCGCGCTCGTCCGACGGCATTCTCGATGTCAAGTTGACGACGCCCAAGGAGCTGGGCGGCAATGGCCTGCCCGGTACCAACCCTGAGCAACTGTTTGCCGCCGGCTACAGCGCCTGTTTCCTCGGTGCCCTCAAGTTCGTCGCCGGCAAGGCCAAAGTCGCGCTTCCCGCTGACACCACCATCACAGGCGACGTTGGCATCGGCCCCTTGCCCACGGGCTTCGGTATCGAGGTGACGCTGACGGTCAGCATCCCCGGCGTTGATCGCGCGGTGGCGCAAGATTTGGTCGACAAAGCGCACATCGTGTGTCCGTACTCAAATGCGACCCGCGGCAACATCGACGTGACGCTCAAATTGGCCTAGCCAGAGGGCGGGGTGCAGGGGGCGACTAAACTCCCCAGCGCCGCGCAAGCCGCGAAAAGTCAAACGTCGGGCCGGGATCAATCTTGCGCCCGGCGGCGATTTCACTGTGCGTTGTGACAGCGCGAATCGGGTAACGGGTCGCTACGGCGGCGAGCAGCGGGTCAAGTGCGGCGTATTGCTCGGTCGTGAAAGATTGCACCGCATCCCCCTCGATTTCGATGCCGATCGAGTAGTCATTGCACGCGTGGCGACCGCGCCAGCATGACACCCCGGCTTGCCAGGCCCGATCGTCGCAACTCACGAACTGCTGCACTGTCCCGTCGCGGCGCAGGAAAAAGTGCGCCGATACCTGCATGTGCGCTATCGACTCAAGCTCGGCATTGCCGTCGGGATCCAACCGGTTCTCGAAGAAGGCTGCAACTTCATCGCCGCCAAACACGCCCGGCGGCAGGCTGATGTGATGCAGCACCACCAGATCGACCGTGGTGCCGTGCGGTCGCGCATTGAAATTAGGGCTGTACCGGCGCTCGGCAGCTAGCAACCAGCCGGCGTCCCACGCCATCGCAGGATCAGTGGCCTTTGCGCTATTCATCGTCCGGTTCAAGGCCGAGCCGCTCCAGCCGGTAACGCATCGAACGGAACGTGATGCCGAGCAACTTGGCGGACTGAGTGCGATTGCCACGGGTCTGCGCCAGCGCCAGCTCCAGTGTTTCGCGCTCGGCACGGTCGAGAAAGTCCTGCAGCGGCGTTCGTCCCGCCAATGTACCGGAGCCAGTGGGCGTGGAAGTCGCTGCTGCCTGCGTGACGGGATTGTCGTCGACAGTTAGACGCAGGTCCGACGCCTCGATTCGCGCGGGGTTGTCCGCCAGCGCCATAGCCCGTTCGAGTACGTTTTCAAGCTCGCGCACGTTGCCTGGAAAGCTGTAACGGGTCAGCGCAGTGATTGCCGCAGGGGTGAGTGCAACCGTCATGCCGCTGGCTATGCGAGCCAGCGTACGCATCGCGATGACCGGGATGTCTGAGGCGATTTCACGCAGCGCAGGCATCGAAACCTGCAATACGTTCAAGCGATAAAACAGGTCTTGCCGGAACTGTCCCGACTGCACAAGTGCGCCAAGGCTCTTGTGCGTTGCGCTGACAATACGAACATCAATGGCGTCTTCGGCCGTGCTGCCCACCTTACGCACCTTCCGCTCCTGGATAGCCCGCAGCAATTTGACCTGCAATTGCAACGGCAGGTCCGCGACTTCGTCGAGGAACAGTGTGCCGCCCGATGCTGCCTGAAAGAACCCATCGCGATCACTCTCCGCGCCTGTGAATGCGCCTTTGCGATAGCCAAAGAATTCGCTCTCCATGAGATTTTCGGGGATCGCGCCACAGTTCACCGCGACGAACGGGCCGCTTGCGCGCGGCCCCGAGGCGTGCAGGATTCGCGCCGCCAGCTCCTTGCCCGTTCCGGACTCACCATGAATGTGTACCGGTGTCTGGGTATTCGCCAATTTTGCCAGCAGGCCCCGCAGCGCCTCGATTGTCGGCGAATCACCGATAAGGGCCGGTGCGCTGGCTGGCAATTGTGCGACGGCCGCGATCGTGCTGCCGTGCGTCGGGCCATGGGCCGACGGCGCCACCGCGCTGGAGCGGCGTTCCGGTACCTTGATGGCCGATTTGACCAGCGTGCGCAACTGGTCCAGTGATACCGGCTTGGCGAGATAGTCGAATGCTCCTGCCTTTAGCGCTGCGACAGCGTTGTCTGCGTTGCCGAACGCGGTAATGACTGCGCACGGCAAGTCCAGCCCGCGCTCAGCAATAGCCGCCAGCACGTCAAGGCCCGTGCCATCACCGAGTTGCATGTCGGTCAGACACAGTGAGTAAGTCTGCCGGTCAAGGGCCGCCAGGGCGCTCTCACGGGAATCAGCGGTGACCACTTCGAGGCCGAGCTTGGTCAGCGTCAACTGCATCAGGGTCAGCAGATCGGGTTCGTCGTCAACCACCAGCACGCGCGGGGCAGTCTCAAGTTTTTTGGCCATGTTGGCGCCTGTTAGTGAATCGGCATCAAGGGTAATTCGAGCACAAACCGGGCGCCTTTTTTCGAGGACCCGAGACGAACGCTACCACCGTTCGCAAGCGCCAGTTCGCGTACCAGGTAGAGGCCGAGGCCTGTGCTACCGCTGCCGCTGTAGAACGGCTCGAAGATCCGGTCTGCGATGTCGGCAGGGACGCCGCTGCCGTCGTCCATCACGGTGATCACCGCACGCTGCATCTCGTCTTCGACTGTCACCGTGACGGTGACGCTGTTGTCCACTTTGCACGAATGACGCCAGGCGTTGGACAGCAGGTTGACCAGCATTTCCTCGAAGTGGCCGCGGTCGGCATAAATCGTCGCGCGCCCTTGCGTGGCGACGCGGAACGCGCTGCGTGGCGCTGGCAATGTGACGGTCAAGTCCTCGATGAGTTCGGCAATGGCCGTTTCGATTTCTACCGCAATCGGCGTGCCACGGTCGCGACGACCGAGCAAAGACACATCACGTACGATGCGGTCGATGCGATCGACGTTCTTGTCGATCATTGTTGTCAGCGCCCGCGCCTCGGGGCGTTCGGCGATCTCCTCGCCGATCAGCTGCGCGGCCTGCTTGATGGCGGACAGCGGATTGCGGATTTCATGCGCAATACTGGCCGAAAGTCGGCCGAGCGCCGCCAGCTTGATTTGTTGGGCCTGCGCTTCAGCCTGCTCCATGTCTTCAAGGAATACGAGGGTTCCCGCCCGCTCCTCAAGGTCTACCGGCATCATTCGCGGCACCAGCGAGCGCTGGCCATCACGGGTTCGGATCGGCGAGGCATCGAGTGTGCTGCCAGAGAGGAAGAAGGCCTGCCAGCGGGCGTGGAGGTCCGGCGATAGCTCATGCAGTTGCACCCCACGTTGCATCGATGCCTCGTCACCACCGAGCCAGCGGGTTGCCTGCGGGTTGGCCATAACGATCTGACCCAGCGCGCCAACGACAAGTACGCCGTCCTCGAGTTCGTTGATCACCACCTGGTTGATGTGGGCGAGGCGACGGACATCGGCTGTACGTAACGCGGCTCGATGTTCCGACTCCTCGGCGCTGCGTCCGAGCAACATTCCAAGCAAAGTAAGCAGAAAGTAGCCGGCGCCGACCAGTGCGGCCTGTGTGATCGCCTGCACAGAGCCGGCTCGCAGCAGCAATTCCGCCAGCAGCAGAGCAATCGAAGCCAGCGCCGCATGGGCCAATGCGATGCGGCTGCGCAGAAACCACCCGTGTGCCGCGAGAATCGGGTAGAGGTATGTTGCCAGCGTCGTCGCAGGGGTGTGGGAATCGAAGAAGGTGCTGACGATGAACAGCAGGTCGATGGCCAGTTGCGCCAACAGCAAGCCGCTGGTGCCCCCCTGGAAACGCCCGAGCATCGCCACGCTGAGCAGCGCCCAGACGGCATAGGCTGAGCTTGCGGCATAGCTGAACGACGCGAGATTGGTCGTTCCAGACGCCACTGCAAGCGCAATTGCCACCACGCAGCGATACAGCGCCAACAGCCGCAGCACCCGCAGCGGCGTGCCCGCCAGCGCACCCCGAAGTGCGCCGTCAATCACTATTTCGTCAGCGCCGGTTTGCACAATGGGCGTCGCCGCAGCCGTATCCGGTTTCAGTCATCACGGCGCTCGATTTCGGCAGGTAGACGCCGCATCTGCCGCAGCGAATCATCGGTTCATTGGCGGCAGCGCGCTCCCGTTTTTCGCGATCGCGGCGTTCGCGTTTCGTCTGGTGGGCCGAAAACATGCGCAGCGCCAGCAGAATCAGAAAGAAGACAACAACCCAGAAGATGATTTTTCCCACGTAGCAATCCGGCGCCATCAGGCGCATCGCGAGTAGACTTCAATCGAGTCTAGCAGTGAAGCCGCTGCCGCGAGTCTGGCGGTAGCGTCGACGGGAATTCACCAGAAAGGGTAGGGCGCGGTATGTCGAAGCAGGCGGGCAATGAACCTTGGGCGGCGTGGGCCGAGTCCATGCAGAAAATGATGAGCAATCCGGCAGCGCTGAATCCGTTTGCCGGCATGATCGGCATGCCCGGCGTGCCAGGTATGCCGGGCAGCGGCGCGGCGGGCGGTGCCTTTGATCCGCAGCAGTTTATGAAGGCGATCGACCCGGTCGAGATTGAACGACGCATTCAGGATTTGCGTGCTGTCGAGTCGTGGATGAAGCTGGCATTGTCGGGCGTGGAAGTATCGATCCGCACGATGGAGATGCAACGTGACGCCTATGCTTCGTTCAACAAGATGAGCGAATCGGCAAGCAAAACGATGAACGACAGCGCCGAGGCGGCGGTAGCGGCGGTGCGCGGCACCCGTTCGGTCAAGCGGGCCGCGCGGGGGAGTGCGCGGAAACGCTGACCGCGCGGGATCGCCAGCTTGACTGGCTGGCGGTCAGCTTCTCGCCAAGAGCCCCATTGGGACAGGGCTTACTGTCTATCGCATGCCAAAGCCGACTTTGGCGAGATTGTCCGAGTAGCCGGTCGTTAGCCCCCAACGCACAAGGCTTCCGCAAAGCGGCACGCGGAAGCTATCGCCGACCACGTGGCGGCTTTTGCCTGTCGACGGGGGCGCGGTGCCGCTACTTGGCGATGCCGATGGCCTTCATCACGGCGCCCAGATCAGCGTCGGACTTGTCAGCGAACTTGCCAAGATCGGCCGCTCCCATGGTGTTGAGCCCGAAGCCACGCGCGTCGAGCGCGGCTTTCCACTCTGGCGAGGCCTGAATTTTCTTCATGGCTGCTTCCAGCTTGTCGACGGCCTCCTTCGGCATGCCCTTCGGCCCCATCAGCGACAGGAAAGATTGCAATTCCCAGTCCAGCCCTTGCTCCTTGAGTGTGGGGGCGTCCGGGAAGGCGGGGATGCGCTGCGGTGTCATCGCTGCCAGCAGGCGCACCTTCCCGCTCTTGATCAGCGTCGAGGCCTCAGCCGGCGCCACGGTTGACACCTGGATGGAGCCTGCAACCAGCTCTTTCAGGCCCGACGCCGCGCCGTCAGACGGAATCCAGCCGATTTGGTCAGGCTTCATGCCTGCCTTCATGAGCATGCCGGCCAGCGCGAGATGCCAGATGCCACCCTGGCCAGTGCCGGATGCTTTCAGCTTGCCCGGATTGGCTTTGGCGTCGTCAAGCAAATCTTTCAGCGTTTTGTACTTGCTGTCGGCAGCAACTTCGACACCAGCCGGCACAAAGTTGAGCAGGCCAATCGGCGTGTAGTCGCGTGGCGTGAGCTTGGTGAGCCCCATCCAGTGCATCATGTTGATCTCGACCGTCACCGTACCGATCGTGTAGCCATCCGGCGCCGCCTCGGCGATCGCACTGTGCCCGACGACTCCGGAGCCGCCGGTGCGGTTGACGACGGTAAACGGCTGCTTGAGCTCCTTCTCCAGCATGGCCGCCATGGTGCGGGCGTGATAGTCAGTTCCACCACCAGCGCCCCAGGGCACGATGACGGTGACCGGGCGGTTTGGATATTGCGCGAACGCCGCTGCGGCAATCACTGCCGTCATACCGACCGCCAGCGTCTTGCGAATCAAATGCTTCATGGTTTCCTCCTTTTGTGATCAGCGCGACAGCCGCCAGGCTGCTCCGGCCATCGAGAACCAGTCTATCAGTCATACGACAACCGAAAAGCCGGACCAGTGTTGCTTCACGCACAGCAGATCGCTGAGTGAGCTGTGGATCAAGTAAAATGCAATTATGTTGCGATTTAGGGCCGACGGGCCGCGAATGCGGGTTTTGGTCTTTCTCACGCAGCCCACGCTGCCTTCTTCACCGCTCCCGCTTTGACGTTACTCGCCATCATCATCGCTGCCGTCTTCGGCGGCATCGCGTCTTGCGCCGTCGCCGCGTTTGCGCTTTACGCCAAACTCACGTCGATTGAACGCTGGGTGGCGTTCGCCGTCGGCGCGATGCTCGCCGTTGTCTTTCTTGACATCCTGCCTCACGCCCTCTCGGAGGGCGTGGCGCCAGCGTCGTTAATGGCCTGGGTGCTGGGCGGTGTGCTGTTCTTCTTTTTCCTGGAAAAGCTGGTGATTTGGCGGCATTCGCACGGCGACCTGACGCCCGGTGGTGCTGCGGACGACCATGGTCATGCCCATCACCATGGCCACAGCCATGGACACCATCACGACGGCGGCCGGTCGGGGCTCATGGTATTGATCGGCGATTCGCTGCACAACGCGACCGATGGCGTGGTGATCGCCGCCGCGTTTCTTGCGGACTTCAAACTTGGCGTGGTGACGTCGCTGGCCATCATTGCCCATGAAGTGCCACAGGAAGTCAGCGACTTTTTCGTCCTGCTGCACTCAGGCTATAGCCGTGGCAAGGCATTTCTTTACAACCTGATCTCAAGTCTGGCAATGGTGGTCGGAGGCGTGGTCGCGTACTTCGCCCTGGAGCGGGCCGAGGCCTATGTGACGCCGGTGCTGGCGTTCGCCGCCGCTTCCATGCTTTATGTGGCGGTTGCTGATCTGATTCCGACGCTGCATCGCCGATTTTCGCTTTCCGACACGTTGCAGCAGATGGTGATGATCGGACTCGGTGTGGCCACCGTCACCTTCACCCATTCATTGCTTCACGCCGGGCACTAAACTACGCTGCTGCAGCGCAACACCACGCGGGATATCTCTAGCCGCTACGGGACGATCCGCTGCCATCGTCGTTACTCTGCGGCGCGACACTTCGTGGCCGGGGACGGCGTAATCCGCGCGTCCACAGCAATATCGCCATTGGCAGGACGCCGAGTACCAGCACCCGCACCACCGCTTTCAGCAAGGTGTCAGAAACAACGGCGATCATTACAACTACGTAAAGCCAGCCGATCGCGACGATGTACATCGGTATGTGTTCAAGTAAGCAACACTTGATGTTACTTCTGCCGCATCATAGTGCGAAACACGTGCCCGGGCATTGCCAGCGCATGGCACGTTGGCTACATTGATTCCAAGGAGCGGCGGTGATGAGTGCAAGAAAAGCGGACGACCAAAACGGTAACCCCTTCGCGGCCTGGATGCAGAACAATCCATTCGCCGCCATGCCGAATGCGACGGGCGCCACCTCCGGCAATCCCTTTGTTGCCGGCATGGATGCACTGCAGACAATGATGTCCGGCAATCTTGGCGCGCAACCGTGGCCTGCTTCAGCGGTGACTTCGTACGCTAAATCGGGCCTGCCAGCCACCCCGGAAGCCGGCTGGTGGTGGTTGCCTTCGGTTCGGCCAGAAGTCTTTCAAGCCGCGCTCGGCAAATGGTTCTCGCCCGACGCCGACATCGCGTCACTTGCCGCTTCGGACCGCCGGTTCCGCGGCGAGGGCTGGCAGTCTCAGCCATTCTTCCAGAGCGTGCGCGATCAATATTTGCGCACCGCAGCGTTCTGGCGCGATGTGGTGCAGCATGCTGATCTGGACGAACGCGAACGGCACCGCGCGAAGTTTTTCCTGGAACAATTTCTCGACGCCAGCGCGCCCAGCAATTTTTTCCTGACCAACCCCGACGCCATCCAGCGCGCGGTCGAGACCAAAGGCGAAAGCGTCAAGCATGGCATGGAGAACCTCGCCCACGACATTGAGGCGGGCCACATCGCCATGACCGACGAAACGGCGTTCAAGGTTGGCGATAATCTCGCCATCACGCCTGGGCAAGTGGTGTTCCGCAACGAGCTGGTGGAGATCATTCACTACACGCCGACGCAAAAAACCGTATACCAGCGGCCACTGCTGATTGTGCCGCCGTGCATCAACAAGTTCTACATCCTCGACCTCAAACCCGAGAATTCCTTCGTCGCGCACGCCGTGGCGCAGGGGTTTGACGTGTATCTGGTCTCCTGGCGCAACGTGCCGGACGAGTTGAAGACGTTAACTTGGGAAGACTACCTGGAAGAGGGGGCTCTCACGGCCATCGACGAAGTGCGCAGTCATGCCGGGATCGAAAAGATCAACGTGCTGGGTTTTTGTGTCGGTGGCACCATTCTGGCCAGCGCACTGGGGGTGCTTGCCGCACGCGGGGAGCTCGACGACTTCATTGAAAGTGCGACCTACCTAACAACGTTGCTCGACTTCAGCGAGCCGGGTGACATCAAGGCGTATCTGGGCGAGAGCACCTACCAGATGCGGGTGCAGCAGTATGGGGCGGACGGGACCGGCGGCATGATGAGGGGCTCGGAACTGGCGCAATCCTTCGCCTCGCTTCGTGCCAACGACTTGATCTGGAATTACGTCGTCAACAATTACCTCAAGGGTCAGGACCCGCCCGCGTTCGACCTGCTCTACTGGAACGGCGATTCGACCAACCTGCCGGGGCCGATGTATCTGTATTACATCCGCAACTTCTATCTCGACAACAAGCTCACCGAGCATGGTGGGATCAACATGCTCGGCGAAGACGTCGATCTCGCACTCGTCGACGTGCCGAGCTATGTCTATTGTTCGCGGGAAGATCACATCGTGCCGTGGAAGAGTGCCTTTGCCTCTGCGGAACTGTGGGGCGGTGATGTCGAATTTGTGATGGGCGCGTCGGGGCACATCGCCGGGGTCATCAATCCGCCGGGGCCGAAAAAGCGCAGTTACTGGACGGGCAACTTCCCGGCACCGACGCCGGAAGCCTGGGACAGCAAGGCGAAGGAGCACCCCGGCAGCTGGTGGCCTCATTGGTACGCCTGGCTGGCACCGCATTCCGGCAAGCGGGTGGCTGCGAAGAAGCAGCCGAAATCCAAACTCGGCGCAGCGCCGGGCACTTATGTGATGGCGAAAGCCTGAGCACAACTTTTCGCGGCCGCGGTCGTGCCGCGGCAGCAGTTTTCGAGACGACAACAAGGAGAGAGAAATGTCACGTATTGCACTGATCACCGGCGGCATGGGCGGCTTGGGCGAAGCCATCTGCATCAAGATGGCCGCACTGGGCTATCAGGTTGTCACCACCTATTCGCCAGGCAACAAGACGTGGAAGGAGTGGCTGGAATCGATGAAGCAGCAAGGCCACAACTTCAAGGCTTATCCCTGCGACGTGGCCGACTTCGACTCCTGCAAGGCCTGCATTGAAGTGGTGACCAAAGAGGTCGGTCCGGTGGACGTGCTGGTCAACAACGCCGGTATCACCCGTGACATGACCTTCAAGAAGATGGACAAGGTCAATTGGCATGCCGTGATGTCCACCAACCTTGATTCCACCTTCAACATGACCAAACAGGTGTGTGACGGTATGCTGGACCGCGGTTGGGGCCGCATCATCAACATTTCGTCGGTGAATGGCCAGAAGGGCGCCTTCGGTCAGACCAACTACTCCGCCGCCAAGGCGGGCATGCACGGCTTCACCAAGGCGCTGGCGCTGGAAGTGGCGCGCAAGGGCGTGACGGTCAACACCATCTCGCCGGGCTACATCGGCACCAAGATGGTCATGGCAATTCCGCAGGACGTGCTCGACAGCAAGATCATTCCGCAGATCCCGATGGGGCGTCTCGGCAAGCCGGAAGAGGTGGCTGGTCTGGTGGCCTACCTGGCCAGCGAGGAAGCCGCGTTCCTCACCGGCGCCAACATCGCGATCAACGGCGGCCAGCACATGCAGTAACGCGCACAGCTTCGCTCCGGCAAACGCCGCTGGGGCGTGCGTTGTCATCCAACGGGGCTCATGGCTTTTCGCTGTATGCCCCGTTTTCATTGGGCTCCGCGTTAAATTTGGGCGCATGTCGACTAGTGCGAATTTGCGCTTCAAGCCCGCATACGATGGCGCATCGTTCGAAAAGCCGCCTCTGTAAACCGGTGCTGATGCGGCGGTCGCAGCGATCATGAGGCTGTCATTTTCATTGTGTTTCAGCGCATCGTCCGCAGTCGCGGTGTGCACGTGCTGGCGTGTGACAATCAATTCTTCCGGCTGCGGCCAAGGCAGTGCCGGTCCATCCCCATCCCCATTCCCATTCCATATTTCATTCCATGCCGGTCGCCGCCACGCATCCACCGCTCGTTCTCATCCCTTGTGACAACCGTATGTTCGGCGATGTGCCAATGGTGGTGCTCTACAACCGTTACTTCGACGCCGTGCGCGATCAGGCCGGCTGCCTGCCGATCCCGCTGCCCTGTACCGGTAAGGAAGACCTGGAGGCCTACCTGTCGATTGCTGACGGTGTCATGCTGACCGGATCGCCAGCCAACGTGCATCCCTCGCATTTCGGGCAGGCCGTGCACGACGAGTCGCTGCCGCTCGACGCCATGCGCGACGCCACGACGTTGCCGCTGATCCGCCGCGTCGTCGAGCTCGGCATGCCGCTACTCGCGATCTGCCGGGGCTTGCAGGAGATCAACGTTGCACTCGGCGGCAGACTGCATCAGGCGATTCAGGAGCTGCCAGGGCGCGACGACCATCGCGGTGCGCGCGGTCGTGCCGGTGCGTTGACGCCCGAGCGTTATGCGCCAGCACACCCGGTCATGGTCACCCGCGGCGGTTGCCTCGCGGCGATTCTCGGGTGTGACGAAGTGGTGGTGAATTCGGTGCACGGCCAGGGCATCGACCGGCCCGCCGACGGCGTGCGCGTCGAGGCGCTGGCGCCGGATGGACAAATAGAAGCCATCTCGCTGGCCGCCCATGCCGGCTTTTCGCTGGCGCTGCAATGGCATCCGGAGTGGCGTGCATCCGAGGATGCCACTTCGCAGAAGATCTTCGCTGCTTTCGGTGCGGCGTGCCAGACCTGGTGCGCTGCGCGGCAGCGGTAGCCGCTGGGCAGACGCTACCGTCATGCTGCGTAGAGCAGCGACTCGACCGCCACGCCGCCGGACTATGACCGGTGTCAATACCCGGACAAGGCCGAGCTCATAACCT
>Ga0116193_1001583_pt1 | contig 18552 bp, 10 predicted proteins | sample AD_UKC115_MetaG_FD_89892 | JGI IMG/M metagenome (GOLD analysis project Ga0116193, IMG submission 89892) | Active sludge microbial communities of municipal wastewater-treating anaerobic digesters from Hong Kong - AD_UKC115_MetaG | ecosystem: Engineered > Bioreactor > Anaerobic > Digestate... | reverse complement strand
TCTCTGGCAGGAGATTCGCTGCGCAGTGAATAAAAAGCTCTCTTTCACCATGCTCAAGAATTCCACCAAGCTTAACCCCCTTAGGCTCACCAACAAGCTCTATAGGAACATGAGTCTTAATCTTTTCACCCTTTGTAATCCTGTAAAAATCAAGATGCAAAACCCTACCTGAAACAGGATCCCTCTGGTAATCCTTTACATAGGCAGTCATTTCCTTCTCTGCAAGCCCATCTACCTTAAGAGTAAAAAGCACGCTCTCAGAAATGTGGCCCTTAAAAAGGGTCAAAAAATCCTTTTCTTTAACCTTTATAGCATCTGATTTCCCATGGGAATAAACAACAGCAGGAATATAACCCTGTACTCTCAGCCTGTAGCAGGAGTTTTTACCTCTCTCGGTCCTAACCTCTGCATTTAAAAGCCTACCATCCATTTTCCTTATACCTCTTATTATAAATTTAAAATAATTGCAAAAAATTTATGCCTCTAAATAAACAAAGAGCTTACAGATTCTCCATTATGAATCCTTCTTATAGCCTCACCAAACAATGGCGCTATTGATAATATCTGCATATTTCTCAACTTTTTATGATCTGGTAATGGGATTGAGTTTGTAAATATAATCTCTTTAAACTCAGCTCTGCGAAGATTATCAACAGCGTTATCAGAAAGCACAGCATGGGAAAACAAACAATAGACATCATTTGCCCCTCTTTCCTTAAGAGCAAAAGCTGCCTTTGTTATTGAGCCTGCTGTATCAACAATATCATCTATAAGTATACAATTTTTGCCTTTAACTTCTCCAATTACATTCATGATATCAACTACATTTGCCTCTGGTCTTCTCTTATCAATAATAGCAAGGCTTGAATTGAGCTTTTTTGCTAAAAATCTTGCTCTATCAACACCACCTGCATCAGGGGACACAACAACAACATTTTCCAGAGAAAGGCTTTTTAAATAGTCTATGGCTATTGGAGAAGCATATAGATTATCCACCGGGATATCAAAAAATCCCTGGATCTGATCAGCATGGAGATCCATGGTCAAAACTCTATCAGCACCAGTTACCTGTATTATATTTGACACAACCTTTGCGGATATTGGAACCCTTGGCTCAACCTTTCTATCCTGGCGAGCATAACCAAAATATGGGATTACAGCTGTTATTCTTGAAGCAGAAGCCCTTACAGCTGCATCTATCATAAGAAGGAGTTCCATTATATGGTCATTTGAGGGATTGCATGTGGATTGGATAATAAATACATCATGAGCACGCACATTATCCTTAAGCTTTACAGATATCTCCCCATCCTTAAATCTCTTAAGCTCAATGCCAGAGAGTTCAGTCCCAAGATATCCTGCTATTTCCTTAGCAAGCTCAATATTGGACGAACCTGAAAATAATTTCAGAGGGCTATTATTCATAAAATTTATCCCCGTTCTTCTTCGAAACATATTCTTCCAGTGCATTTAACTCTTCCCGTGTATTTACACCTCTACCTTCAATAGGATCTTCCAGAAGAAAAGTTTTTACCGAAAATCCCTTTTTTATTATAAACTTAAGAACATCTGGCAAATAGTATTCTCTCTGGGCATTATTTGTATCAATCCCCTTTAATCCATCAAAAAGGAGTTTGCTATCAAAAATATATGTCCCACTATTTACCTCTTTTATACTCTTTTCATACGGAGCAGCATCTTTTTCTTCAACTATTCTGGAAAAAACCCCATTTTCATATACTATTCTACCATAGCCTGTGGGATTATCAAGAATCATAGTAGCCACAACAGCCCCACAACCAGGCTCAGAAATCTCCTGTGCAAGCCTTTTGAAAGTCTCTGGCCTTACCAGAGGCACATCCCCACAAGCAACAATTATATATCCATCAAAATCCTTAAAACAGGGCTCTGCCTGCATCACAGCATGACCTGTGCCAAGCTGTTCATGTTGCCAGGCATAAATAACACTCTCACCAAGGGTATTAATAACCTCATCACCTTTATATCCAACAACCACTACAATGGGATCAACAGCAGCTTTTCTTAGGCTATCCACAACATGTCTGATTAAAGGCTTTCCGCAAAGTGGATGAAGGACTTTTGGGAGCTCTGACTGCATTCTAACTCCCTTACCCCCGGCAAGAACAATAGAAGAAATTTTCTTAATTGTTCAACTCCTGAAAATTTATTATCTGAGGCGCAAGGATTCGAACCTTGGAATGCCGGGACCAAAACCCGGTGCCTTACCACTTGGCTACGCCTCAATTGTGTGTGATTCATACCAGAAAAAACTTAAGACACTTTTCATAAAACAACCGAAAAATGTCAACAACTATTTCACTTAATTTCACTCCCGGTGGCAAATTCAAGTGGCAATCATCTCAGCAAAAAAGCACCTATTACCTTCCCTCTTTAATTTTTCCATAGACAACAGGGCATCTTCTCTGCGATAAAAAAGTCCATAGACAGTGGAACCAGAGCCAGACATTAAAGAAAAAAAAGCCCCATTGTCATAAAATTTCTCTTTCAAGGTTTTCAGCTCTGGATAAAGAGCAAATACAGGCCCCTCAAAATCATTTATAAAAATATCCTTCCAACTCTCCACTTTTTCTAAAGTCGATATAAGCTCTTTCTCTTTTTGAGTTATCTCATCTTCAGGGATCTCATCAAAATTTCTATTGAGTTTTCTATAGGCCTCTGCTGTTGAAATATGTATGCCATTGTTTACCATCACAACAAAAAATCTATGGCTCACCTCTATCCTCTTTAAGATCTCCCCTCTCCCCTTTGCAATACACAGGCCACCTTTAAGGAAAAAGGGTACATCTGATCCAGTAGCTGTGGCTGCCTCATGGAGACGATTATAATCACTTATGCCTATGGCCTTTGCTGCAAGATTGATAGCACAGGCTGCGTCACTGCTACCTCCACCAAGCCCTGCTCCTGAGGGAATATTCTTTATGAGCGAAAATCTCATATCCAATGGCTCTGGATAATCCCGAAAGAGGTTTTTTACTCCTCTAACAATGAGATTCTCCTCACAGGGAAGTCCTTGCAAATGATGGGAATACTCTCCAGAGTCAATATCTACAGAGATACCAAACTTTTCGCTGCCCCTTTTAAAGGATTTTAGTTTTAAAAGATCATATAGCTCAATTTCACACATTATAGTGAGTAAATTGTGAAAATTATCACTCCGTTTGTTAAGAACCTGTAAATGAAGATTTACCTTTGCCCTGGCCTTAGCTGACAAAATATCTTCCACTTTATGCTCCTTATTTGTATCACATAAAATAGCAAAAGTCAAGAACAATTGCAAATTTAAGACAATATTTGCCAGAAATTGCAATCCTTAATGCAATTTCAGAAAGAGTATAAATTTAATGCTTGAAATAATGCCATTGTCTATTTAAATAAAGCTTAACAGGCCAATGGCTACTATCAAAAAACAGGGTTTAAAAAATTGGAACAACTGAGAATTTTTTTACTTTCTATTGCAACCTTAGTCCCTATTTTTCTCATGCTTCTTCACCTTTTTAAAAGGCGAAGCTTCACTGTAAACAGATTTTTTATTATACTTTCTCTTCTGTTATCTCTGGAATTTTCCATAATTTTATTTATTCATCTAAAACCAGAGATTGCCAGCAATATAATAATCATCAAGGTTTTGATGTTTTTACCTCTTTTTATTTTTACATTAAGTTCCATAATAGCCTTTTTATATCCACTAAAAAATCTAAGTGAAATGTTTTTCCCCTGCTTTATGATTTTGATGGTGGCTTTAAGCGATTGGTTTTTTTTATATTTAGCTCCAGATACTGCTTTTATACTGGAAAATTTTTCTATACCCAAAAATCCTTATACAATAACACAACTAACTCTCTCCTTAATATCCATATTGTCCCCTACAGCTATTTTCATAATACAATCCCAGAAAAGCAGCATGAATAGAATTATTAACAATATAATGCTTTACACCTATGGAATAATATTCTGCTATCTGCTCTTCATAATTATATATTTTCTTGGATATAGATTCCAGGACTCAGGGATTTTAACAAACCCATTTTTAATCTTCCCCATAGGATATATTTTTATAACCACAAGCTATCTCCTTATGGATCTTAGAAATACAGATATGGAGAAATTTTATAAAGAAAGTATTATCATTATTATAAATTTCTTAATCTATACAATACCCTCTTATCTCTTTTTAAAATTCTTTCCATATTTAAAAGTTAACCCTTTGGTAAATGCAGGAATAAAAAGCTCAGTAGTTTTTATATGGCTTGTTATTTCCTACAGAACAATTACTCCTTTGACTTCTTACATTAGAACTAAAAAGCAAAATAGATACATCAAAAATATAAATGACACACTTATTCCCATAAATGAATTGCGCAAAATTACAGATATGGATAAGTTCTGGGATTTTGTAACAAAGGATAATTTCCAGGGGCTTAAAAATATATTTGGAATTCAATCAGCTTATTTTATGCTCTACAGCAGAAAGAATAGAGGATATGAATTTACCTATGGCTATGGTGAAGGGATCAATCCTGAATTTCTGCCGGAGGACAATATAGTAGTTCAAAGGTTATCATCCTACATAAACATATTTGAAAAATCCTATCTGCTCACCGATGCACATCTTGCAGATGCAAGATCTGAAATTGAAAAATTTTTTACAGACAATAATCTCGAAGGTGCAATACTCTTACGTAACATAAATGATTCTGTTATGGGTTTTCTTTTTCTTGGGACCATTGCAGGGGCTCGTGGATATAACCTTGATATTATAAATTCACTGGAGATCTTCAGAATTAAACTGCAAAGTTTACTCACAACAGGCCTTATACTTGATGAGATAACCTCTGATCAGATTATTGAACATGACCGACTTGTTATTGAAAGCATCAAAAGTAAAATCATACCGCAGGAAATGCCTTCCATTGACGGAATAAGGATTAGCTCATTTTTCATCAATAATTCCTCAAATGGGGGGGAGTATATTGACGGAGTAAAAATTTCAAAAGACAGAGCTGTTTTATTTATGGCTGACACTTTATACAATGGTATTGACTCCGCCCTAAATGCCTTGCAGCTTTACTCAATAATTCACTCACGAACAATTACATTTAACTCAGCAGAAAAAATAATGAACACAATAAATCAGGTTCTCTTCACTTCAAAAATCGGTAAAATCCCTACCTCTGCCATCTGCATAACCATATCACCAAAAGGAGATTTTACCCTTGCCAATGCATCCTTTACTTCTCCTTTAATTTTTGATGGAGAGTTAAATTCTTTCTCTGAGATACCATCATCAGGAATTCCCTTAGGAGAAGATAATAGACATAAATACATCTTAACATCTGGCAGACTTAAAGATGACTCCATAATGATAGTCTATTCCAGAGGTCTTTATTTTGCAAAGAATCAACAGAATAAAACCTTTCCAATCCAGACAATTAAAGATACAGTAGTAAAACACAGAAAATTCTCGCCAGCAATCATCGCAAGGGAAATATACAATGAGATTACAAAATTCTTTGATAATACAACTTTAGAAAATGACATATCCCTAATGGTTATAAAAAAGGTTGAAATCGATGGATGAGTCCACAGAAAAATTTTTATCCGCTGTCAAAAAATATAAAAAAATACTAATCGCTATTGTAGGCTCTCCAGATCCTGACGCAATTGCCTCCTCCTTTGCAATAATGGAAATATTAAAAATCCAGAAAATCGATTCTGCTATTGTTTCACAAAGAGAGGTCTCTCTCTCACAAAACAGAGCATTCATGAAACTCCTTAAGATACCAATAAAGGTGGATAGTCAATTTCACTGTGATGGATTTGATGCCTATATTGTAACAGACTTCCAGCTAAATCTTATAAAAAATGTCTCGGAAAAAATACCATGTGCAGCTCATATCGATCATCATGAGCCAGAGAAAAATCGCATACCTGCTGATTTTACTCTTATCCGAACAGATTGCGGTTCAACAAGCGCCCTTGTAACAACATTTGTAAAGGACTTAAAAGATGAACTAAATACAAAAGATTTACAACTTATATCCACTGCCTTGATGTTTGGAATTCAAACAGATACTGATTCATGTGTACATGCCTCAGAGACAGATCTCGAAGCCATAAACTTTCTATCGCAATTTGCCAACAGTAAAATCATAAACAAGTTGAATGGCATACATTTTTCAGAAACAACAATGTCCTATTATAACAGGGCTTTAAAAAACCAAACACTTTATAAAGACTGGTGCTTTTACGGAATTGGTTTTATAGATATTCTCCATAGGGATTCCATTGCTGTAATTGCAGATCTTCTCCTAAGAAAAAATTCCCACAGGCTTGTAGCTGTTTATTCTATAATATATGATGAGGACATGAAAGAGGTCTATCTTGATGTCTCTTTAAGAACAAAGAGCAAAACTCTTGATCTCAATTCTATGATCAAAAAAATTACCCCCTCAGGGGGAGGACGAACTTTTAAAGGAGCATATCAAGTAAATCTGAATTATTTCCGATTCACAGACAAGAATCATCTATGGAGCCTTGTAGAAGAGGCAACGATTGATTGGCTCAAGAGATCCCGTGATTCTTCATATCTACATGAATTCTCTGGCATTGCAAAGAGCTTTCTCAATAGAATCATGGATTTCCTAAAAAAGTAATGTAAACTTCCATGAAAGATCATAAGATGCAACCTGAGATCTTATGCTTTCATCGCTTCTGTTTCTATAATTCTCCAAAGCCATATTTCCTGTTAATGTCCCTTTGACATTTTTGTGTATATTTAAAGTAAGGCCTGTTTTTATCTGATAAAGATCATAGGGCTCTGGTGAGATTGTTGCTGTATAGTTATATCTATTTATCTGCATAATATATTCAATAAAAAACAAAGGCACTCCAGATAAGGTATATACTGAGGCAAAATAATCATAAAGCCATTGAATCTCTCTTTCGTATGATATATTTAGCTTATAACCAAAATCCTCCTCCTTAAAATCTCTGTTTCCTTCAATGTTCTGCAGGTATAAATAATCTTTATCTGACTCAGATAGCTCTGAATCTATAAATTCTCTGTCTTTGAATAATCTATAATCAAGGCCGCCACTTATCTTAAAGACACTTTTTTCCATTCTAAAAATAAAGGCAAGTAAAGGTGAAAAAGCATGCTCCTGTGTATTTGCTGTTATCACCATAGTATCAGTGTAGGAGACAGAAGGCTCAAAGGTTATGGAATTAAAAAATGGTGGCTCTGACAAATTACTGTCTGTTACTTTGAAAAGAGTTATCTCGCAATCAGTTTTTATTCCTGTTGTTATTACCTGGTTTGGAATACCATATATATTATTCCTCCCACAATCCTGAGAAATATACAAAGATAGATTACACTTAAAATCATCAAAGACAAATTCATTATCCAGGGAGATCTTCTCATTAAATAAAAGTGAATTGTTATAATCAAGGGAAGAAATCCTTTCCTTAAGAGGTAAATCTGAATTGAGTTTTCCATAAACATAATCCCTTCCCCTTGCAAAATTGCCTCTGCCAGTGAAAAAATAATAGGGAGGATATTCAAATAAGTTATAGGCTCCCCCTGCTATATGGGAATACAATCTGGAAAGGCCATATTGCTCATTGAAAAGACCTGTTCCCTCTCCTTCATAGGGCACTGAGTTTTCATTTACACTTATGCTCCTTGAAAAATCCAGAACAAGGCTTCTCCATACCTCCAGAGACTTAAATTTTCTCATCACAAAAGGTATTTTAATCTTTGTGGAAAAAACGCTATATCCATCCTTTGTCCTTGAAAAGCCAGAACCTGAAAAAGAATCCTCCGCATCGCTGAAATCATTTTCCCTGTAGTATGTTGATATTTCATACTCAGGCATAACAAAAAAATCCCCATTATAACCAAACTTTAGATCAAAATCATTTCCTCTCTCAAGAAGCCTGACATTATTATCCAGAATAAATGGGAAATGAAATCCTCCATCAAAATTCTTTGATATCCCCAGATCCTTATCTGCATTTTCCCAGCTTACAACCTCATTTGTATAAGAAACAACTGAGGGTTTAATATAAAATCCATTGAGGAGATAAGCGAAATTACCAGAAAACCTTGAATCCTGATTTTTTATAGACTCCTTAAGATTAAAATCCTCTGAAAGCAAAGAGCTGTCTACCTCAGAGGAATCCCTTTTTAAATTCTTTTCTGTAAAGGCAAGTGCTAAGGAAAAATCAAGCAGCAACTTACCATAAAAAAAATTCTCAAAATCCTGCTTCCATGTAACCATAGAGTCATGGACACAAAGGCGTTCATTTTCTCTGTAGTCATAATCAGATATTTTGAGATTTTTTGTATTTTTGTTGTGGCTAAATTTATAATTAAGTCCTACTGAAGGGATACCACTCTCTGTTGACATAAATGAGCTTGTAACCTGTAACTGCTTATTTATGTTATCCCCTCTTTTATCAATGGAGATCTCCTCATCCAGACTATCTGAGCGACTTTTGCTGTATATATAATCAATGGCCAGATCGAGATTGGGCAAAACCTTACTTTTGCCATGAATCTCCTGGACATCCTCTTTTATCTGCCCATTATTCTTGTTCAAAGAGTTGAAATTATCAGAATTGCCCCTTGCTATATATTTAAGATCAATATCAGACATTATTGGTCTGTTTGCAGAAGTCATAGCAAGAGCTTTCAATATCTTAAGATTTACCTCATACCATCTGGCATCTCCTTCCAATGTAACAGGATCAGAAACATAGATATCATCAAGCCATATCTTCCCTGAGGTTCCTGATCCTGATACTCCAAAGCGCATATATTTAATACGCCTCATGTCTGGATTTCCCTCTGTTCTGTAAGGAGCAATGTTACCTGCATCTGAAGAAAGGCTAAGTCTGATCTCCTCCCATGAGTTTTCCATTAGAGGTCTAAACCTGTATTCAATATAATCTCTCTCTGTTGATCCGAGTATACAAAACAAAGTAGCGGATGGAGCAATTACACGGGCATTGATCCAGATACTCATTGTCTTATAATATCTCAGATCCATTGCCTTATTAAAATTTCTGCCAAGAGATAGATTTGTATTGCCTGCTGGAATGGAAAAGTTTATCTCCATGGCACTTTCACTTCTGCTATCTATATCATCAGTGCTATTGCTTCCATATAAAGATTCATATACGTTTCTTTTTTGATATAAAAATGAATTGATTCTGTAATCGCTGTCTGTAATTGTATTTAGCAATGCTATACTTAAGATGCTATCATCATCAATGGCTATATTATCAAGCATAGCCTCTTTCCATTTTAAGCTGACTATTTTAAAGGATGAAATATAAAGCCTGCCTTTTGTTCCAGATGAGGCAATTCCATAAAGCCTCAGGGATCTTGTCTGCTTTAAAATATTCTTTTCAGTGGTGCTTAAGGAATTTATATTGACCTTTATCTTTCTCCATGTAGATCCACTATGAATAATTGACCCTAAGTTAACTTTAAATGAATTTTCAGATGTATCAAGGATTCCATTTTTGTTTAAATCCTCACTATTCAAAACTCCATCGCCCTTTGTAAAGCTACTCAACCCAGGACCACTGCCAACAAGGGTTTTATTATTCCCATCAAAACTATAGCCTCTATCTTCAGAGTATCCAGAAGAGGGATTAGCATCTATATATCCATTATTATTGCTATCCTCTTTATCAAGTATTCCATCTCCATCAGAATCCTCATTAAGGCTTCCAAGGTCTAAAAATAAATCTATAGAATCAGTAGATGTTTGACCCTCAAGCCTAACCCACATTTCAATATATTGAATTCCAGAGAGATCAATAGCCTCTCTGTGTAAATCCTGGGTCACAACAGAAAAGCAATTCCCTGTGGCAAAATCATAGTCAAAGACCAATGATATCTGCGAGTCAAGGGATTTAACGCTGTCAGGTATATGACCTGTGGCAATATTGAAAGGTCCTGGTTTTGAGGAATATCCTATTTTATAAGCATTAAAACTCTCACCCTTTAGAGACTCAGGATTGGATAGATCTCTATAATAATAGTAATAGATTAAAGCTCTGTTGCTTTGAGAGAATCCTTCTGGCATTGAGCCTAATATCCACTTTTTATCAGAAAGATCTATATCAACAATATCATCACTGGATTCCATGTTATCTATAAGAGCTTTTCCGAAGGTATTTATATTTTTATAGCTCCTCGCATATTCCCCATAAAATGAAAGCTCAAGAGGAATTTTTCTCACTCTCTTCCCATAAAGATTTTCAATAATATCTGATAGTCTCTCAGGTGATAATTTAAGCAAAAGATCTCCCTCGTATAGATTTGTCTGAGTGCTTGCCTCTCCAATATCAGGTATTACATCAGATTTGGTGTCCTTCTCCACCAAAAGTGAAGTACCTATCTTTATATCCCTTGTAAGGCTATAATCAAGCCTTAAACCAGCAGCAAAGCTATCTGATGAGGCACCCAATGGCAGATACTGATATCGGACCTCAATTTCTGTTTGAGATGAAATCATAGGGTTGTTTGAATTAGTGAAAAAAATATACCCAGCGGTATAATCAACTGAATAGAGAGATTTGCTGAGTTCTTTTTTATCAACTTTTATGGTCACGCTATTTTCTATTATATTTCCATGTTTAAGCTGAATGGTTCTTGCCTCTGTGGAAAACTCAGCATTGATGCTATACCTGGAATATATGTATACATCATTTAAAAATTTTTCGCTGTAGATTAAATCTGCTCTATTTCCAAGAAGAGCTCTAAAGGGCTCACGGAGATTAAATTTTACAATTCCGTTTTCTCTATCGACACTGTAAGGTGAAAGTTTTTCTACATCTGCCCTTGTAAGATCTGAGTTCTCTCCTCTAAAAAACAGAGACATGTTCCCTGCTGCAATATTTCGACAACCGAGAGAATAGAATGAACGAATTTCATATATATCAAGGTTAACTCTGCCATCATTGTTATAGTCCTTTTCTCCTATATCAAAGGCCAAATTTTTTGACACTGTATCTTCATTGAGGGAATATCCATACTTTATAAAAACTATGTTCTTGCCAGAAAATTCACCTCCAGGATGCTTTGGATCCCCAGGAGGTATTGCACAGGGATCAAGCGTGCCACCCTGCCTTTGATATACCACAAATATCCTTGCACTTTCATCTATAGATTTTAGAAAGGTTATAACCCCTGTGGAATAGTTAACAGAATAATCAACTCCATTTACAAGCCTTGTGTAATAACCACCGTCTATGGGAAACTTAATAGCATTGAGATTATTATAAGGATTTTGATCATCAAGGTAAACAGCAAAACCCTCTGGAGAGATATTCACAGGATTTAAAGAATAATTTGCAGGAGAAGGTGGAGTTGAGGTTATTGCATTGAGCAAATAAACAGAAGCTCCAGAGGGCATAGAAGAAACACCATCATACCTTATAAAGGGCTCAAGCTGATAATAGGTTCTCCTGACAAACTGATAATCTGATACCTTGCCTGTATTTCTTGAAAAATTACCCTTAAAATATTCTATTGAAGACTCACCTCTTAAAACAGAGCCAAAGGCCTTTAAAGAAAAATTATTTTTAGCTACGGTAAAATCAACTCCAAGCCCCTTGGACATGCTATTGTCATAAACAGCATAACGGGAATGATTAAAATTAATATCAATCTCCCCGGCATTTACACTGCGAATAACCTCATCATCCTCAATGGCAGTATAATTCATCATATAGTGATTTTGATCCTTACTCCTGGTGCTATCGTGATCTATATACATTTTAATTCTCTTACCAATATAGCCATCAGCATAGAGCCTAACCACTTGTTCTGGATAAAAGCCCTCAGTTATAACTCTTGATCTTGGTTTATCCTCATCAAAGAGTTTATATTTGCTGTTTGTAAAAAAGCTATTTCCATAGGTAAAAGAGAAAGAAGCCTCACCATCTATAAAGACATCAACATCCTCTGATGAATAGAGAGGTTCCTTGTTGCTATTTAAATAGTTGCCATAGAGATTCCGCTCTATATATTCAGATTGATTAGAATCGTAAATGTTAGCTTCCCCCTCCTTGGGGGTCTCTGTTTTTTTTGCAGGGTTTTCTTTTTCAAGGTAATAGAGGAGCTTCTCTTTAAAGCCTTTCTCATCAGCAAAGAGTGCAAAAATTCCTGAGATTATTAAAAAACTCGCAAGAATATATACAAAGGATTTTCCAGGAAGCATTCATCATCTTTTTATATTTTTTTAAGGCATCAAAAAATGCCAGAGAATCCTGAGTTAAAATTTTTACACTACCACATCCTGCTCATATAGGGGTATGGATTTATTGGAATATCACCAAGGCGTATCTCATAATGGCAATGATTTCCAGTTGCATTACCAGTCATGCCAACATATCCAATTCTATCTCCTTTGTTCACCTTCGTCCCCTTTCCAACTGCCACTGCTCTCATGTGGCCGTAGATCGTTTCGTATCCAAATTTATGCTGAATTCTCACAGCAATCCCGTATCCTCCGCTAAACCCTGCAGAGACCACAACACCTGGAGCTGTAGCTCGTATGGGAGTTCCTGCTGCAGCAGCTATATCTATACCTGTGTGAAAATCCCTTCCATGACCAAAGGGGGATCTGCGCCATCCAAAAAGTGAAGAGATATGCCCTGGGTTTGGGATAATTGATGGCATATCATTGATAACCTTGCTTCTTACATCAACAAAATTCTTGATAGTCTTGATTGTGCTTGTGGAGCTTAAAATATCCTTTTGAATTTCCTTCATTGCAAAAATTTCCGATGGGACAATTCTCTTATTCTTCAACAACTCATCCATGGTCTCTTTATCGTAATCTCTATAAGACCATATATCAACCTTTTCATCAGTGCCAACTGCAAGTTGGTATAGCTCCTCAATTTCAGGTTTAAGATCATCCATTATGTCAATAATCTCATCTGTTAGCTTCTCGTATCTTACTAAATCAGCTCTAATGTCATTATAGGACATCAAAAGCCTTTTTTCCTCGTTTTTAATCTGACGATTTTTTATTACTGCATAGGATGAGGTAACAAGTACCACCACAAACAAACTTATAAAAAAAAGTATTATAAAATTGGAAATCTGGAAATTAAAAATCTTCTTTTCATCATGAGGGATTAACATAACAGTCATCTTCTCATGACCTTTTTCAAGGATATTTTTCCAGATCTTATTCTTCTTCTCCTTCAGGAGAAAATAATTCTCGTAATATTTTTTTGAAACCTTGCTATGGTAATTCCTTATTTTAAATCTCATGTCCCTACTCTTTAAGCTCTCTTTGTTATTATCGTCAAATTATTAACATTTTTAGTCATATATCTAATTTGATCAAGAACTTTTCTTTTCTAAAACACCATTTCAATCACATTAAAAATAGTTGTTGCTCCAATAATTTCAATATTTTTTTCGCCTCCTTTGATAAAAGCAGCATCATGCTCAGAGAGAAAGACTCTCTTAAAACCAGAAATACGGAATTCCTGAATTCTCTTCTCCACCTGAGAAACAGGCCTCAACTCTCCAGAGAGAGAAACCTCAGCAATAAAACCTGTTCCATCAGGAATAACCTTCTCTTTTAAGCTTGAGGCGATAGCCATTGCCACAGCTAAATCCCCTGCTGTGTCATTTATATTAAAACCACCAGAGACATTTAAAAAAACATCAAAATTAGATAGCTTGAGTCCTCCGTGCTTTTCTAAAACTGCACATATAATAATAAGCCTGTTAATATCAAAACCATCGGAAAGTCTTCGCGGATTTGAAAAATTAGAAAAAGTAACAAGGGCCTGAACCTCAAATAGTATTGGACGAGTTCCCTCAAAGGCAGCAGAGATTGCATTTCCAGGTGCAGGAGAGCGAAAGGAATTTAAAAAAATTCTATTTTTATCCTTCACCTCCTCAAGTCCCTTTGAGGTCATTTTGAATAATCCAAGCTCATTGACAGAGCCATATCTATTTTTAAATGCCCGCAAAACCCTGTATTCTCTGGAAAAATCTCCTTCAAAATAAAGCACAGTATCTACAATATGCTCCAGAAGCTTTGGCCCTGCAATAGCGCCATCCTTTGTTATATGTCCTATGAGCAAAACAGGTATATTGCTTTTTTTTGCAAAATCAGTCAGCCTTGCAGCAGACTCTCTTACCTGGCTTACAGAACCCATAATTCCTGGCAATTCTGCATTGCAAATAGTTTGTATTGAATCAACTATAAGCGCCCCAGGTTTTATCTTTTCAGCAAGGGAAATAATCTCTCCCACCTCATTATCAATCGATATTGTAACCTTTGATAGATTGATATTAATTCTCTCTGCTCTGTCTCTTATTTGAGATGGGGACTCCTCACCTGATATATAAAGAGCTCCAAGGGTTGCAGATATGCCAAGGGCAAGAGTAGATTTTCCTATGCCTGGCTCTCCCCCAAGGAGTATAACAGAACCAGGCACAACTCCTCCTCCACAAACAAGATCAAATTCTTTGTTGCCTGTTAAAATCCTACCAGAGCTTTCCCTTACAACCTGATCAAGGCTACAGGCACCAAAATTTTTTCTCTTCTTTGGGTGTTCTTCCTCTTTCCTTTCAATTATTGTATTCCACTGGCCACAACTGCTGCATCTGCCATTCCACTTGGAGTATTCAGCTCCACAGGAAAGACATACATATAGATCATTTTTTTTTGCCATAATCACTTCTGCTTAAAAAATAGTTTTGATGGATCCTGCTTTAATTGCCCAAAGAGTTCCTTTGCATACTGAGAGGCGTCCTTTATGTTATAGTATATTTCTTCATCAGTCATAAGCTTTCCAAGGCTACCTCTACCATCTTCGAGACGTTGAATTATTTTGTTGAGATTGCTGGATATCTCAGACATGTTTCTAATGGTTATATTTATCTCTTCCTTATTTTTCTCCGAAAGGTTTGCTACATTGGATGTAAATCTATTGAGCTCATCCATAAAAATCTTCATCTGCTGAGAAAATAAAATTATAGAAGCCTTTGCAGCAAGAATTGATTGCCTTACATCACCTCTGTTTTCTGAAGCTATTTTATTTAGATTCTCCACCAGAGCCTCTGAATTCTGAAAAATCTTAGCAAGAAGCTCACCTCCATTTTGTCCATTCATAAATGTCTGGAATATGAGCATCATCTGATCAAAGCTTGGGGGATCTACCCCATAAACCTTATCCCCATCATTTAAAAAATCATCAACATTTGTAGAGGGGGGCACAAAAACATTTATATACTTAGAACCAATTATACCCTTTGTAAATATGGCAAAGCTGGTATTTTTTATAAGCCTGTATTTATTATCAATCCATACAACAACCTCAGTCTTTTCTCCAGACTGCCTTATCTCAACCACACGACCTATCTCTATCCCACCTGCAATATTAACAGGAGCTCCCACCTTTAGATCATTAAGAAAACCAAAATATATGGAAAGCTTATATCCAGAGCTTGCGACATTTAACCTTGCAAGAAGAGCTACTATCCCTATAAATATTGTAAAAGTAATAATAACCATAAGCCCAACTTTTGCTTCATTGCTCAGCTTCACCTAAACCTCCTTAGAAGGATTTTATGATATTAACGAATTCTACTCAGGCCATCAATTTATTTTAATCTACCATATACCTATGAAAAATGTATCCTCATTAAATTAACTGTCAATCACAAATAGCCAAATATAAAGTGCAGAAAAATATTTGACAGTGCCTTTTATTATATATATTCATGATTTAGTTTAGAGATCAAAAGGTGGAGAGTTTTATGTCTCTTTGCATTATCTATATAACAGCACCATCCCTTGAAGAAGCAGAAATAATTGGCAGGCATCTTGTATCCAAAAGGCTTGCAGCCTGTGTCAATATAATCAATAACATGGAGTCCATTTATCACTGGGAAGGGAAAGTGGAAACAGCCTCTGAGGTAATAGTCATAGCAAAAACCAAAGAAGCGCTTATTGATGAAATAACCGAAAGTGTTAAATCAATTCATTCCTATAAATGCCCGGCAATTATGGCGCTGCCTATAATTGGAGGAAGTGACACTTTTCTTGATTATATAAGATCTGAGACAAAATAGATTTTATATATTTATTGACAAAGCATCGGCTATTATTTTTGTTGATATAATGCTTTTATCGATTTTTCTTTAAGTTATTTGCTTTTCAGGTATAATTTATAATCCGGAGGATTTTACGTGAGCAAACCTTACAAACCAGTTTTAAAAAGGCGCAGAGCCAAAAGAAGACTCAAAAGAAAGAAAAAAGAGCTTAAAGCTAAACTTGCAAATAAATAGGGAACAGATGTTCCCTATTTTTCTTTCACCTGAATTGTCATGGAACTATTTCCTTTAAGTAAGAGAGCATCTCTGCCTGAAAAGTCTTTGTCACCAAAGAATAGAAAGTAACCAGCCCCTTGAGAATCGGGGATATAAAGCCCAACATCTTCAAATCTATCTTTAGACTCAGGTGATTTAACAAAGCAGATAAAAGATATTATATCCCTTTTCTTTAAAAATTTTAAAGCCATTATAGCAAGCTCCTCAGATGTGGCAGATCTTAATCTTATTATTTCAGAAATGGGCTGTGGTTCAAAATTAAAATTACCATTAATCAAAAAATAGCTATCCAAAAAATTTTTAAGGACAGGAACTATATCCTTAAGCTCCCTGGACTCTGAATTAACAGGCAGATCAATCTCATCACCTAACAGGGATACTAAATTATCATACCAACCAGCGAATCTATCTTGCAAATTAAAAAGACCCGCAGATAGAAAAAGTGTAGAGCTACTGTCTATTGATCTTTTATTTTCCTGAATAAAGAGAATACCATCTCTTTCTTTAAATTTCAACTTCTCACCATCTAATACAACCTCAGGGGATATAATATCTGTAGTTATTTCTAAAGAAATTTCTGATAGATTTTCCTCTGGCATTTTAATTGGAAAATTTTCTATTATATAAAAAGGAAATCTATCAGGTGGAAAAAATCCGCTATAGCTTATGACTACAAAATCCCCGGATGCAGAACCCATAATTGAAAGAGAAGCCTCTTGCCCTGGTAACATATCCAGTTGATAGCCAACATTATGGACAGTGTTATCTTTAACAATAATGACATACAAAATATGGAGTTTTGATAAATTGAGTAGCTTTGCAGAGCCTTTAAACTCAGATACAGGAATATAATCCTCACAATGAATAAAATAATTCCCTTCGGGAAAGATTTTTATAGAGATATTTCTCTTTACCCCTCCCCTCTTAAAATTAAACTCAGAGGTTTCATACTTTGGAGTATAATACAAATAGCCCTTGCCACTGTGCTCATATATCTCACGGCTTTCCCATATTTTCCTATCCCACTTCTTACTCAGGGACTTTTCCCAATAGAGCACAGGATCAAGACCCTTCTCCATATCAAGCCTGCCAAGCTCATAAAAATAAAAAGGACAATTGCTCAGAGATGCCTTATTCAAAAGGTAATTTCTGTATTCCTCTCTATCAAGAATCTTTGAGCGAAATTTTAAGGCTTTCTTTGTAAACGAAGGAATCTCCTCGAAGAGATTGCTTAGAGTCAACACCCTCTGATTATCTTTATCGATCAATAAAAGTGAGCAATATAAATCAAAGATATCGCTATTAAAATAATTTACCGGGAGATTCTTTGCCGCTTCTTTAAATTTATACAAATCCCTCTTTGAATAAAAATCACAGAGCCACTTAAGATAATAGGAAGAATCAGGAAAATTCTCTCTGTATTTATTTAGATAAAGCAAAAATTCAGCCTCGTTGCCTGATTCCTCAAGCATAGGCAAAAGATAATAATAACCATCCGCCTTATCGCCATTGGCAGAAGAAAAATTTAAGGCAATGCTTAGCTTCTCTTCAAAAGAAGAAGCCCCTCTGAGTAAATCTTCAATACCTGAGCTTTCTTTCTGTAAATTGCCAGTTTCCTCTGTTAAACAAACAAGGCTATCAAGGGGAAAACTCTCTATAAATCTCTTCTCACAATAACGAGGCAATATTTCATTATTCTGCAAATCAGTAAGTATAACCTTAACAAAGGGATCCTTATAATATTCTGTTAAATTCATTTTTATAATGACAGTATAATTCCCACCACTTTTAAACTCCATAGCTTCAAAGGGGAGAGCGCAATCCTTTAAAACAATTGAATTATTAACAAAGAGCCTATATCTGGAATTAGATTGGATAAATAGCCTGAAAGCCTTATCTACAGAAAAAGAAAAAGCTAAATAATATACTCCTTCTTTATCTGGATAGAGAGGATAAAGTTTGCCAGAATCATTGCATAGATCCTCTGAGGAAAAGTTATTGAAATCCTTTGATCTCTCCACAGGAAAGTGATACTCCAGATCCCATTGACCGTATCTCTTCCATGGACCAGAAACCTTCCATTGAGTTATCCCTTTATAAAAAGGCTTTGCCATCTTAAGCTCATC
>Ga0116193_1001580_pt1 | contig 18555 bp, 11 predicted proteins | sample AD_UKC115_MetaG_FD_89892 | JGI IMG/M metagenome (GOLD analysis project Ga0116193, IMG submission 89892) | Active sludge microbial communities of municipal wastewater-treating anaerobic digesters from Hong Kong - AD_UKC115_MetaG | ecosystem: Engineered > Bioreactor > Anaerobic > Digestate... | reverse complement strand
GTCACCTTGTAGGTGAAGTTCAACACTCCGCCGCAGGTCAGGTCGCTCAGCGACGGGAACGAGGCCATGTTATCCTTCAGGTTGCAGTCTCCCTTCTTGGTGAACCCTGATTTCCACAGATCATAGGCTGCAGAAATGTCTCCAGCCGAAGTGCAGGCGGGCAGGGTCACAGGATCCGGACAGGTTATCACCAGCGGATCCGGTGCTTTCACCGTGAAGGTACTGCTGCATGATTTTGTTTTTTCACAATAATCAGTTGCAGTATAAGTAAAAGTCAAAGTGCCGCCACAGGCTATGTTTTCCGGCAAGGCCGGGATATCCTCAATATTGACGGTTACAGGTTCCACCCCTCCGGAATGGCTGAAGCCACCAACCCATCCAGTATAAGCAGCTGCAATGGCTGTTTGTGAAGAGCAGGCGGTCAGGTTTACCGGATCAGGACATACAACTGCAAGTTTGCTTAAATCCACGTTAAGCTGGTAGGGCGCGCCGGGAAAATCCTTTAATTCAGAGGTGGAAGACTGTCCGGAAGTTCTGGTCCTGACAAATATGGTACTAAGTACAACACAGGGATTCTGGGACAGGTTAAAAATATGGGACAGGTTAACGGCACCTTCCGCATACTGGTTCACCAGGTACTGGGTCTGCCCGAAAGGCATCCACGGGGCAACTGTTGTTACCAGGTTGCTCATGCAAAATATATCCCCTTCGGCAGGAGTATAGGGTACATACTGATAACCAGCACCCACTGCTTGCCATTTCTGGATCACAGCATATGCATCCGTTCCTCCCTTCTGAAATTCAATGGTGATCAGGATATCACCCACGGTCCGGCCTCCGTCGGTTCCCTCAGAGATAAAACCTCCGCTGGTGGTTCCGGTCATGTAAAAGGGTTTCTGAAGGAATTCGAAATCTATGTAAGCATCCCCATTGTTGACCATCCGGTCGGCGGCAAAAACACACCAAAGATCTTCCGCCGAACCTGGCGGGTTTAGTGCAGGATCTCCCCATGAGAATTGGACAGTTGCATTGTTGATCTCGTTCTTGTTAGGAACAGATCCGGCCCCCCAGGTAAAAGTCGCCGGATTATCATTAATCTTGTTCGAGGAAGTGAAAATAGTCAGGTCGGTTCCCTGCATCCACCCGTCATTCCAATGCTTTGCCATCGGATAGTTCAGATCGAAAGGATCAGGGGTTGACATGTTAAAAACAGTACCCCCACTGCCCGGATAGGCAGGGTCGGAAAACCAGTCACCCACTCCGGCAACGGTCATGTTTGCAATAGCATTTCCATCGACGGCAAATCCCCCGGGGGGATAAACCACAGGAGCAGTTCCGGCAATATACACTCCTTGGCCAGAGACCGCCAGGTTCATCAGGATAAATGCCATGATGATCAATGGCATGATAGGACAATTACGTCTTTTCAGAGGGAAAAGTCTTGACAGACAGTCAGCCGGCATCCCTTTGCCGGCATCTCTTTCATCGTATTTCTTCTCCATGATCAAATGATTTAAAGAAAATACCTTTTGCACGGATAAATCTTAGAATCACCCCCAAAAGCCTTCCCCTCAAAGCTGCTCACACAGTTTCATCTGACTGGTCTTGAAATACGAACCCCCGGGGCAGAGTAATCCGCATAGTTCCCCTTTATAAATTGCATTTTAAATCAACATCAATTTAAATTATTATACTGTACGGCGCAATCCGTAATTTTACGGATGTCTGTGGTCCAGGCAGGAGTTGAATTCCGGACAGGATATACTGATATTTCCGGAGATTCAGAAGAGAAATGGGGGGAGCAGAGGATTATATTTCCGGATGGTATCCGGTATCTTCAGGAAGGTCCTGTAAAAGGGAAGCGGCTACGGCCAGCTGGTCGCAGCGTTCGTTGTAAGGATTGTCGTTGTGCCCCTTGATCCAGATAAATTTCACCCGGTGCTTGTTATAGGTCTCCAAAAACCTCAGCCAGAGATCAGGGTTTTTCTTCCCTTTGAACCGTTTGTTCACCCAACTGAATACCCATCCCTTGGTGACTGCATCGGCCACATACCGGGAATCGGTAAATACAGTGACATCGGAACCTTCAATCTTTAGGCTTTCAAGGGCTACGATAACGGCCAGCAATTCCATCCGGTTGTTGGTGGTATACCGGTATCCGGCCGAAAGTTCTTTCCGGTAACTGCCTGAAATCAGGATAATCCCATATCCCCCGGGACCGGGATTTCCCCGGGCGGCGCCATCGGTATATATGGTGACCACAGGACTCATCAACCAAGTCATTCAATGGAACAAACCGGCATCAGGACCAAAGGAAGAAACATCAACTGAGTGCATCATTCCCGTGAGCGATCCCTGAAATTTGCATACTACCCTGCTCTAATTGATAATGGTCATCTCCCTGATCAGGTTAGAGGCTCCCGCGAATTTGTCGACCACCCAAAGTACGAAACGGATGTCCACACAGATGGTACGCTGGATGTCGGGCTCAAAGGCGATGTCACCGCTCATGGCCTCCCAGTTGCCGTCAAAGGCAATGCCGATCAGTTCACCGTTGCCGTTGATCACCGGGCTTCCCGAATTTCCGCCGGTAATGTCGTTGTTGCTGATAAAGCAGGTTTCCAGTTCACCGCTCTCATCGGCATACCGTCCAAAATCCCTGGCCAGGATCAGCTCTTTCATTCTGGCGGGAACATCGAACTCATCGTCTCCGGGGATCTCTTTCTGGAGATATCCCTGGACGGTCGTGGTTTCTTTATAAATGACACCATCCTGTGGAGAATAGCTTCCGATGTTGCCATAGGTAACCCGCATGGTGGAATTGGCATCCGGATAGAAGGTCTTTTCCGGGTTCATTTCCATCAAACCCTTAACCAGCAAATGGCGCCCTTCTTCAAGCCGGGGAGAACTTTTTTCGACTTCCATTCCAATGACGCGCAGCAGGTCAAAGATATCTCCGGCAGCGAGGAATGCCAGATCTTTATCCAACACCTTCCGGGACGGATTCTGTAAAAAGGCAGAAAGCTTTGCCGGGTCGCCGAACACCGAACTCGCAAACATTTTGGCTGCATATTTGCCGAAATCCCCCTTGTATTTTGACAGGATGACGGAATAGAATCCCGGGTAGTATTTCCGGCTGACCCGTTCCGAATATAACTTCATCAACACCTCAGCCAGTTTCTGATCAGTGGCGGCATCATAATCCTTGAAATATTCATCGGTCATGGCCGACAGGTTGTCAGCAGCCTGCCTGATCCGGTCGGCGTTTCCCTGCGGATTTTCCATCAGGCTGTACAACGCACGGGCCCGGTAGGCCATGATAAAGATCTCCGGTCCGCCGAGCAGCGCTTCAGCCAGGTATTGCTGGGCTGTTTCATCTTCAAGATCCTGGTAAGCGCTGTCGATCATTTCAAGCGCTTTTCCATATTTGGCCGTCCGTTCGGGAGAGGCAGCCACCCATTTGGCAAAATCAGCCTCTTCAGCCTGTTTCTTGGCTATTACATTCAGGTTTTGCAATCCCTTGTTCTGACCGATGCTGTACTTGAAATAATTGGAACTGGCGGCATATTTGCTGGAATACTGAATCCGCGCCTTCTGGCTGGTTTCCATGTAGCTTTTGATGACATCCAGTTTCTTCTCCCTCACGTCGATCCTGACCTTGTTGACCACATCCATTATGAACTTTATTTCCGTGGAAGTCCGGTAGCGGTTGGTGCGGCCGGGATAACCCATGATCATGGCATAATCGCCGTCCTTGACCCCTTTGATGGAAACGGGAAGGAAACGGCGTGGTTTCAGTGGGACGTTGTCTTTGGAATAGGAAGCAGGCTTGCCATCCGGTCCGGTATAGACCCTATAAATGGAGAAATCAGCCGTATGCCTGGGCCACATCCAGTTATCGGTATCCCCTCCGAATTTTCCGAGCGACTGCGGGGGAGCCCCCACCAGGCGAACATCCCGGAAAGTCTCATACACAAAAAGGAAATATTTGTTTGCTTCAAAAAGGCTGGTCACCCGGGCATCATAATGGGTACCTTCAGTCGCTTCCCTTTCAATCTTTACCGAAGCCTGCGCTACTGCCCTATTCACTTCATCAAAGCTCATCGTATCGGAAACGGCTGCCATTACTTTATCGGTAACCTCTTCAGCGCGGATCAGAAATCTTGCGATCTTGCCGGGATTGGGCAACTCTTCATCCCGTGTCTTTGCCCAGAAACCGTCCCGGAGGTAATCATGCTCAACCGATGAATGGGCCTGAATGTCCCCGTAGGCACAATGATGATTGGTCAGCATCATACCATCGGGTGAAATCATTTCGGCTGTACACCCTCCGATGGACACCACCGCATCCTTGATACTTCCGTTATTGATACTGTAAAGGTCTTCTGCCGTAAGCCTGAATCCTTCCTTCTGCATATCCCTGATGTTCAGTTTCTGAACCAGTGCCGGAAGCCACATGCCTTCATCGGCCTTAACCGGTGCAACCACGCAGAGGACGAGGAAAAAGGGTATAAAAAATCTCTTCATTTGTAAACCATTGAATTTAAAAGAATCTGTCTGTTTCAGGATTAACCGAAAAATTCAACTCCCGAAAAGCCTGCGAAAATAGTTGTTGCTTTTGCAGGTACAAATATTTATTTTTTAATTATTCCCTCCCCTGCCCGGGAGGTTAAAAAAACCTAAATATTCATGAAATGGTCAAAACTTAGTAATTTTGTGCCTCTTATTACGTTTACAGATGGCCAAAAGCGATTTCAAAAAGAAGTTATTGGAAAAGCTGCACAGCAAATACCGGTTGATCATGTACAATGATACGACTTATCAATCGGTATGGACGATAAAACTGACGCGGCTGATGGTATTTACATTTGTCAGCCTCTTTTCGGTAATGATGATTTCACTGGTCATATTCCTGATTGCCTCCACCCCGCTGAAAGAGTATATCCCGGGATATCCGAAGGAGGAATACCGTGAAATGCTGCTCAAAAATGTGATGCTGGTCGATTCTCTTGAAAAGGAGCTGGCCAGGCGGGACAAGTTTTTTGCCGACATGAGAAGTATCATCGGGGGTGAGATTCCGAGAGAGGAGACTCCTTCAGGCAGTCTGACCCAGCCTGCAACCAAAGCGGAATACCGGAAATTAAACACCGATTCGGTTTTTGAAGACAAACTGTTGGAAGAAAGGCTGAACCTGTCGGTACAGTCCGGCAAAGAGAGAACCTTAACACCCAATCAGCTTCATTTTTACCAGCCCATGCAGGGCATTGTTACCGAGAAATTTGACCAGCAGAAAGGACATCTGGGCGTTGACCTTGTCGGAAAAACCAACACGCGGATCTCTGCGGTGCTGGACGGGACGGTGCTGTTTGCCGGATGGACCCGTGAAACCGGGAACGTGATCTTCCTTCTTCATGGCAATAACCTGATCTCGGGATACAAACACAACGCACAGCTGCTTAAAAAGACCGGTGACCAGGTCGACGCAGGGGAAGCGGTAGCCATCATCGGCAATACCGGGGAGCTGAGCACAGGCCCCCATCTCCATTTTGAACTCTGGTATATGGGAAAACCCATTGATCCCGAAAAATACATCGTATTCTGACGCTCATGAAAAAGAGGATCGCTATTCTGGGATCTACCGGTTCGATCGGGACACAATCTCTCGATGTGATCAGGAAAAATCCCGACCGTTTCGAAGTGGAAGTACTTACCGCCAACAACAACATCAGCCTGCTGATTGAACAGACCAGGGAATTCCTGCCCAATGTGGTTGTGATCGGCAATGAACACAAATATCCACTGTTAAAGGAGGCCCTGAAAGACCTGCCGGTGAAGGTCTATGCCGGATCTCCGGCCATAGAGCAGGTGGTCGGGATGGAGACGGTTGATCTGGTTCTGACGGCCATGGTGGGTTATTCCGGACTGCTGCCTACCCACCGTGCGGTAGCAGCGGGGAAGGATATTGCGCTCGCCAACAAGGAAACCCTGGTGGTAGCCGGCCGGATCATCACCTCCCTGGCCAAAGAAAAGGAGGTGGCCATACTACCTGTCGATTCGGAACATTCGGCAATTTTCCAGTGCCTGGTGGGAGAATACCTGAACCCGGCTGAAAAGATCCTGCTCACCTGTTCAGGGGGGCCTTTCCGGGGTAAAACAAGAGAGGAGCTAAAGAATGTGACTCCCCGTGATGCGCTGGCCCATCCCAACTGGGATATGGGAGCCAAAATCACGATAGACTCTGCTTCCCTGATGAACAAAGGATTCGAGATGATAGAGGCGCACTGGCTGTTCGGGCTCGCCCCCGGCGACATTGAAGTGGTCGTCCATCCCCAGTCCGTCATTCATTCCATGGTGCAGTTCCGTGACGGTTCCATCAAAGCACAGCTCGGACTGCCCGATATGCGTCTCCCCATCTTGTTTGCCCTCGGTTTTCCGGAAAGGATATCCAGTGATTTTCCGCGCTTCAACTTCCTTGATTATCCGAGTTTAACCTTTGAATCGCCCAATATCAAAAATTTTCGTAATCTTGCACTTGCTTTTGAAGCAATCCGTATGGGCGGAAATATGCCGTGCGTGCTGAACGCTGCCAATGAGGCAGCAGTCAGCGCTTTTCTCGATGAGAAGATCGGATTTCTCGCCATGTCGGAGATTATTGAAAAGCAGTTGGAAAAAGCAGAATTCATCGCCAACCCTACCCTGGACGATCTGATTGCCACCAACAGCGAAACAAAATCCCGGACCGAAATGCAGATAAAGTCGGAAAACAAATAAAACATGTACAAAAACAGTCTGGATGGAATCGATACTCATTAAAACATTTCAACTCTTACTCAGCTTATCCATATTGGTGATCCTGCATGAATTCGGTCACTTTATCTTTGCACGCACATTCAAAACCCGTGTGGAAAAATTCTACCTCTTCTTCAATCCCTGGTTTTCCCTCTGGAAAAAGAAAAGGGGCGATACCGAATATGGAATCGGATGGATCCCTCTTGGAGGATATGTGAAGATTTCAGGCATGATCGACGAATCGATGGACAAGGAACAGATGAAGCAACCAGCACAACCTTGGGAATTCAGGTCGAAACCGGCCTGGCAGCGTTTGTTCATCATGATCGGCGGCGTGCTTTTCAACTTCATTTTTGCTTTCCTGATCTATATCGGGGTTTTGTATGCATGGGGTGAAGAATACCTGCCCACAGCCAATGTAACCTATGGCGTTGTGGTGGATGAAACCGGTGAAAAACTGGGTTTCCGCAACGGGGACAAAATCCTGTCGGTTGACAACCAGGTTGTGGAGAACTTCGCCAAAATTGTGCCCACCATCGTCCTTGAAAAAGCCTCTTCGGTGCAGGTTGAACGCGACGGTCAAAAAACGGACATCCCCATAACCAACGAATCGCTGGCAATATTACTGAAAAGCAAGGGCCTTTTTGGCCTGAGATACCCGTTCCGTTTTGCCATTGGCGATTTTGCCAAGAACTCCCCCGGCAGGGATGCAGGACTGCAGAAAGGCGATGAAGTGATCAGCGTCAATGGGTTGACCTTCACCTACCATGATGAATTCCAAAAGGTGCTGGCCGCCAACAAAGGCCGGGATATCCAGGTTGGGATCCTGCGTAACCAGCAACCCATGGAGATCACCGTGAAACTGGGCCAGGACGGCATGATCGGAATATCCAACAGCAACAGTTTTGAAAATCTGTTTGAATTTAAAACCATCCGGTACGGATTGTTCGCCTCCATCCCCGCAGGTATTTCCAGGGGAATTGAAACCACAGGAAATTACCTGAAACAATTCAAGCTCTTTTTCATGCCGGAGACCAAGGCCTATGAATCATTAGGGGGGTTCATCACCATCGGCAGCATTTTCCCAGGAACATGGGACTGGCATTCCTTCTGGAACATGACCGCCTTCATTTCCATCATTCTGGCGATCATGAATCTGCTCCCCATTCCGGCACTCGACGGCGGTTACGTGATGTTCCTCATCTATGAGCTGATCACACGCCGGAAGCCCAGCGAAAAGTTCATGGAGTATGCAGTCACAGCCGGGCTCTTCCTTTTGCTGGCCCTTGTTTTGTATGCCAATGCCAACGATATTCTAAAACTTTTTAAATAAATGCCCTGCGTGGAGAAAAAAAGCTATTTTTGTACCAATTAATAAATTTTGTGCCATGAACTTATTCATTATTGCCGGAGTAATCGGCCCCTGGCAGATTGTACTGATTGTCGCTATTGCCCTTTTACTTTTCGGCGGGAAAAAGATACCCGAATTGATGAGAGGATTGGGAGAAGGGATGAAAGAATTCAAGAAAGCCACCAAGGAAGAACCTGAAGACAAATCAAAAGATCAGGGAAAGATAAACAGCTGATTGAGCACTCCGTTCATTTATAATCCCGCTTCCCGTTTTATTTCCGGAAGGCGGGATTATTTTATTTGCCCCCGACTTTGACAAAGGTTCCTGAATGTATTCCCATCAAGCCGACAATCCTGACTCACTTTTTTAACAAGGGTACGCATATCCCATACCACATTATCGGCCGGGTAAACTGTTTTAAAAAAGGAGAGAGGTGTTGATTAAGTACCAGAAATGATATCTGCCTGATAGATCTTATCCAGGTCAACCCGAATCAGAGTGGGTTGTTTATTTGGATTAGCCTCATCGTCCTGGGCCATTACAAACATATCGACATTGGCTTTACCGGCAAAGCCGGTAATTGTTGCCGAAGCAACTCTTCCCTTGGTTTGAGAAGCAAAAATTCTGCTCACATCCTCTCCGGTATGTCTAGCTGGACCTCCCTCCGATACGGGAAAGGGGATATCCGGAAAAGGCTGACCAGGGAGTTTTTCTTCCCTGTCACAGGTTTCTATATCCGAATGAATATTCCCTCCGGCAGAGTTTAACGCAGCTCTGTATTCTCCAGTTTTTGGTAAGAAGGCCTTTGCATTTACCTGAAGCACTATGCTTAGCTTACTGACAGCAAGAGAATGAACAGGAATTTGAAAAGTAGTACATTTTAGGAGAGCATTATTCATCAGAGAGTATTCTATTGTTAAACATTCCCGGAATGTTAGAAAAAATAGGTTTTACGATAAAGGATAAAAAATTACGGTCGGGAATAAAAAAGAGGAAATGAACCCAATTAATTCCGTGATCATACTCCTGAGACAGTCGTATCTTGCCGGGCAAACCTTCGATACAGCAAAAAACAATATATAATATTATATATGTATAAAAACCAAGGGTCGAAAAAAAATGGGAAAATCAGTTGTGAAACGCAAAAAAGTTTTATATTTGTACCACACCACACCTAACAAATTTAAATACCTTTTCTATGTGTGGCCAATAAAACAAAATACACTAAACGTATGAGAAACAAACTTAAATTTTCTGGATTAATGCAGTTACCTTTAAAAAGGTGGGCTGCAGTTATTATGTTTTTGTTTGGAGTCTTTGGTTTTCTTGATCTGGCAGCCCAGAATCTGACGGTATCCGGCACGGTGAAAAGCACCTCCGGCGATCCTCTCCCGGGCGTAAGCGTAGCCATCAGGGGGACCACGCAGGGGACTGTTTCAGATCTTCAAGGTAAATACACCTTAGCCAACATCCCGGGGAACTCGGTATTACAATTTTCTTTTGTGGGGATGAAATCGGCGGATGTGAATGTAAGTGGCAGGACTGTCGTGGATGTGGTCCTGGAAGAAGAAACCATCGGTTTGGATGAAGTGGTAGCCTCGGATATGGAACGGTGAAGAAACAGGATCTTACCGGTTCTGTTGCTTCGGTTTCCGGAGGCAATCTTGCCGAAAGAAAAAGCCAAAGGGTTGCATCTGCTCTGCAGGGAACAATGCCGGGAGTTACGGTCACCCGCAGCAGCGGCGGTCCAGGAGACGATGCCAGCATCCGTATCCGCGGGATCACTACCATCGGGGATGCCAATCCCCTTTATATCATTGACGGGATTCCCGGTTCGCTGAGTATCCTGAATCCCAATGAAATTGAGAGCATTTCTGTGCTGAAAGATGCAGCCTCGGCTTCCATTTACGGATCCAAAGCTGCTGCAGGGGTAATTTTGGTTACCACCAAAAGGGCAAAAACAGGAAAGGTTGACCTGAACTATGAATATGAAACCGGAATCGATCAGCCAACCAGGTTGCCAAGGTGGGCTACTGCCGTACCCTATATGAAAATGGTTAATGAGTTGTGGTGGAACGATGCCGGAAACCTCGGCACGGAGTATCCAAAATTTGCAAAAGATCTGATTGATAATTATCCGTCGTTGCATGCGGAAAATCCGGATAAATATCCCGATGTGAAACACGCGGATTTTTTGAACGACTATGCCCCGCGCCAGTCACACAGGTTAAGTTTCGGCGCTGGGGAAAAGAACCTGAAATCGCAGATTTCTTTATCATACGATAAAATCAATTCCCTTCTCGACCGCCGTGCCTGGGAACGCATCAATGCAAGGAGCAACAACGACCTTACCATCAGCAAGATGTTTGCAGCTCATTTTGATTTGCACATTTATCATGCTTTTGACCAACGTAACCAGGGAGCTACCGCAGATGCAGGGCTGCTCCGCTATGAACCCATCGAAACCCCTTTCTGGAGTGATGGCAGGGCCGCAAAAACCAGGAATAACGAACAACCCTGGGGTATAATCTTAAGGGGAGGAACCACAAAGGCCAGATCCACACAGATTAGCGGAAGGGTCGCCTTCGATTTCACCCCGCTGAAGGGTTTGAAGTTTTCAGGAATCGTTGCCCCTGGATTTAACTTTTACCAGCAAAAAGTACATCAGGTTCCCGTTCCTACCACAGACCTCGGTGACCCCAATACCGTCACAGGCTATGTAAATACGGTTTCGACCATCAAGCTGACTGAAAACAGAAATGAGACCCGTTCACTGACCACACAGATCCTGGCAGATTATGCAAAAAGTTTCGGAAACCACAATCTTACGCTGCTCGCAGGATACGAAAATTACTATACGACCACCGAGAACCTGATGGCTTCGCGTGACAATTACACCCTGGCCAACTATCCTTATCTTTCCATAGGTCCCCTGGATTTAAGGGACAACAGCGGAACCGCTTCCGAATATGCGAGCCGCTCCTATTTCGGCAGGGTCATGTACAACTATAAAAACAGGTATCTTTTCCAGTCCAATATCCGCTACGATGGATCTTCACGGTTTGCCTCCGATTACCGATGGGGGTTATTCCCCTCTTTCTCGGCAGGATGGGTGATATCCGATGAGGCTTTTATGAAAAATGTACCCGCTCTGTCTTACCTGAAGCTCAGGGTTTCCTGGGGATCGCTCGGCAATGAAAGGATAGGAAATTACCCATACCAGTCGACGGTATCGTTCGGTAATTCTTTGTTCTATTCCGGTGAAACCTCCACAGTGATATCCAAACAAACCGCCTATATCGGCAAATATGCTATCCGGGACATTTCCTGGGAGACCACGGAGTCATTTGATATCGGTATCGACGCTTTCTTGTTCGATAACAAGATGCAGATCGTTGCCGATTACTATGACAAAACCACCAAAGATATGTTGCTGGCCCTTGAAATTCCTGATTACATCGGATTGGAAAACCCGGACCAGAATACCGGAAAGATGAATAGCAAAGGGTGGGAATTTGAAATCAGGTACAACAACAAGTTCGGTAAGCTGAACTATTCCTTATCCGGTAATGTTTCTGATTTTAAATCCGTGATGGGCGACCTGGGCGGAACGGAATTCCTGGGGGCACAGGTAAAATTTGAAGGAAGTGAATTCAACGAATGGTACGGATATGTATCGGAAGGTCTATACCAGACAGCGGATGAAGTTGCCAATTCAGCAAAAATAAACAACAGGGTAAGCCCCGGGGATATAAAGTACAAAGATATCAGCGGTCCTAACGGAAAACCGGATGGAATCATCAATTCGACTTACGACCGTGTCTTACTGGGCGGTTCCCTTCCAAGATATGAATATGGCGGGAATATTCGGCTTGATTATAAAAACATCGATTTTTCACTTGTTTTTCAGGGAGTTGGAAAGATAAACAGCTATATGACCAGCATGATGGCCAGGCCACTCCAGGGAGGTGTTTACAACTCGCCTGAAGAGGTAATCGGCAATTACTGGAGCAAATACAATACCGAACAACGGAATAAAGAAGTGTTTTACCCCAGGCTGTCCGAAGTATCTGCAGGCGGACAGTCTGAAGCCTCTGGCAACAACTATGTTACTTCTGATTATTGGCTTTTCAACGGTGGTTACTTCAGGCTGAAGAATATCGTACTTGGGTACAGCCTTCCCAAATCGGTTGTCCAGAAATTAACCCTGAACAATGTCCGGGTATATGCCAATCTGACTGATCTCTTTTCCATCGACGGGTGGAAAGGAGGCTATGATCCTGAATCAGGCTCCAGCGGCTATTTCATTCAAAAATCATATTTGTTCGGTATTTCTGTTAAATTTTAATATGTAATGAAATGAAAAATAAACTGATATTTTTTACCATTTTAACCGGCTTGCTGTTTACTGCATGTAACTCTCTCGATCTGAATCCCCTTTCAGAGGGATCGAGTGAAAGCTGGTATTCCAGTGATACCGAAGTCCAGATGTCGCTTGACCGTTTATATGTCCTGAGATACTGGAATCCCAATCCGGATCCCATTAACTGGGACAACTGTGCATGGCTGGATTATTGGTCGGATGATTTCACAAACAGGACCAACGTGAGCCCTGTCATCGGAGGAACCATCAACGGGCAGACAAGTGCCGTCATTAACCTCTGGAAGTATTATTACGAATGCATTGCGGCATCAAACCTGGTAATCGAAAAAGTGGAACAGAACAAGGCGAAGTTTACCGAGGCAAATTACAACAGGTATATCGCCGATGCAAGATTTGTCAGAGCATGTCAATATTCTTTTCTGATTTTCCGCTGGGGAGATGTCCCGTTTTTCACTAAAACCCTTACTGTGGATGAATCATTTCAGTTGGGAAGAACGGCAAAAGCGGAAATCCTAAAGAGCATTTACAGCGACTTCGACTTTGCTGCTGCCAATCTTCCACAGACCTATTCCTCCGGTTCCAAACACGCCACCAAAGGCGCTGCCTATGCCATGAAAGCCCGTATTGCCTTATACATGGGCGATTACGCTACGGCACGCGATGCGGCCAAAGCATGTATAGACCTGAACCAGTACCAACTTTTATCTGATTTCGGAACCGTTTTTCTGGCCAAAACCAAAAATTCGAAGGAAATGGTCTTCGGAATTCCCCGGTCTGTAGCCTTAAATGTCTTTATTGGTACCGGACAGGCAGCACAGCCCATGCCGAGGGTGAATAACGGTAATGATTATGTGCAGCCATCCTGGGAATTGTTTAATGCTTTCCTTTGTACGGATGGAAAACAAATCGATGAATCTCCATTATACGATCCCCGTAATCCGTTCAAAAACCGGGATCCCCGTTGTAATGCAACTATAGTGGAATTCGGGACCCCTTTCTGCGGCTATATTTACCAGCCCCATCCCGATTCGCTGACCACCAGAAATGTTTCTACCGGCGTAAGGGTGGCCAACAAAGACTCCCGGGGAGTCGACCAGTATGCATCCTTCAACGCTTTGGCCTTTTTAAAAGGGATAGATGACGACTGGGCAAAGGAAAGAAAACCCGAACATGACCAGATTGTCATCCGTTATGCCGATGTATTGCTGATTTATGCAGAGGCAAAGATAGAACTGGGCGGATCTCAGATTGACCAATCGGTGCTTGATGCCATCAACAAAGTACGCGCCAGAGCATATAAGACGGATTATACCCAGACCAGCAAGTATCCGGCAGTAACTACCACCAGCCAGACCGAACTCAGAAAGATCCTCCGCTGGGAACGCCGTATGGAATTTGCTTTCGAAGGTTTGAGAAATCCGGATATTATCCGGTGGAAATTAGCGGAAAAGGTACTCAATACCACCATGTACGGAATGATTGATCCTCCGGAACAAAGAACCAAAATCATCCAGAAAGGATTGTGGTTCTTCCCGGAAGTGGTACCGGTGGATGACGATGGAGTATCTGACTTTTCATCTTTGTACAGCAAGGGGTATATTAAAATTCTGGCCCAACGCTCTTTTGACAAGAGCAAACATTATCTGTGGCCTCTTCCCTCCTCAGAACTTCTGATCAATCCAAATCTGAAGCCTGACAATCCGGGTTACTAACAAGCAATATTTCAGGAATCCGGGATCATTGTTCCCGGATTCTTCGTTTTGAAAGAAAGTGCATGCTGCAGATTCTGCAGAGTGATTACAATTCACACTTCAACAGATGAGTGTGAAGGATGCATCCCGGAAGGAGCTCTTTCCATCCTTTTACGGGTAACAGACCTTGAATTGGTTTCAGGAACATTGGTATAATGCTCCGGAACTCTTTCACTCATTTATCCAATAAAATCATGACTACTGAAAATGACGCCTTTTTGTGCCAGAAAACGCGGATCAGCTGGATTTTTATCCTGATTCTTGCTGCTTATATCTGCTCATGTTCGTCACCCGGAGAAAAGAACAATCCGGTTAATCCCGACGAATCAGGGGTTGCAAAATTCAACTTTTTACCTATGCCTGTGGAAGTCAAACCCCTTCGCGGCTTTTTCACCCTGGTTTCCGGAATGAAGATTATTGCCGATACCCAAAATCAGGAACTAAGCCGTATTGCGGCAGGAATGGCTGAAATGGCCTCCGCCTCAGGCGTTAATATGAAGGTGGCTTCCTCTGGAAACGGGAAAGCCGTTCATTTGGAATTAAACACCACGCCCGACACCACACTGGGTGTGGAGGGCTATCTGCTGGAAGTTAAAAGAGAGGGCATATTCATCCGCGCCAATAAACCGGCAGGGTTGTTTTACGGGATGCAGACCCTCAGGCAGCTTTTACCGACCGAAGATGGTAAAGCGGGCGAAATCAGCAAAGATGACCTTCAAATCCCCTGTGTTTATGTGAAGGATTATCCCCGTTTTTCCTGGCGGGGGCTGCTGTTTGACGCTGCTCACCAATGGTTCGGGATAGAAAGCGTAAAAAGATACATTGACCAGATGGCCTGGTATAAATACAATGTCCTGCAACTTCACATGACCAACGACAATGCCTGGCGCATTGAGATCCAGGCCTTACCCAGGTTGAACCAGATCGGAAGCTGGCGTGTCCCCCGCACCGGTATCTGGGGAACCTTTGAACAGCCCCAGCCTGGAGAAAAAGCCACAGCAGGAGGTTTTTACACCCGCGAAGAATTAAAGGATCTGGTCCGGTATGCCCGGGAAAGGTATGTTACCATCGTTCCGGGAATTGAAACCCCCGGGCACAGTCTTGCCCTCATTGCTTCATACCCTTCCATGTCATGCACCGGGAAACAATACGATGTCAATCCCGGCAGTCCTAGGAGCCGGGAAGTCCCTTACGCCATCTGCCCGGGCAATGATTCCGTCTTTGTCATGCTGGATAAAATACTCTCCGAATATTGTGAGATTTTCCCCAGTCAGTATATTCATATCGGAGGAGATGAAGTGGACAAGCATTTCTGGGAAAAGTGCCCGAAATGCCGGAAAAGGATGGCTGAAGAGCGTCTCAATAACGTGGAGGAGCTGCAAAGTTATTGCATCAAAAGAGTTGAAAAAATACTTGAAAATAAAGGAAGGAAACTGATCGGCTGGGATGAGATCCTGGAAGGGGGACTTGCCCCTGCCGCCACCGTGATGAGCTGGAGAGGAATGGAAGGAGGGATTACGGCAGCCAGGATGAACCATCATGTGGTGATGTCGCCTACCCAGTACTGCTATTTCGACTATGCCCAAACCGATCCGAAAATTGTTCCTAAAGAAAAAAACTGGGGCCTGCTCCGGTTGAGCAAGGTCTATCAGTTTGAACCTGTCCCGGATAGCGTGGATGCCCGTTATATTCTGGGCGGACAGGGGAACCTCTGGTCGGAGTTTATACCCAATCTGAGACAGATGGAATACCAGACCTGGCCGAGAGGTATGGCACTGGCTGAGGTTTTATGGTCTCCCAAAAAAGAGCGGAATACCGACGATTTTCTGTCCCGTGTGGAAGCCCAGTTCCCCCTCTTTGACCGGAACCAGGTCAAATATTCCAAAGCGGTATATGATCCCATTATTACCCCTGTGAGAAACGGTGAAGGGGTGCTGCAGATCACCTTTTCCTCGGAAATGAAAGATTTGGAGGTGTATTACACTTTTGACGGTACCCTACCTGACCATTTTTCACCCCGTTACAACGGGCAACCCCTGGATATTCCCAAAGGGGCTACCCAGATTTGGGCTACCACTTACCGGAACGGCCAGCAGATGGGCAGTACGCTCTCCATCACGGTTGAAGAACTTTGGAAACGGTTGCCACCTGTTGAAAAACAAAACTGAATCGGACAGCCGGAAATTGGTCCCCGACAAACCTGGTATTATGAAACATATAAATCTAGCTATGAAACAAACATTTTTTTCAATCGCATTGGTTTTTACCTGCATCATGGGCATGATCATACCTGCCCAGTCATCGGCAAACGGCACGTATGAGCTGAAGACATCCTACGCTTCCCTGGTCGTGGATCAGAAGGGAAATCTGAAAGTGACGCAGGCAAAAGGGCTTCCTTTTCAGATCTCGGTGTCGGTAAATGATATGTGGAAAATCACTGTAAAGAATGCGCAGACGGGTAAAGAATACATACTCATCCCGCAGGGGCCGGACAAATGGGAGCAGGCAGGCCAAATCCTGAAACTGGTGAAATACAATTTCCTTGCAGGCGACAATCCGGTCCCGCTGAAAGTCGAATTTACCATAACCGTGAAAGAGGATGCATTTTGCTTTTCGGGAAACCTGGTGAGCAGTTCAAAAGAGTGGATCTTCAAGGATTTAAAATACCCGGCCTTGTCCGACATAAAAATCAGCGATAAAAACATCAGCATTTACTGGCCCAACAGTCTGGGGGAGCGTTTTACCGATCCCGTTCAGTTTGGCAGCAGAAGTTTTGAGTATCCGGGTACCAACGGATCCATGGCCTGGTTTTCCGTGAACACCCCACAGTATGGCTTATATGTCGGATGTCACGATCCGCAGAGAGGGAGTAAAATGTTTAGCGTGGGTTTCTCTGAAACCGGCGGCTCCTTTTCGGCCAGTCTTACTTACCCGGTTTACTGCAGTGAGTTTACCATTCCTGAAGTGATGGTTAAACTTTACAAGGGCGATTGGCATACGGCATCAAAATATTACAGGGCATTTTTCGACCGTAACTTCAAACTGGCTTCCATATCTCAGTGGACCAAAGAAAATTCAGGTTTAATGCTCAATATCCTGAAACAGCAAAACGGGAGTGTCATGTGGACCTATCATGACATCGACCGTTTGTGCGACATTGGTGAAAAGTTAAACTTCAAGCTGATCGGACTTTGGGGATGGGCTGTCGGAGGACATGACCGCCTGTACCCGTACTGGTCGCCCGATAACCTGCTGGGAGGCCGTGCAGTGCTGGAAGAAGCTATCGAAAGAGCGCATAAACGAGGATTCAAAGTCATCGTTTATTCCAACGGAACCATCATGGATGCCTCCACCGATTTTTATAGGTACAACGGAATTGAAACCCTCCTTCTGAATGAAAGAAAACAGCCGCAAATTGAATACTACCTCAAGCACAGCAATACCACCCCTGTCATTCAGGCAAGGGCATGCCCCGGATCACCCCTGTGGAGGAAAACCATAATGGATCTGGCACTGAATGCCAAATCGCTGGGAGTGGATGCCTTTTACATCGACCAGGTAGGTGTCCGCAGTCCTTTTATGTGCTTTTCTAATTCCCATGATCATTCCCGTCCGCAGGATGCCTACACCACCTATCGCATGAAAATGATGCAGGATATACGAAACAGGATGAAAGAGACTGATCCTCAGTTCAGCATCATTACCGAAGGTACTGTCGATGCCTTGCTTACTGACATTGATGTATTTCACGGTCTGGGACCCGGGAGTGTCATTACCCCCGATGCTTTTCCCGAGATGTTCCGCTATACTTTCCCCGAATCGATCATCATCCAGCTGAATGCCTGCCCGGCTCTGACACGCTATGACGCCAATTATGCAGCAGTTTACGGATTACGGCATGAAATCATGTGCCGCTATGAGCCGGATGCGGAATACCTGAAAACCGGAAAAATACCCACGGCTGAAAACTACAGGGATTATTACATCAATGATCCTCCCGTGGTCTCCAAAATGAACCAGGCCCCGGCAACTGAAATCACGGCATACACGCACGACCTGATCTTGTTTGAAAACGAAAATTCCGGCTTTTTCAGAACAGGCCGATTCATTGATCAGGACGGGATAAATGTCAGTGGAAACGATATCCTGGCCAAAGGATTTTTAAACGGAAACCAGATGGGAGTGGTGGTATGGAACCGGAATCTGGCGGAAAAAAGGGATTTCACCCTGACGGTTCCGGGTTACCGGCTGGTAAAAGCATCTGAACCGGCAAAACCGG
>Ga0116193_1001578_pt1 | contig 18567 bp, 16 predicted proteins | sample AD_UKC115_MetaG_FD_89892 | JGI IMG/M metagenome (GOLD analysis project Ga0116193, IMG submission 89892) | Active sludge microbial communities of municipal wastewater-treating anaerobic digesters from Hong Kong - AD_UKC115_MetaG | ecosystem: Engineered > Bioreactor > Anaerobic > Digestate... | reverse complement strand
GCGCGCCCACGCCGCCAGTCTCAGCCGGCAGTGGGCGCCGAAGCGGCGAACACGGCGAGTCGCGCCGTCACCCGCGTCAGCAGCGACTTCAGCGCCGGATAGTCGCTGGTGCGCTCGCGGGTCGCTTCATTCATGTAGAGCCTGCGGTTGATCTCGATCTGAATGCTGTGCCGGTCGTCCTGCGGACGACCGAAGCGCTTGACCAGCTCTACCCCCTTGTAGGGGTCGTTGATCGCCACGCTGAGCCCCTCGCTGCGAAACGCGTCGGCAATCAGCGTAGTCAACGCTGGTGAGCAGGTGCTACCGTCACGATCGCCCAGCACAATGTCGGCAAAGCGGGTGCCCTGCTTCACCCACGACACTGGCCCGGCTTCTGCCGGCATAGAGTGGCAATTGAGATGTACCACACGGCGCGCCCTTTCGTAGGCCGCGTCCACCGCTTCTGTCACCGCTTCCCAGTACGGGGCGTGACAATGGCTGATCCTGCGTTCAACCTCGGCGACACTCAGCTTGCGACGATAGATCGGGGACTTGTCGTCGAGCACCCGCCAGACCAGGCCGATGCCTGATAGCGTCTTCGGCGAGTGATCCACCGGGTGCGGCCAGCGCCCGTCAATCAGGCTCTCGTCGACGTCTTCCACGCGCCGGTTCGGATCGAGGTAACTGCGCGGAAATTCGGCGCAGACCAGCGTAGCGCCGAGTGACGGCGCATCGCCAAACAAGTCATCGACGTCGGTGTCCTCGGCCTTGCGCAAATGGGTAAAGTCGCAGGCGTAGCCAAAGTCGGCGGGGTAGCAGCGACCGCTGTGCGGCGAATCGAGCACCAACGGCACCGGCATCACACCCACAGGCGGGCGGATCACGCGAACAGCGACGAAATCGTTCATATTTCGAGAATAAGCGAAAATTGCGTGTTTTACGATCACGCTTGCACGACTGCGAAACATCGGCGCGCCCCGCCGGCCCGATAGTTACCGTTGCTGCCCATGCCCATGAAACTGAGTCAATTCTTCATCTCCACCACCAAAGAGGCTCCGGCCGAAGCCGAAATCGTCTCCCATCAATTGATGATGCGCTCGGGCATGATCAAAAAACTTGGCGCCGGCATCTATACGTGGATGCCGCTTGGCGTGCGCGTACTGCGCAAGGTCGAGCAGGTGGTGCGCGAAGAAATGAACGCCGCCGGCGCGATCGAACTGCTGATGCCAGTGGTGCAGCCGGCCGAACTGTGGCAGGAGTCAGGACGGTGGGAGAAGATGGGCCCGGAAATGATGCGGGTGAAGGACCGCCACGAACGCGACTTCATCGTGCAGCCGACCAGCGAGGAAGTGATCACCGACATCGCGAGGCAGGAGCTGCGCTCATGGCGACAACTGCCGATCAACTTCTACCATATCCAGACCAAGTTCCGCGACGAGCGTCGTCCGCGCTTCGGGGTGATGCGCTCGCGCGAGTTCATCATGAAAGACGCCTACTCGTTTGACGTCGACAAAGACAGCCTGATGAAGAGCTATCAGGCGATGTACGACGCCTACAGCCGCATCTTCTCGCGCCTGGGCCTCGAATTCCGCGCTGTAAACGCCGACACCGGCAACATCGGCGGCTTCGCCTCGCATGAATTCCAGGTGCTCGCTGAGAGCGGTGAAGATGTGATCGCCTACTGCCCGGCTTCCGATTACGCCGCCAACATCGAAATGGCAGAAGCGCTCGCTCCGGCCACGGCACGACCAGCCGCAAGTCAGGCACTCACTCTGGTGCACACGCCGGGCAAGAAAACCTGCGAAGACGTTGGCGAATTCCTGAAGCAGCCGCTGCCCGCGCAGCTTAAGGCGATGATGTACGTGAGCGACGCTGGTTTCGTGCTTTGCATGGTGCGCGCCGATCATCTGGTCAATGAAATCAAGCTCGGCAAACTGCCACAGCTCGCCAACTACCGTCCAGCGACCCCGGAAGAGATCGAAGCCCACCTCGGCGTCGAGCCCGGCTATTGCGGCCCGGTGCCACGCCATGGCAAGGCCCATCCAGGCAAGGTACTGGTGGTCGCTGACCGTACGGCAGCGGCGATGGCCGACTTCATCTGCGGCGCCAACGAATCCGGCTATCACGTCACCGGCGTCAACTGGGGCCGCGACTGCCCCGAACCGGATGTCATTGCTGACATCCGCAACGTGGTCGAAGGCGACCCCTCGCCCGACGGCAAAGGCGCGCTCAAGTTGCGTCGCGGCATCGAGGTCGGCCACGTGTTCGCCCTTGGCCAGCGCTACTCGGCTGCGCTCGGCGCGCGGTTCCTCGACAAGGAGCAGAAAGAACAGGTGATGGAAATGGGTTGCTACGGCATCGGCGTGACTCGCGTCGTAGCAGCCGCTATCGAGCAAAACCACGACACCAAAGGGATTGCCTGGCCGGTGCCGATGGCGCCCTTCACGGTAGCCATTGCGGCCGTGGGTTATGACCGTAGCGCAGAGGTCAAGGCGGCGGCCGACAAGCTCCATGATGAGTTGACAGCGGCTGGCATCGACGTAGTGCTCGACGATCGCGGCGAGCGTCCCGGCGTGATGTTTGCTGATCTAGAACTGATTGGCATTCCCCACCGCATCACGGTGGGCGACCGCGGGCTTAAGGAAGGCATGGTCGAGTATCAGGCGCGGCGTGATGAAGCGGCCAGCAAGGTGGCGCTGGCAGACATCGTGGCGCACGTCCGCCGGGCGCTGGCCTGAATCGCCTTCCCACCATCGCCGTGAGGTTGCGGCGAGTTGTCGGCATGACCAGTGCAGGTGTCAATCCACGTGCAACGTCGCGACTTGCATTGTCAACGAGGCTATTGCGCGGATTCGCAACGACCGTCGCCCTGTGCTGCGCCGGACACGCTCTCGCGGGCGCCCAGGCGGAAGAAAAACTCTCCGCCAGCGTACAAACATCGATGGCATCGGCGATTGCCGATCGCGCGGCGCCACGACTGATTGGCGACGTGAATGAAACCCAGCTCTGGTTAGCGGACATGTCGTCACGACTGGCTTCGCGAATGAAGGACAGTGAACAGCGCCGCGAATTTCTGGTCACGGTGCAATACGAGGCCAGCCGCGCCGGGCTTGATCCGCAACTGGTGCTGGCGGTCATCAATCATGAGAGCGCGTTCCGGAAGTACGCGATTTCCAGCGCCTCGGCGCGCGGCTACATGCAGGTGATGCCGTTCTGGGTGCGCCTGATTGGTACTGCGGACCACAATCTGTTTCACCTGCGCACCAACCTGCGCTACGGCTGCGTCATTCTGCGCCATTACCTCGACATCGAGAAAGGCGACGTGGTCCGCGCGCTGGCCCGCTACAACGGTTCGCTAGGGCGCTTTGAATACCCGAACGCCGTGCTTGGACTGCTGGAAAGTCGTTGGAAGTGGGCGGCCCCGAAGACGCCCTGACCGGCCACGATAACCGTCCCTATGTAGGACGATTCGCCCCGTCGCCGACCGGGCCGTTGCACTTTGGATCACTGGTCGCCGCGATGGCCAGTTACGTCGACGCCCGAGCGCAGCACGGTCGCTGGTTGATCCGTATTGAAGATGCCGACACCACCCGCTGTTCTGCCGCAGCGGAGCGCGCCATACTCAGCCAGCTTGCGGGCTACGGTTTTGAGCACGACGACGACATCGTTCGCCAGAGCGAGCGCTCCGCTCTGTATGCACAAGCCCTGGAGCAGTTGCGTGAAGGGCGTTTGTTGTTTGCCTGTGCGTGTTCACGCAAGCAACTGGAGGCGGCGGCGCGCAACAGCGAGGGGGAAGCGATCTACCCCGGCACCTGCCGTGACCGTCAATTGCCATTTGCCAGCAATGCATTGCGTATCAAGGTGCCCGCAGCAGGCGTTGACGAAGTCAGCTTTGTTGATCGTGCGGCAGGCGAGTACAGGCAGAGGCTGTCGGCCGAGCTCGGTGACTTTGTATTGCGCCGCGCCGATGGCATCTACAGCTACCAACTTGCGGTCGTGGTGGACGACGAGTTGCAGGGTGTGACGCAGGTCGTGCGTGGCGTCGACCTGCTCGGCAACACGCCAAGGCAACTCCATCTGCAACGCTGCCTGGGCTATCGCGCGCCGGACTACCTGCACGTACCATTGGCGCGCAACGCAGCCGGTGAAAAACTTTCCAAGCAAACACAGGCAGCGCCACTCAGCCTGGACAACGCGCTGGTCACGCTGCGCGAGGCATGGGCGTTCCTGCGTCAGGAACCGCTACCAGGCGCCCATTCCGTGCGCGAATTCTGGACGCAGGCGGCCAGCAACTGGCGCCCGGAGCGTCTGTGCGGACATCGCAACGGCGGCTGTGGGCAAAATCTATAATTGAAGGTTCCCCGAAAAAAAGAAAGCACCTGTTATGACCACCCTTGTAGTGGTGCGCAAAGGCAACATGGCGGCGATCGCCGCTGACTCGCTCACCACCTTCGGTGACACTCGCCTCTCTGACAGTTTTGACGCCTCCTCCGAAAAGATGGTGCGTTACGGTGACACCGTGATCGCGCTCTGCGGCAGTGCCGCCCATCAGCTGGTCTACGAAAACCTGTTCTCGACCGCGAAGGACCTGAACTTCAACAGCAAGGCGGAAATTTTTGAGACCTTTCGTAAACTGCACACGACCCTAAAGGACCAGCACTTCCTCAATCCAAAGGAAGAGGATGAAGATGCGTACGAGAGCACGCACATCACCGCGCTGATCGCTAACCCGACCGGCATCTACGGCATCTATTCGATGCGTGAAGTATTCGAGTTCAAGCGATTTTGGGCTGCGGGCTCCGGCCGCGAGTACGCGCTCGGCGCGATGAACGCCCTTTACGACCGACTGGACTCGGCGGAGGCGGTCGCACGTGCCGGCATCGAAGGCGGCGCTACGTTTGACAAGAACTCGGCGCTGCCCATGCAAGTCATCACGTTCCCGATGGCGCTGCCGCCTGCCGCAGCCTGATTGCTGTACGCCGAGAAAACGATGGACCGGATCACTGCGGGCTTCGATCAACTCACACGATTCTGGCTGGAAACAGCGCCAGCCCGTGGTGTTGTAGCCCGCCTTGACGAGAGCATGGTCTCGATGCTGCGCCATCATGACTATCCAGTCGCAGTGACGTCGCTGCTGCGACAACTGGTAGGCGCAGCTGCACTGCTAGCGAGCAACCTGAAGCAACCGGCGCAAGTCGTGTTGCAAGCCCAGGGCGACGGCGCTGTGCCGTTGCTCTGTGTCGAGGCAACCGATCGACTGACCTTCCGCGCCTACGCCAATGTACGGGAAGACGCCAACATACCCGCTGACGCTGACCTATTCTCGCTGGTCGCGCCAGATGGTAATGGGCGTTTTGTGCTGACCATCGCTCCCGAAGAAGGACAGATGTATCAGGGCATCGTCTCACTGCACGCTGGCGACGTCTCTTCCCTGCTGGCTGATTACCTGACCAATTCGCAACAAACGCAGACCCGTCTGTGGTTGCGGCAGGACGGTGATGCCCTCGAAGCGATGCTGCTGGAGCGGCTACCGGACCGGCGTGATGAAGCCAGCGACAGCGCCTGGGACGCCGTCGTGGCGCAGGCTGAAGCAGCGTTCGCGCTGCCGTTCATGCCGTTCCCGTACGCCGAATGGCTGCCGTTTGTATTTGCCGGTCATGACGTTCGCGTGCACACTTCCCAAGGGCTTTCATTTGCTTGCTCGTGCACCCTTGAGCGGGTGCTCAATGCATTGCGGCTGGTTGGACGCGATGAGCTGCAGCCGCTGATCGCCGAACAGGGGCGTGTCGAATCGCGTTGCGAGTTCTGCGGAAAACGATACGAGGTGAGTGCCACCCGCTTGGCCGATCTGTTCGATCACGTTGACGCATCACACCCGCCGGGGTCCGGTACGGTGCACTGACAGTGACTACCGCGCCACCGACGTCGGGATCCCCGCAGCCATCGCTTCGAATAGACAAGTGGCTATGGGCCGCCCGTTTCTACAAAACCCGCTCGCTGGCTACCGATGCTATTGATGCGGGTCATGTGCGACGAGCGAGCAGTGGCGCCGTCGCAGGCGAACGCATCAAACCGGCGCTGGCAGTCCGGGTCGGCGATGGCTACGTAATCCAGCGTGGCGAGATGATTCAGGAAGTGTTCGTTTTGGCACTGTCTGAGCGTCGTGGCTCGGCCGCCGACGCCGCGTTGCTTTACCGCGAAACCGACGACAGCATCAAGCGGCGCCAGGATCGCCATGCCATGCGCGTGGCGGCCGGTGCGCAGACCATATTGCGTGGACGTCCGACCAAGCAGGATCGGCGGCGCTTGACCGATCTCTTTTCACGCAACTATTCCGGCCGCGATGACGGTCAGGAACAATCATGACCCTCACTTTCACCGGCGAGCGCTTCCTGCCTGAATGCGCAGGCGAGATGGTGTATGAGCATTGGCACCGCTATCTGCTCGCGCAAAAGTATGTGACAGGCAAGCGGGTGCTGGATGCTGCCAGCGGCGAAGGATACGGCGCTTCGCTACTGGCCAAGGCGGCGGTGTCAGTTGTTGGCGTTGATATTTCACCCGAAGCAACGCGGCACGCCACGCACCGGTACGCGGGCAACAATCTGTGTTTCGTCACGGCCAGCGTCGCAAAAATTCCGCTTCCGGACGCAAGCTTTGATGTCATCGTGTCGTTCGAAACCATCGAACACATGACCGAACATGTGGCGTTTATGCAGGAGATCGAGCGACTCCTGGCGCCCGGCGGCATGCTGATCATTTCGTCGCCGAATCGACCTGAATACACGGATAAGACTGGCTATCACAACGAATTTCACGTCAAGGAGCTGGATCGCGGCGAGCTGAAGATGTTGCTCGACCGCCACCTCCCGGCGCAAAAGTGGTTTGCGCAGCGACCGGCATTTCACTCGATGATCTGGCCGATCGACGCTGCCCCTACGACGGCAGATGCACTGACAGCCGATGGCGACAGTGGCTGGCCCGCCGAGCTTTACTTTCTTGTCTTCGCAGCCCGTCAAAGTGATGCCCTCCAACCAGTCACCCCGGCGGTGACATTGGTAACGGACCGCGAGCAATCGGTGTACGCCGAGTGGTCAAGAACGTACCGCGAAAATCGGATGCTGCATGAGCGCGTTGGCGAGCTTGAGGCTGCCGCCCGCGCCGAACGTGTATGTGTAGCCGAGGCACCAGTGCAGCCTGCGGGTGGCGCCCCTAAACCCGATACCCACCCGACCGCCGAGACCGCGCCCCGCACAAATGCACTCAACTGGTTACTGCGACTTTGGCGAAGGAGATGATCCGGACGACTCGTCACGCGACCTGCCCTATCGGCGAACCCTCACTCGCTCAGGGCCAGCGGATTGCCCCCGCGAGGTCTTGCGTAGCCACGGTCGCTCGACCAAGTACCATGACGTAGCCGCGGCGATCGCGGTGCAGAATGTGCTGGCGACGACGTAGCCGACAAAACCTGAACTTTGGTGTACGCCCTGAAGCGAGAGCAACTGCTGGACGGGAAAGCCGTAGAGGTAAAAGCCATATGACCAGTCGCCCATACGCTCGGGAAGCGCCAAATGCCACTTCGAGTGTGTTGCCAAGCCTAGCACGGTGACGGCCATGGAGACTGCGTAAGCCGCTGTCTTTAGCGAGGATTCCGGCAGCCAAACCATTAGCAGCAGACCCAGCGCGCCGTGCCACCACGTTGGTGAGAAGTATTGTCGCCACGTCGAAAATACTGCGCCGATGGCGAACATCAAACCCAGTTTGCCGTGGTAATAATCGAGTCCATAATGCTTGGCGAACGGCGTGCTGACAAGGTTCTCGGGTCGCAATAACACGAAAACGAGCAGTACTGTGGCAACCAGCAGCGCTTTGAACCGAAGCGCAAACGGTAGCAAAGCGGTGGCGAGCAAAGCGAGATAACAACTGATCTCGTACGTCAATGACCAAAGCGACCCGTTTATTACACCCGCCACCGGATTGCCGACAAATACGCCGGGCAAGGTATAGCTTATCCACCACGCGCTAGCAGTCTCGAGGTAGCCCCGAGTTTGCGGGTGCCGCAGATACGCACCGACCTCAAGATTTGTCAGCAACGGCCCCAGCACAAACGCACACGCTGCGACGCACACGATCAGCGCCGGGTAGATGCGTCGCACCCGGCGCCAGATGAAAGTCAACAATGTGGGCGAGCGCGCCCACGACTCAGTGACAAGGTAACCGCTGAGCGTAAAGAAGATCGCCACACCGACGCCACCAAGCGTATCGACGCCAATTGAGCGCGCGAACGGATCAGGCTGCCCTGTGCCTGCCAACGGATAACAGTGGCTGAACAGCACCAACCAGGCAGCAAGCAGCCGCAGGACATCGAAGTTGTTTTCGTACCGCTGCATTTGGCCCAAGCTATGCCCTCGCCTTGAAGCGACGGCGCAACACGTCGCGCATGGAGGCGATCCGTGCCAGCCAGGGTCGTCGCGCCACGTGTGCCCTCACCTGGTCACGCCCGATGTGCAGTAGCGCGTTACTTCGCACGTAGTCCTCGGCGAGCCGACGAACAAACTCCGGGTTCGCCTCGAAAGTCATCGCGGACTGTCGCGCGACGGCGTCCTGGTATGCCGCATCCAGCTTTTTCTGACGATCTGTACTGAACGTCAATTCGGCCGGCACGCGATATTTTGATGTCAGCTTGCGCACCTGAACGAAATCATCGCGCATTGTGTAGCGAGTCCAAAGGTTCCAGTCTTCAAGCTGATCCATATCCTCGGCGAATCCGCCATACGCGTCGTACAGTGAACGGTGAAACAAGACTGCCTGAATCGGGAGAAAATTGTGGTGCCACATCGTGACACGTGAAAATGGTTCGTCCGGAATACGGTCAAAGCTGACTTCCTCGTACTTGGGCAACGCGGCATCGACCATGCGGGTGCTTGTACGCCAGGAAAGGGCATAGGCGCCCTTCAAGCCCGAGGTGGTCACGGCGTCAAGCAGCACCTCGATGTGATCTGCGAAAAACTGATCATCATCATCGAGAAAGCAGAACCATGTTCCTTGCGCCTTTTTGAGAGCAAGGTTACCTGCGACAGATCGTCCCCTGCCCGGCACGATGCGGTGGTACTGAAGGCGCAACTTGCCGCTGAACTCGGCGCAGACCGCCTCACCCTCGTCCGAACCATCCTCGACCACGACGGCTTCAATGTTCTGGTAGGTTTGGTTGGCGACTGTTGTTAACGCTTCGCGCAAAAAGCCGCCTCGTCGGTGCGTTCTGAGAAGTACAGATACAAGCGGCCCCGACTCGGGACGTTCGCTGACGCCCTTGAATGGATGAAAAGCGCCATCGCGCCGTATTTCGTAGCCCCAGCCGGCGAAACGGGGCTCGAACCCCCGCGCTCCACATCGCGTCGCAATGAAGTAACGATAGTTGCACGCGAACTTCCACACCGCCTTTGCGATGCCACGTCGCCGACCGGGAAAAGACTCGGGCAGCATCCACTCACCAAGCGCCATCGACAGTCCCTGTAGTATCTGACGATGACCAGCAAATCGCGCACGGAGGCAGAGGTTGACGTAGATGCCCTCTAGCGCCTGCAGCGGCTTTACTTCGTCGGCAGTCGCGTAAGTTCGATGGACAACCGCAGCGCGAGGCACGTAATGCAAACGTTTGCCGGCGCAGCGCAGGCGCCATGACAAATCGACGTCCTCTCCGTACATAAAGATGCGGGGCTCGAAGCCGCCCAGACCTTGAAGTGCGGGTGTTCTTGCCAGAAATGCCGCACCACTGATCCACTCGGTCTCTTGAGACACGGGGTCGTACAACTTTGGGTGCTCGAATGGAATTTGCCGCATCTCCCACACTGCGACATCAGCTTCGTCTGCTAAAGCCTGACGCCACAGGACTTCAATCGCGCCCGGCTCGGGAATGGCGTCCTGATTCAGTACCAGCACATATGGGGCGTTGCAATCTCGCAGTAGGCGATTGACTCCCATGCCGAACCCGAGATTGCCTTCGCCGCCTGCGCTTTCGAGTGCGAGCCCCTGCGATCGAATCTGCTCGCACAATTCAAACAGTGCTCCCGTTTGCGGAGGGGCTCCGTCGTTGTGCCACAGACGTACCACGAGCGGCACAGCGCCATCACGTTTGGCTGCGGCCAACGCCGCCAAAAGGTCACCAAGTACAGGCACTTCGGGCTTGTACACCACCACGAATACTTCTATCACTTGCGCTCCGGTAACTCTCTGGCCCTATTGATTGTTGTTGTCTGCTCGCCGCAGCGCCCAGCCGCGGATGGGGCCCGGTAACTGTGCTAGCGCTCGCTCGTACCGATGTGCCGCGGCAAGCGTATGCGCTACGTCCTGGTTAAGCTTGGTCTCGACGCGATGGCGACTTTCTCGATCCTGCGTGATCCGTTGCTCAAGCTCCTCAATCACCCTCAAGGCGCGGGCTTGTACATCATTGAGCGTCTGCAATTCTGCCCGTAGATTCTCAATCGTTCGACCGCGCAGCGTAGTTTCTGCAACCAGGCCCTCCAGTTCGCTGGTCAGCTGTCGAATCTGGCCGTTGCAGAACGTCAGGTCGCCGCTCAGCCGGCGAATTTCGGCACGAAAGAACGCGCCGTCCAAGTGCGCCAACGGCAAGGCACGCAGCGCGGCATCGGCAGGTGATTCGGAGTCGGCGACCGTTGACACGCCGTCGTACACCTTGCCAAGGGCATCAGCCATCTCTTGTCGAGTGAATGCGACAGACACGGCGGTATTGACTTTGCCTCGCAGCTCGGAAGTGATCTTCGTCAGACAATTTTCCAATTCAGCGGCCACGCTCGCCGCGCTTGCGCCGGCAGGATATGTCCATCCAGCGCCCGATTCGATGATTCTTTCGCCAAGGGCCCCGCTGTCCGGACCGAGCGCCGGAAGCCCCGCGCTCCATGCGTCCGACAGGGCATAGCAAAAGCTTTCTGGCTGGCGATTGGGGAACAGCGCAATTCTGCAGCCGTAACGCTGCACAATTGCAGGCAGTTCGTAAGGCTCGAACGCGCCGTGCACCCAAACGCGCTCATCTACCAGCCATCCGGGCTCAATCTTCCCGTCGACGTACCCGATCACGACGATGCGCACATCAGATTGCAATTGGCTCGCCATTTCCGTCAGAAAGTCCAACCCCTTATGTCGCCCTAACGCGCCGACGACCGCGACGACAAATGGACCGACCGGGCTGGTCGACGACGTAGCGAACTCAGCCTGACACTGGTCCGGGGGCGGCGCGGCACTGGACGAATCGACACCATTGGGAATAAGTTCACGTGTCTGACCGGGCCCGAGCATGGCATCGAGACGTCGCGAGATATATCGACTCGGTACGATCAGACGACCCGCAGCCTCGATGAACGACGCCCGCTCTGCATGTTCGTGCGCATCGATTTCAGGCGGCAAGGCCGCGAAATCAATATCGTGCAGCGTCACGACATATGGCCAACTTCGCAACGTCTGCAGCGCCCGCACGACGTTGCGGACTGGCGCGAGTACCGAGTGCGCGTGCACGGCGTGCGGCTTGCCCAAACTACCTTGAAGCAGTGCATCGACGAAAATTACTCTTGCCAGCGGCAGTACCGCGCGCTGAGCCCCCCGTCCAAATTCCAGTACCACTTGTTCGGCGGCAACGTGCAGTATGCAATCGTGCCGACGAATGTCGCAGATGTCACGAACGTGACGATCCACACCGCCGCTTTGCGCCGGCACAACCTGCAAAACCCAGTCTGAGGGAGCGGCGGACTGGCTCAGCACAAACGAGCAGTCACCCACTGCAACAGCAACCCCATCTGATCGTATGCAGCGAACGTAAGCCCAAGCAGCACAAGCACAGCGAGCCAGGCAAATACTCGGACGCCCCCGGCGGAGCGTCCAACCGTGACATTGCCGGAGCGGTATGACGTAGTATTGTCCACGCGCCCATTTTACGAACCGCCGGGGCACGACCACAACTTGCTGCGAAAAATGGCAAAAACGCATCCAGATCACTACGCTCGAGAGTACACACGCTGGCGCTGGTTGGTGCCAGACTCGTTCAACATCGCGAACGCCTGCGCGCATCGCTGGCAAGCCGATCCGTCGCGCGCGGTCCGTACGGCCATCGCATGGGAGGATGAGACCGGGCTCTCTGATCGAATCAGCTACGCTAATCTCTCCGCTCGGGCGCAGAAATTGGCGTCGGCGTTGGCGAAGCGCGGAATCGGCAGAGGCGACCGTGTGGCCATATGTCTTCCCCAGCGAATCGAAACTGCCGTGTCTCTCCTGGCTGTACTGCATCTCGGTGCCGTCGCAGTACCGCTGACCGTGTTGTTTGGCCCCGACGCGCTGGAGTATCGACTTGCACACTCGGAGTGCAAGCTGGCGATTTGTGACGGAGCATCGCTGGAACACGTCCTGGCCGTGCGTGAGAGGGTACCGACGCTACACACTGTTGTCGCCTGCGCAGGCGCTGCCTCTGATGGCGCGCTCGACTGGGACGCCCTGCTGGCCGCTGGTGATGCGACTTGTCCAGTCGCCGCGACCCGCGCCGACGACGCGGCAATGATCATCTACACCAGCGGCACCACCGGGCCGCCAAAGGGGGCGCTGATCCCGCATCGGGCGATGTATGGCAATTCGTCCGGGTTCATTTTTTCGCACAACCTGTTCCCGCAACCCAACGATGTCTTTTGGTCACCGGCCGACTGGGCGTGGACTGGCGGCCTGTGGGATGCACTGCTGCCAACGCTGTTCTTTGGTCATACGCTCGTCGGATACCGTGGCCGCTTTGACCCAGAGCGGGCGTTAGCTCTCATGGAGCGTCACAAGGTAACGTGCACGTTCCTGTTCCCGACTGCACTTAAGATGCTGATGAAAGCAGTGCCGAATCCCCGGGAACGATACCGACTGCACTTGCGCTCGATCATGAGTGCCGGAGAGAGCGTCGGCGAAACGGTCTTTACATGGGTCGAAAAGTCACTCGGAATAACACTCAATGAAATGTTCGGTCAAACCGAACTGAACTACGTGGTCGGCAACTGTGCCAAGCTGTGGCCAGCGCGTCCTGGCAGCATGGGCCGCGCCTACCCGGGGCATCAGGTTGCGGTCATCAGCGCTCTGGGGCGCGTAGCGCCAGTCGGAGAAACTGGCGAGGTAGCCGTCAACCGGCGAGATATTCACGGCGATCTGGATCCGGTTTTTTTTCTTGGTTACCTCGGCAACGAGGCCGGCACACGAGCGAAGTATGACGGCGACTGGTGTCGCACCGGCGACATGGCGCGTATGGACGCGGACGGCTATCTTTGGTACGAGGGGCGATCAGACGATGTGATCAAAAGTGCCGGTTATCGTATCGGACCGGCTGAGGTAGAAAGCTGCCTGCTGCAGCACCCGGCTGTCGCGATGGCAGCCGTGATTGGCAAGCCAGACCGCGACCGCGGTGCAATCGTAAAGGCATTTATCGTTCTCGCTGCCGGATTCCACGGTGACACCGATCTGGAGAACGAGCTCGCCAGACATGTCCGCGGCAAGCTAGCACCCTATGAGTATCCCAAAGAGTTTGAGTTTGTCTCAGGACTACCGATGACGACGACCGGCAAGATCCAGCGCAAGGTATTGCGTGACCAGGAAGTAGCTCGCCTGGCGCAGACGGAAAGCGCTGAGACCAAATCTGCTTTCTTCCCAGGGCTACCTACAGCGCGCTGACAAGGGCGGGGTCGCCGCTCTCCACCCAAGCCGCAAATTCATCGCGCAGGCGCTGACTTTCGGCTACTGCCGTCGACCAGGCTTTCACCCGAGCTGAGAGGTCGCGGCCGTAGCGTACGAAGTCGGTACGATCGGGCAACTTCTGGTTGGGCAACGTTGCTACCCACTCGGGGTTGGGAGCCAGCACGATCACGTCGTCGAGGAAGTGCGTACTGCGATGTCGCCACTTGAGTGATTTGTCCAGCCAGCCGGGCACCACTGCGCGCTGGAAGTGCGGGTATAAGACCACTGTCGGCGAGCCAGCGCCGTCGCTCCCTGCGCGGTAGTCGAGATGCAGGTGATAGTCAGTAATGCCGCCGTCCCAATAGGCGCCCGGTGGTGCCCCTGGGATGTCGTGAACGGCATTGAGCACGAAGGGGATCGAGCATGAGGCTTGTACTACCGGCGCAAAGTTGGCGGCTGACAAGGCGTAGCGCCGGGTCCGGTAGTCGCTGGCAGCGAACGGCAGCCCGGCGCCGGTAGCCAGGTGTGACGAGAACACCGCGCGCTCCAGCCAGGCCCCCATGGCCTTGCGCGACGCAATGTTGGTGAAAAACGCGCCTGCATACCCAAGCGGCGAGCGCAACCTGTTGTCGCGATGCAGGATATGGCGCCCGCGGGATGTGACCACATGCAAACGGTAGCGCGGGTGGCCGAGCACTTCCGGCACCCGCTGGCCAAACATCGCGTGGATCCCTGCAGCGAAGCGCTCGCTGATGTGCTCGCGCGTCGGCGCTTTGCGACCGGGCGGCACATCGTAATCCTGACGGATGTAGGCGTGCTCCAGTGCCGCGAGTGCTGCAGCAGGCTGGTCAAGCATGGCTGCGGCCATCCGCCAAGCCCCGATCGACGCGCCGAGCAGGTCCACTGGTTGTGCCGACTTCGGCAACCACTCGCCAAACAGGAAGCGATCCAGCGGCAGTAGCGTCAGCCCCTTGGGCCCGCCCGCGGCGGCCGGAATGGCACGCACATGCGCGGGCGCCAAGCCATGGGCATGCAAGTGGGCCAGCGCACGCGGCCCGGCGAAGACTTGTAGCGCTTTCATCGCCACGCAAACCGTCCGCGCGGCGAAGAACCGACCGCTGCTGCGGCGAGAGTTGGAATCAGCTTCAACATGAGTGCCGCATTTTATCTGGGCTTTTTAGCTCAAATGACCTAAAGTCGACTCTTCACGATTTCAGCCTGCAAGCCCAGCGCGAATGAGGCTTCAGCATAAATGCCGTATCCGATCGGGTTCATGGCAACGGCGATTCAGCGCCGTTCAAATCTGTTGTTTTGTACAGTAAAATTGAACGATGCTCCGCGCGCTGTACGTTGATTTCAACAGCTATTTTGCTTCGGTCGAACAGCAGTTGCGGCCGGAACTGCGTGGCCGTCCGGTTGCCGTGGTGCCGATGATCGCCGACACTACCTGCGCCATCGCAGCGAGCATTGAGGCGAAGCGGTTTGGGGTAAAAACGCTGACCAACGTGGCTGACGCCAAACGCCTGTGCCCGGAGATCGTGCTGGTCGAGTCGCGGCCAACGGTCTACGTGGAGTTTCACCAGAAGGCGAAGGCGGTGGTCGAGAGTGTCGCCCCCATCGCTGCGGTCAATTCCATCGACGAGATGTGGATTCGCCTCGGCGGTCGCGACCAGCCGCGCCCCGCTGCTGAGGGGCTGGCGCGCGAGATCAAGTACCGGCTTCGGCAGCAACTCGGTGAGTGCATCACCTGTTCGGTAGGCATCGCGCCCAATACGTTTCTCGCCAAGACCGCCAGCGACATGGTGAAACCAGACGGTCTGGTGGTCATCGAGCCGGGCGATCTGCCCGACGTGCTGATGCCCCTGAAACTCAACCATTTCGTCGGCATCGGCCGCAAGATGCTGCAGCGGCTCAACGATCACGGCATCACGAGCACGCCGCAACTGCTTGCCGCCGACATCGCCAAATTGCGCGACGTCTGGGGCGGCGTCGAAGGCGAGCGTTTTTGGCAGAAGCTGCGCGGCGAGGACGTGCAGCAGCGCGAGACCAACACCTCCTCGATCAGCCACTCGCACGTGCTGGCACCGGACAAGCGCTCGCACACGCGGGCGCAGGCCGTGCTGTCGCGGCTGACACAAAAGGCAGCAATGCGCCTGCGCGACAGCGAGTACGTCGCCACTGACATCTCGATCTACCTCAAGCTGCGTGGCGGCGAAAAGGCAAAGGCGCATCAGCGTGTGGATGCCACTGACCGCACACCGGCCATCCTGCACACCATCGCTCTGCTCTACGAGCGCCTGCTCAACGACCGCAACGTACGCAACACGCCGCCCACTGCCGTTGGCATGGCGCTATCCGGCCTCCTGCCGCGCGAAGGGCAATCCCTGTCGCTGTTCGACGCCCAGCCGAACACCGAAAAGCTGGATCGGGTGGTCGACCAGCTCAACCTGAAATACGGCAAGAACACGCTGTTCTGGGGCGGCGCCTTCAGCGCGCAGCAATCGGCCCGGATGGCGATCGCGTTCAATCACATCCCGGATCTGGTGGTTGAATCCGACGAAAGCGGCAAGGCGCTGCCGGCCAACGCCAAGCCGATCAACACGCGACGCCGCGTGTAGGCCGCGCGCTTTGCGCCGCCGGACTATGGCCGCTTCGGCTTCGGTATGGGCGTCGCGCGCGCCGCGATGGCGCCCTTTTCGCTGGCGCGAATCATCGCGATGACGTCGGCACCGACAAATTGCTCAACGAATTTTCGATGCAGGACGAACCACACCACCAAGGCCGTCACCGGTGGCATGATCAGCGTGGAGAACTGGTACAGATAGGCGATGGTCTCCAGTTGCCACTGGGACCACGCGGCTTGCTCACGCACGGCCGTGCCGGTATTGAGCAGGATTTGCTTCATGCCCACGGCGAACACGGCGAGCATCTGGAATGGCAGCAGCGCGAGCCAGCCATACCAAAGGTTTCGCCAGCGCTGTGGATGCCAGGCTGCAATCGTCAGCGCAGCCATGAGCGCCGTGCCGTAGCTGTAGAGACGGGCATCAACCTCCGTGCTCACCGTCGCGTCCGGCCGGAACGCCTGCCCCGCCGTGACGCCAGGCGAGAGGTTGGTCAGAAACTCAAAACCGTGCAGGGTTTGCTGCACCGATGTCACGAATTCCGGCACGCCGAGCAAGGCCATGCCCGACAGAAACCAGCGAATCGGCCAGTGCAACACCGGAACCAGCAGGTACCAGCACAAAAACACCACCGGCACCCAGGCCAGAATGCGCAAAAAGAACCGGCTGATAGTTTTTGGCATGCAATATCCAGCGAGCTACGCGGCTTGCGGCGCTACGCCACCGTCACTTGACGGCGGATCGTCACGATGCGCGGCACGATTAATCCGTCGCACCCAGATCAACCACACGATCAGCACGTCAAGCATGATCAGCGCTTGCCAGATGTAGAGGTGCGCCCACTCGAATGCGGTCATGTTCCACTGGCCGAGGTAGAACAGGCTGATGATGCGGACCACATTGAGGCCTTGCACCGCGACAAAGCCCAAGCCAAGGCCCCAGAGCTTCTGCTTCAGCGTGGACGGGAAAGCGAGAATCGCGGCGATCAGCACCAGCGTCGCCTCCACGCCGTTACAACCGGCCTCGATACTGACCGCAAACCCGTTGGAGGTACTACGAAGAATCTTGCCGACGGCTTCAGCGTTGCTGTCAAACAGCGCGACGAGCTGGGCGCAGAAGTGCGCCAGACCGTTGGTCCACGGAATGACGAAATACTCCTGCCCCCAGGGCGTGAGTTGGGCCCCGAAGAGCACCGCCTGAATGACCAGAAAAAGAATGAGAAAGCGAACCATCAAACACCACTGACAGCCAGCGCATCGCTCAGTGCAGGCCTTGATTGGCCGTACACGCAGGACCGATATGGACGCGCAACCCCGGAATCGTACCCGATAGATGGTGCCGTAGCCCACCGCAACGCGTCACCCGGTACTTTTGGCCAAACATCAACGCGTCGCGCGCAGCGCGGTGGCACCTGAAAGATGCTTTGCCCCGGGCAGACCAGCGCGTTGGTTGCGATGACGCAACCGCCGGTCGCAATGCGTCCGTAAAATCGCGCCATGATCGCCAAACGCCGCCCAATCCCGTCATCGCCGATATCCGGCTTGATAGCCCTGCGAACCGTTACCCGCGCCGCGACCGGGCTGCTGTTGTTCGTCGCAATCGCCACCGCGAACGCCCTGGCCCCCGGCGAACGGGCGGTAGTGCTCAATTCCGGCGATGGCACGGTATCGATCATCGACCGGGCGACCCGCAAGGTGGTCGACACCTACCCTGTGGGCAAGGAACCGCATCATCTGATACCGACCCTGGACGACAGCGAACTGGTCGTAGCCAACGCCATATCGAACGATCTGGTGTTTCTCAACCCATTGACTGGCGAAGTCAAACGCAGGCTGCCACGCATCAGCGACCCTTACCAGTTGGGCTACTCGCCGGATGGCAAGTGGTTTGTCTCGATCAGTTTGCGACTGGATCGGGTGGACATCTATTCGATGCCAAATTACGAACTGCAAGCCCGCATCCCGACGGCCAAGACACCCAGCCACGTCGCGTTCGCCCGCGACTCATCGACGGCCTATGTGACGATGCAAGACTCCGACGAACTGGTCGCCATCGACCTGGCCGCACACAAGGAAGTCTGGCGGATGAAGACCGGAAAGACGCCCGCCGGTATCTGGATGAGCCCGCAGGGTCTGCTCTTCATCGGCATCATGGGAGCGGACTATGTTGAGGTAATCGATCCGGGCAAGCGAGCTGCAATCAAGCGCATCGTCACCGGGCGCGGTGCGCACAATGTATTCCCGGCAGGTGACGGCTCGCGCGTGCT
>Ga0116193_1001573_pt1 | contig 18592 bp, 28 predicted proteins | sample AD_UKC115_MetaG_FD_89892 | JGI IMG/M metagenome (GOLD analysis project Ga0116193, IMG submission 89892) | Active sludge microbial communities of municipal wastewater-treating anaerobic digesters from Hong Kong - AD_UKC115_MetaG | ecosystem: Engineered > Bioreactor > Anaerobic > Digestate... | reverse complement strand
TTGCCGTCGTTGCACTTGGGGCATCCTGCCGCCAAGTACTGGCCTTCGCGATGCACGCCGGGCAACTGCCGGATAATCGCCGGGTGGACTAGAAGCCGGTGGAGATCATAGCGCTGCAAGCTATTCATGGTTGCCCCCGATCTTGGCAACCGTCGCTGCGTTGGGCGTGATCTCGTATGCGGCCAGAGTCAATTCAAGCGCAATGTTGCGACCAATCGTGAGGACTGGGGCCGGTGGTGGTGGCGGTGCGTGCTTTTTCTTGCGCACCTTGGCACCGCTGGTGAGGGGTAATTTTTGGCAGGTATTTAATGCTGTCTTTTTGTTGCTTTTCGTCTGATCGTCTAGTATAATCATCAATGAACCGCCGTTCAATCTGCAATATCAGCTTGCCGCCATCCTTGCCGGGATGGCTTTTTTCTATTGGCACGCTGAACAAAGAATAAAAGAAAGCCCCTCCTTGGTGGGCGGTGAGCACCAAGGAGGGGCGTAGGTCACGATTGGGAGATTGAATCCAGTCTATGGAAGGTTGAATCCAATCTGAATTTTCACATGGTCAATAATCCATTTTAGTGTGATCCGCGGTTTGACTCGCGCCCCACAAATATGTACTATGACCGCATAACCCATTTTTACTGTTACGCTCAGTCACCGCCGTGCGTAACTATTCTGTTGTACCGAACGCCTAGGGACCTGCTATCCCTGGGCGTTCACTTTTTATGTTGCTTAGTTGATTGTAGGGAAAAACAAATGTTCCGCAACTTAAGGTATTAACTTATTTGTTTTTCCTTCGCATAACTAAAAAAGTTCGAAAAATCTCCCTGAACAGATGTGCTACTATACTTCAGAAAGTATCTCATTTAATACTTTGTAATGAATGCTGTCAAGTTCGACAATCCACGCGTTACACACTGGTCGTTAGTATAAAAAAACTAAGCACTTATCAGCATATCAAACTTGTCAACCCCAAAAAAATCTAGCTGCTCTTTAGCCGGAAATTAGCTGATACAGAACTGTTGTCGCTTTACAGCCGCTTTACATGCGTTCTGTTGCTTTCGTTGGATTGTAGCACGGCTTTTGTGTCAAAATGCGTCAAAAGTCAAAACTTGTGTCAAAATGCGTCAAAAGTCATTTATCGTGTTGCGCTGCGCTCACGTAGCAACCTGGTCAGCCGTGATCGAGATATACCCTTTAGATCAACAAACTCTGCCTGTGTCAGTCTGGTTCGATCATACTCGGCAAGAAGACTAGTCTTTTCCTCTTCGGTCTGCGCTGGCGGTCTGCCTGATTTCGCTTTTCCCAAGTCACCTTTGAGGTGATAAAAGACTTTTTGCTTAGTCCGTCTGGATAATTTGCCCAGCTCGGCGCTAATGGTTTGGTATGCTTTCGCCTCGGCCAGAATGCCCAAAACATCCCGCTGATTCCATGTCTTGCTCTCAGGTTTTCCGCCTAGCAATCGAATGGCTTGATCAACATCTGCAAGTAGTTTCTTTATAATTTCGTAAAACTCTTCGCTGACCTCAAACGGTAATTCAGTAACCTCATGAAGCGAGGCAACTTTGAGAGGGTGAACATCTACCTGAATATTCACTTTTTGTTCGTTCACTAAAAGCGTAATCTCATTACTGGCCACTACAGGCTTACCTGAATGATACATTTGCCAGATTTGTTCTAGTATTAGAGTCTGCTCTGCAACCTTATATAACCATTCTGTCCATTCAGGTCCTTTGGGTATTTCTGACACTTGGTTTTCTCCCCACTAGCCAACGCTGGCCGGCCTGATTGCACTTGGTTCTGTCTGTGAGGTAGAATAGAGGCAAGCCCACAACAGGGACCGCAAACGCTCACCAATGGCCGGCAAAAGTCAAGAGGTGGGCGTTTTTGTTTTGATAGGCGAATTATAAATGCCCTCTCCCATCGTTTCCCAATCAAAATAGCCCCTCGCTTTAGACTTGGTGAGATAGGTCACCACAATACCGGTTATCTTACTCAGGTTTTCCCAGGGAAACCCTAACTGCGGAAATTCCGCAGTCAAAACGGACACAGTGTCCGATCTCCAAAGGCGAAACAGTTTCGCCTTTAGTAAAGAAATTCCTGATCTGTTTAACTCACTGTCATCGTTGACAGTGAGAAGCGACAATTTGTCGCTTTTATGCCGGTGGCGCCAGTGGCGAGCGGATGCGCGCCCGGATGTCATCGGCAGCCATCAGCGTATAGTGCGCGGTCATGCTGTAAGACGCGTGCCCAAGTTGTCGTCGAATCATATCCGCCCACGCCGGGCTATCTGGATGCATTAACCCAAGTATGGTGGCAAATGCCCTTCGCAAGTCGTGACACCCACGAATCCTACCGTGCAGCCCAGCGCGCTTTACGGTTCTAGATACCATTTGGTAAATCCCGGCTTGGGCCAAAGGTTGACCCCGTTCATTCAGCCACAATGCGCCGGCGGTGATGCGCTCCTGCTTCAAGTGCTTGGCAAGGTATCCGCCGGTGGCTGTATCAAACGCCACATTGCGCCGCCCAGTAGGATTCGCTTGGGTGCGTTTGCCGCGCACCAGGGCTGTCCCGCTACCATCGGCCTCAAAATGCAAGTTCTCAAAGGTCAGCAGGGCCACTTCCTGAAGCCGGCAGCCAGTGCCAATGAAGAACGCCAAGATCGCCTGATCACGGACCGGATAGCGGCCGCCTGCCGCCGTCGCCATGAGCTGGGTGAGCTGGTCAGCGGTTGCGGCCTTGCGTGTTGGTGCTGCGCCGCCCACACTCGGAAACCAGCCGTCGAAGTCTATGCCTATCACAATGTCATTCCGCCGCGCCCACTGTAATAATATAAAAACACAGTTCACAACACTCTTTCGTGTATTGAAACTGAGCACTTGCCCTTGGTGGCGTTGGCTTTCCTTTTTGGCCAGCCAGTTGGAAAAGCCTTGGAGCGCGCTCCGGGTCAAGCACCAATTGTGCGCTGGGCCGCTGGCGGTCCACCATTCCACGAATGAATCTGTTTTATGTTCGTAGCTTTTCACGGTCGCGGGATCTAACCTGGGATTATCTACTAGCCATTGAGCGCGCATCCAGGTTAAATCCGCCAATGGCAATTCAAGGGCCGTCTCTGCCGGTTGCCTGTTGATTTTTCCATTCATAAATGAATCCTTCCGGTTTTCCCAGGAAAACCTTCAGGCGCTTCCTCGAAGACAAGCGGGGTAGGGTCGCTGCGCAATCGCCAGCCCAATTCAAGGGCTTCCTCGATGGCATTTACATAGAGCGAACCGATCAACTGTTGGAGTTTGAAGCTGGTCTCACGTGATAAATTCAATGTGTCAAGGATAGCATCAATCTCATTAAATTCAGATGGCATTGGCCCTAACATAGAGGAGAGCCGGTCAGCCACTAGGTCATTGCTTAGCATGTTTAGCCCTTCCGTATTTTTTCACAATACAGGTGAGACGGTGACGTTTTTTCTGATTCTCGTCACCGTCTCCCGTGACGAACCGTAGGCGTATCCGTCACCGCGTACCGTGACGGGGGAGACGTGCTCGATAGGCTTCCGGCTGGTCTATGGCACGTTGCCGGGCCGTCTCCAGCCGTAGGCCGATGGTCGCCAGGTCTGTTACTGCCCACTTGCGGCGTCCATTGATCACACGCGCCAGGCGCAATAAAGCGATTGCATTTTGCCAGCGCCGTTGGGGCATTTGTTCCTTATAGAGACAATAAGACCGGCTGGGATAGATGCGCACTGCAGCAAAGTTGGCCAGCAACAAAGCATCCTGGAACGCTTTTTCCACTCGCCGCGCATGCCGGCCGTTCTCTTTGAGCTTCTTACGCAACCGCGTGTTTTCGGCTTTCAGCTCGGCGATTTCGAGCTGAAGATACGTATTGGCTTGCAGATCATTCATCGTTACTCACCCCCAAGCGCTTGGCCAGTAGCTCGGTATGCTTGTCAATGGCGTGGGTGGCCACGCGCTCTTGGCTGCGGATGCGTTCGATCTCAACTTCGGCGTGAATCTTGGCGGTCTTAACATCCGCCTTGATTTCAGCATGAGCGATGCCCGGCGCGCTGTACTTAAGCCCCTGGTGCCGGTTGACGACCAGGGCCAGCAACATTGCGCCGCTCACCCCAAGGATTTCAAAACCGATGTATAGCGCTGAATCCCCGCCATAGTTCAGCCAAGCCAGCAACAATAAGCCGCTGATTCCTACACTTCCCCAAATCCCGATCTCCCGGCCGTAAAGCTTCGAGGCCTTGGCATTGGTCAGCGGGTCGTCAGTGTGGCGGATGTGCTTACTGTCGCGCTCACGCTGGCCAGGAATGGCCAAGGGCTGCTGCGGTAGGGTCGGGATTGGCATCTGGAGCGCTTGCGACTCTTCCGGCGTCAGCGGTCGCACCGCCGGCAAGATTTCGGCTTTGGGTTCAGGTTTAACGATGTTTGCCCCTTGGTCATAACGGTTTGGGCGTTTTTGTGTTTCGTTCACGGTTGCACCCCTGCGTTATAGGCCACGATGGCCACGAATAACAGGATTAGCACCAGCAGTCCTACCAGCACACCGAACGCGCCAAGGATTCGGGCGCACCCTTGGCCGGGGCTGGCGACGTCGGCCACAGTCGGCTGCATGGCCTGAAGATTGGCACGTCCGCCTTTGGTGGCACGAAACAAAGCGATAACCGCTAGTCCTACGCTTAGGCCGCCAGTAAATGGAATCCCGACGAATGCGCCGGCACACAATAGCCAGTTGATGGGGTCACCCATGCCGGCGTTTATGGTCGCCGTCGATTCCTCAATGCGGTCCAGCTCCGCCCGCGCCATGGCGCGCTGCTCGGCGATTTCTGCCATGCGGCGATCATAAACGCTGGCCACGGTTATACCTCCCCTCGCAGGATACGGGCGAGCTGCTCCCCTTCCGGCGTCAGCGTCCAGTCGTAAGCGGTATCGGCTTCGTTCAGGATGATTGCGCCGGTGGTCAGGTCTACCACATTCCCCAAGTCTTCCTGCTGGGCGATAAATTCGGGATCATAGGGAAGGGCGATTCCTTCCGCTTCGGCCAGGTCGATTAATTCTTGAATGCGCGGGTCTGGTTGGCGTGAGAATGGATTACGCATGCTGCACCGTCCCCACCGGCATATAACCGGCAATGATCGCTTCCGCTTCCGCCACGGCCTGCTGAGCTTCCGCCCACGTCGCCGCCAACAACTGCCCTTGGTCTTCTGGGCTGCGCTTGGGGCCGGCGCAAGTCTTAAGATGCTCAAATAAGCCCCAAGTGTTGTAGCAATCTTCACCACACCGCGGGCAAAACACATTGTTCATCTGCGGACCATCGCCGCCCGGACGCCACGAAACATTGGTGATTGTGTTCATCGTTGCGTCGCCTTCCGGGTGAGTAGGCGAGCGGTGGCCAAGGCTACAACCAGGTGAAGCAGTTGATCCAACCATTTGGGGAGTTGCACCGAATCTATGGCGTAATGGGTGAGGGCGTTGATGGCAACATACTCGGCGCGCTGGGCGTTGGGTACACCGTCGCTGGTCAGCGCTGCAACGGCGTGTGAACCGGCCATAATGGCCACGTGCCGGGCACGGTGGCGCCAGCAGGTCTGTTTGTGGATGGCTTGTGCGGTGGTTTGAAAGCTCCAGTCGGCGCCTAGGTGTGCGCCGCCAGCTTTGATGTAGGGCCAAGGGTTAACTCGGCGTGTTGAGGATAGAAACATTTTGCCCGTCCTTTGGATAGGTGAATAGGATGGGCAAATAAGAAGCCCATCCGGTGGTAAGTTGATCCACTGGATGGGCTTGGCGTACAATAGATACAGCCATAGCCCACTGCTTGCGTAACGGCCTCCAGTGGGTTTTATATGGTTAGAGGCGGGTCACAGTTATCGGCTGTGGCTCGTCTCGCGTCATAACAAAGTTATTCGGGTTCGACCATGAGAATATTGATTCTCGTTTCTCCTACTTCATAGATAGTCACATGCCCTAACGCTCTAAGCTCATAACGGCCTGGCCGGCCTGGCACTAGTGTTGCGTTCGCGGGTGTGGGGTCTGTCTCCAGCGCTCTAAGCAATTTTGTTAAGTCAGCGGCTGCCCCACGTGGGATCAGATAAATTTCTCGCAATGCATCAGGGTGAATGTGGATCGTCCTACGCATCGACCAAACCCCGCTCTAACTGCTCAAGGGAAACAGTAAGATTGGGATTGTCCTTCAATTCTTGGGCGCGCTTGTCAACTAAATTCTGCCGGCGCCAGCGCTGTGCATCTAAAGCTAATTGCTCATAGTCGACAGGACTGAGCACCACAGCAGATACTTGACTATGTTGGGCAAGAAATACAGGACCACTCTTCAGCTTCTGCAAAACTGCTTTATGATCACGAGCCATACGCGTGATTGGTTCAACCTGCGGAACTATCATCTTTTTTACTCCGTATCACGTTTACATACGTATTAAGATATGACAAGTATAAGCCTACATGTTACAATCTGTCAAGCCCCAATTTAGCGCACCAACCATGAAAGCAACTATGAAACGTTTCATAGCCTTTGCATGATTCAACCTTGAAGCTTTGCATGATTCATATGAAGCTAGGTATGAAATACCATGAAAGTAACCTTGAAACCGGCTGAAATCGCAGCACAGTGCAACGTTACCAGTAACAGCATCCGCAATTGGTCAAAGGAATTTCGTGAATATCTAAGCGAAGGTGCCAATGCTACAGAACGTTACTATACTGCTCGCGATGCAACAGTGCTTCGCTACATTTCAACGTTGAAACAAGAGGGTATGAAAACCCCTGAAATAGCTGAAAGATTGGCTGAAATGAAGTTTGGTGAGGCTGAAACCCTTGAAAGCCCAACGGTTCAAGCTCTTACCGTTGAACCTGGCAAAGCGCTTATAGCCCAGCCGGCCTTGCAGGAAACGCCTAGTAACGACTTTGCGACCATCGTGGCACTAAATGACCTGCAAACGCAAATTAAGGTATTAGAGCGAGTCCAAGAAGAGATTAAGCGCGGTCGGCAACGTGACTTCTTGCTTGTAATGATGGGCGTGGTTATCGGCGTGTTACTTGTCGTCGGGCTGCTGGCGGTGGCGGCTTTGCTCATGGGCCGGTAACAAGCGCAATAGTATTATGACGAAAAAATTTAAATCTTAGGAACTAAAAAGGGAAAACACATGGCAAAAGTGGATTCGCTCCATACTCCAATCAAACGACTTTGTAACGTTCTCACCATCATGAAGAATCAGAACATAACAATAGCTGAGCATTTAGCTATTATCCAAGGGGATAAGGCTAAGGCTGGGGATCCTATTTTCAGGAATATTGCTTATGGAGAACTATCACAACTCGTTCGAGACGCAAGAGACCAAATTTTGAGTTATGAAAACGCAGACGAAAGATTACATATTGGCCCTATTAAAAGGGTGGAGAACGTGATCGGGAATTTAGGTCCTACTGCTAGTGTTCAGGATTTTTTTAGCAATATTGGAAACGATACTATCCTTAGCCTGGAACACTGTGTTCATCTTTTTCAGAACGCCGATGATGAAAAGCTCATTCCTACCGATGAGCTTGCAAACCTACTCGAAGCGGTCAATGATTTAATCGAAGAGGTTGCTCATGCGGAGATACCCCAATATTTAAAAGAGCTTCTTAGTGAACAATTGTACGGCATTCACAAGGCGATCACCGCTTATCGCATTTCTGGTGCTAGAGGGATTAAGCGGGCATTAGACCAAAGCCTTGGGGCCCTAATTTTTAATCAAGAGCGAATAAGACACGAAGCGGGCGAAGATAAAGAAAACAATTCATGGCGGCTGGTCAAAAAATTTAGCGCCTTTCTGCTTGAGGGTAACAAAATTGTCTCTCTAGCTTTCAATGTTCAAAAGATATATCAGCTTGTGCATGATATTTGGGGTAGTGGTCAGCTACCGGGCCATTAATTCTAGTGGCTGGGCTTCGCTGCCATCGCTGAACTGTTCGCCCTGGTGGCCAAGCGGTAAATGTGATCAACGGGCATCAGTTGTTTTTCTTTTGCTTTAATCTAGCGACTTCGCATTCTAGTTCGTAAACTTTCAGAATTAATAAATGTAACTCAGCACGTATACTGTCTAGAGTTTGCTCTGCTTTTTGGACTTTGGCATTGGTCCGTTCAAATCGTTCCATTAGACGCGCGTAATATACCTGAAACTCAGTACGCTCTAGCTTGCCAACAGGCTTAGTGGTTTTATCATTCATCCTATTATTATAAGACTACAGTCAAGCACGTATTGTTATCAGCCGATAACAATAATGGGTTTTCTGTTGTCCCGGAGAACATCATGACCACATATACCACTGGACAGGTAGCGAGAATCTTAGGCATCACCAAACAGCGCATCCATGCCATCCTGGCCAACTATCCAGGGTTACGGCCGATTGAGCGAGACACCAACGCTAAGAATTTATTGTGGTCTGAGCCTGAGCTAGCGGCATTGCGGTCCCACCTAGAAAAACGCCCTTTCACGAATAAGGGCAAGAACTCCAGGATAAGGTAAATCAACTGGAAAGAGAGCTAGGCCAAGCCCAAGGCGCGTTACAGGCTTATCAGGCAGCGCGCAGAAGTCCACACTGGTGGGTAGTGCTGTTTTTTGTGGAATAATTGTAATCGACCTATTACAATTTATGGGCAGCGTTACCAAATAGGATTGCTATGAAACATCAACTTGAACTCACGGCGGCTGAACTGGAAACTTTGTCGTCTGAATTACGACGAACGCTAGAGCATTATCAAGCAATGCTGACCAAACTCAACCTTGTTGATGACGAACATAAGGATAGTGAATTGATTGAATTGTATGAAAAACGGCAAGCCAGAATAAAGAGTATCCTCAGTAAAGTACAAGCGGCGATTGATGATTTCCGCAGAGCACTACATACAAGGAATACCCAGCCGCCGCGGGAATAACGATACTGTTTTCTTTTCTGTGGCTGAACCGTTCGCAGTGATGGCACGGCGGTACTTGTAGCAAGCCTATTACATTACGCCATTGCTCATGGGCCGGTGATCGTGTGGGCGAGCTGGCGTTGAGGGTGGCAAACAAAAATGCGCTGATCGGGGGTACCAGCGCATTAAACCGGGGGCTAGTAGAGAAATATAAAATAACCCTTCTATCTGCGTTCCCCCGATAGCGGCAATGCCGCACGCAGACAAAAGGGTTATGGAAATATATTAGCATTAATTTGGGGCTTGTCAATCTGCGAAAAGCCTACGCCTATTCTGCAAAAAAGACAGCGCCGGGGCGTAATCCCAGCGCTGTTGCGAAGGAAATAGGAGATGATTGAGGAAAAAGCGGACCTATACTATAGCACACTTTAGGTAGCCAAAAAATGCGTATTTTTGCGGATATTTAAAATGTGTGCATGCCGTTTGTTTAGCGTGAGGGTTGCGTTAGGATGACTCGCGACAAAACAACGTGCGCGAGCTAGATCATCAAAAAATCGTCAAAATTTCATCAAAAAAGCGTTAAAGAGTAGCCTTACGTAGTACTTTCTAAACAAACATCGTGGAAAATCTAAACAAAAAAAAGAGCGCCGGGTATAATCGTGATCCCCGACGCTGTTGCACTGCACTCTATAGGCAAAAAGAGTGAGATCATTGTACCTTGCATGGTCGTACGCACGCTATGAGACGATAGTCCCATCCAGGGGCGGTAAGCGGTCAAATAGGGGAAGGATTTTCGCCGCCTGAAGATAAAGGGCGCATGTGTGTTTTGCTAGAGCTGTACTGGTAGAAGAGCCTTGGGCAATTACCTGTTGCTGCTCATAGATTATCAGCGACTATGACCCAGCCACTTTCCGTCTTCTCAAATCGCCATTCTAAATGCTCATCCATAAACTTACCTACCTTGGTTTTACATCTGCCAATAGCACGGAATAACTTAGGTGAAGTTTTTTGGCTGTGTGCGTAGCGTTAGGATTGCGTGAGGGTGTTGTGGGTACTACGTTGGCCTCAAAACGAGCTGCGCTCAATCGCTCTCCGTTGAACGAAGCTACATCACTTCATCCGATCCTAGCACGCATACGCACGTGCGGTATATGCCACACTAGTCCTATTTAATGGTAAAATAGCCGTGCGCCACAAACTCATGGATACCGGCATAAAGTCCTTGGCGTAGCCGTGCGCACTGGGCGCTACGGTGCGTGCGGCTTCTTACTCCATTGAAACAAATAAAAACGGTTACATGGACAGCAATAGGGGAATGTAGGTGGACGACAAGGGCGACGTGGGCTTCGCTATCGTTTTCTCGCTCATCCTGATGACGCTCGGGTTAAGCCTCCCCGATTTAATCCTGCTCGTCTTGGGCATCTGCGGCTTATGCTGGGTCATTGCCAAGCTAGATGCTAAGCCGCCTGCTTGACGCCAATTAATGTCGGTGGTCATGGGTTTCCTTTGGTGTTGCTTCAAATTGCTGAATGAGGCGTTGAATTTCGGCTGCATGTTCATTCATAAGAATCATGTAGTCCTTTAGGTCATTCGGTGAAATCGCGAAGGTAGCCACGATAGCATAGTTGCTGATACTATGGGCCAGATTCGCTACGGTGTAAAGCAGATTTACAGCTTGGGTCGTTGGTCGATAAGGCTCGGTTTTTTGGGGATTCATAAAGGTTTCCTTGGTTAGTTTGAGAAAAGGATGAGAAAATAAGCGTAGCCGGGTATAACATTAAGTAAAAAGGGGGCCAGCAGACAAGCAACCAAGGGGAGAACGCGCCCGAGGTTATGGTCGTCACCGTGCAGCCTGGCTGCTTGTAGAATGGCGTAAAACACCCCCGAATTACCCTCGCATTGCCCCCTGATTTCACCCGGATTACTTAGCCCGTTGCGCCCTTTCCTGGGCCACGCTCCTGACCGATAGGGCCAATACCACACTCGCCTTGCTCTTAGGATCAATGAGGGGATACCCCTCAATAATGAGCTGATCTTCCCCATTCTTTTGTAGGGAATCCTTGACTTTGGCCCATTGCTTGGTGGCGATGAACACCGCCCACGTTAGCGCACTGTTCGCCGGCGGCGTGGGCAAGCCCTTGGGCAAGCTGGGCGGTTCTTTACCCTTCATGGCCACAACCACGCAGTTCGTTTGCTCTACCACTCTTCCCGGTCTGCCTACAAGTGTAATCTTCACGGTTCTTGCTTCTCCTATGGTTTGAACGGCTTGGCTGATCAGTTGCTTGGCTTCTTCCCATGTGAGGGTGGGAACGGGCGCGGACGTTGGTTTGGCTTGGGGCTGTGCCGGCACATTGCTTTGGCCATCGCTCTGGAGTTTACGCCCTACTGGCCAGATTTTGCGGCGCATGGGGCCGGGCATAGCTTTGCGCGCCAGAAGGAAGAACACACCGCCAGGCGTGCGCCGGCGGCTGCCATCCGCGATCATCATCCCGCCAGCCGCTTCTACCTCCAAGGTGGCGGCCAGGTGGGTTTGTGCCTGCTCCGGGCCGATGGCGTCGATCACAATCCTAAGCAAGTCTATATTGCGTTCGTTGAGGGCCTTGGCGATGGCGTCGGCCATCCCCTGGGCGGCTTGACCATCGTCTGTAGCTTGGCTAGTCACTTGTGCAGCTCCTTTCTTAGATGGCTAAAGTGACTGAGGAAATTCCTCAGTCACTTTTACGTTAATACCTGCGCTCCCATGCCATGTGCAACTTATTCACAGCGCTGCGCTTGGCGCGCTCACCACGGCGATCATACCCTGCCGTCGTGTTGGCGTCACTATGGCCCATGAGCTTTTGCACAATCGCGATATCGGCGCCCACGTCCATTAAATCGCCGGCGAAGGTGCGTCGCAAGTCATGGGGAGAGAACTTTTTAACCCCAGCATCGGACGCTCGCTTGGCCAGGGCATCATAAACCGCGGCGTCAGAGATTCCTTCCTTGCGGATGCGTCCGCCCTTGTTAATGGCCAGGAAAAGCGGTCCGGCCTCGTCGCCGCGCACGTGGAGCCAATCGGCCAGGGCATCATCCACGCCAGGCGCAATGTGGACCGTGCGCGTTTTATTGCCTTTTCCATGGACTGAAAGCACACCGTTATTTAGATCATAATCGGCGAGCGTGAGTCCTGCCAGCTCGGCGCGCCGCAAGCCCCCAAAGCAGCCCAGCCCGAAGATCGCCGCGTCCCTTGCGCCTGCCGGCGTAGCATCCGCTTTGCAAACCCGGATGATCGCCAGCTTTTCGCCGTCAGTTAACGCACGTCCGGCCGCTTGGGTCGGCTTCTCGCCCCGGATCGCCTTGACATCGATGGCGCGCTGGTAGTCGTCGATTGTCATCAACTCCAAGCGCCAGCACTCCTTCAGCGTACCGCGCAGGGCGGCCATTAGGCGGCGGCCAGTGGCCACGCTGCGCTTGTCGACGAGCCAGGCGCGCACGGCGTTGACGTGTTGCCGGCGTAACTGCCACCAAGGCAGCGTGAGCGGGTTACATTGGCCAGCCGTGAGCACGGCGGCCACAACACACAGCCCCGCCCACTGGGTGCGCTGTGAGGACTTGCCCAGTCCGGCCAGGTAGGTCAGCGCTGGTTGCTGGTCGGCTGGGAGGTTGGCCACGGGTGCAAGCTTGTTTTCCGGGCGAATATCGATATTCATGAATTCATCACCACTCACGAACACCTGTTCGTTGACGATAAACGTTAATTCTGTTACCATAAGACAAAACCTCCCTCCAGGAGACAAAACCGGCGTGTACTTTACCAGGGTCAACGCCGGTTTTTTGTTGGGTAAAATAGCCTCTGAAAACCGTAGTTTTCGCGGGCTATCCGTCAATTATTGCCCTTATGCTTTGGCCGGGCGTCCACGCTTGGCGGTGGCTTTGATGGCCTGGGCATTTACAATCTCATCTTCCGTCCAAAATAAATCAGGTTCGACTTTGCGCAATGGTCGTGCTTCATTATGCCGTTGGAGAAGCACCATAAGCGCATTGCGAGTCATGCCTAGCCGCGTCGCCACTTGGCTAGATGTATAAAGCGGTTTGCCGTCCGCGGTGTATAGGTGGTGGGTAGTGCTGCTCATGTTCGGTTCCTTCGCTAAGTCCTTTATTGTTTCCGTATGACAACATTATATCACACCTAGGCGGGATTTGATCCCTACGTTTCCCCTACGATATTTGTTTTCGTGCGACAACAATAACCCCTGCAGGACGGCAAACCGCTTCGTATAATCAAGCGCAGACGTGCGAGCGGTGGCTACAGGTGGTAGAAGCGCTTCACCGCCCACTTCACAAGTTCTAAAATCACCTATCGTAAACCTATTCTAAACCTATCTTTTTTCAAGAAAACACCTGCACTGAACCTGTACTGAACCTGCACTAAACCTGATCCAAGAAGACACTGGCGAGCGCTGCCGGTGGCTTCTTGGTGTTCGTTTATGGTAGCAATTGGTAGCATTCTTAGGAATACTATCAATTTTCTTTTTTGGGGTTGCAACCCCTGCAACCGGCGCGGGGTCGCGGTGGGTCGCGACCCAAAAAAGAAAACCGTTATAACGGTCAAACTCGGTAAGTCTTCATCACACCTTCGTAAAACCTTGGGGCCACTTACACCCGCTGGCGCACGATCACTCTACCTGCACTTGGTACTTTATCGGCTGCCGGCGAAGCTTCCATTTGCCGGATTCAACTTCGCTCAAGGCGCGGTCTAACAGCAGTTGCACCAGTTGGCCTGGCCAGGCTTCTTGCTGCTCGGCGAGGCGTTCCAGTCGCGTTATAGTCTCTTTACGTAATCGATATGTTCTGGCTATGGTGTTTTCCATCTGAATTTCACCTGTATGTTTCCTGTGGATTACCTATCAATTGCACCCGCTGGTGCTGACAAATGCTGACATTTTAGGCTTTTTGGGAGTCGCCGGCGTGGTGGGGCTGCTGCGAGCCGTTGGGCGGCCAGGGTTGCGGCGCGTTGTTGGTGGATTTGTGGCCAGTCCTGCCAACGTGGGCAGATATGATCAAGGAAGAGAACGGCGTCTGCTCGTTGTGTTGGCGTACCGCTGCGCACGTCGGAAAGCGCACGGCGAACAATAGCCCCAAGCAAAAGAAAAGCGTCATCAATCGATAAACGGATCATCTTGCATTTTCCCCTTCACTCTTTTATGATTATGCGAAAATCGAATATGCAAGACGGCGAAAGAACGCCACCGAACAGCCCCCGGTGGCGTTCTGCTTTATTCTACACTGGTTTACACTGGTAAGATGTGCTCAAAATGTTCTACTTTGGCCAGAAATTTGGGCCGTAAGCACAGCCATTTAACCCCATACGTGACCGGGCTATGCTGTACAACCACGCCCACAACCGCGCCACGATGAAAGCCGCGCACCTGGAGCACTGCCCCACGAAAAGAAGATGTCGGCATATTATCCAGCACACGCACCAGGTCACCAAGGGCAAACCCTTTATCCATCCTCACCCCAATTGGTTGTTTTCGGTATGCTTTGCTTATGGATGTTTTCCTGGGAAAACCTGTCAGTTTCAGTTTAGTTTGCGTTTAACCTGCCCCAAAAGCGGAACTTTCGGACCCTTACCCTCCCAAAAGGGTAATTTGGGAACCCAAAGCGGTAATTTCGGTACTAGCACCCCTGCTATCTTGCACCTCAACTTCTACCCGCGGGCGTTGGCGATCATCCGCCAAGACGGCGCGCAGCTCCCGGATCTGGCTTGGGTGCTCATAGTACACGCCGGCGCATGCCTCCAGGAGGATTTTAAGCCGGCTGAATAGGTCACCAACGCGCCGATCTCGGTAAATCTTCACCGTGATTGCAACCGGGCCACGCTGCACCGGTGTGCGGTCGCAAGTGGCCAGCATTTTGACCACTTCTCGATATTGGCCGGCCTGGTGGCTGGTGGTCGGTGGTAGCGGTAGTTCGATCAATTGGCGTTTGCCTCCTGCTCATAAGGACACTGCTCGCACTTCCCAAACCACGCCAGGCACAAACGCTTGGCCATTAATGCCGATGTGCGGTTTAGCGCACTGGCGCACAATGTTGCGGCCATTTGCCGACGGCGGGCGAGCTGCGCCGGCGTCAACTTCGGAATTTCCGAAGGTTGATCAGTGGCCACGGGTGACCAAAGCCGCTCAAACTTGCCCACGCTGCACCGCCTTACGCCAATCGATAAGATGCGTATTGGCCACGCCGGCGAGCTGCACCCGCCCGCCCATTTTGGCCCAAGTCTTCTCCCCTAATCCGGGTTTGAATTCGTACCAAAAGGCTTCCCCATCCTGATCACACGTCCACCAGCGCGCCCACGCCGGCGCCGTCGTCCAGTCCGTACTATTGCCAGTTGACTGCATAGGATTCCCCTAACGCCCACAGGGCACCGGTTATCGCTCGGTCATCATCTATCCGCCCGTTAAACCAGTCCAGGGCCGCCCGGTAGGCGTTGCGCTGCATAGCGTCTTCGCTATCTTTGGCGCGCATTAGGGTGCGCTTGAAGGCGAGCGGGTCACGGAGTTTCGCCCAGCGGCCAGGCAGTGCCGGCACTTCAACCAATGCCGGTGGCTTGGGCGGGTCAGGAATGATAACGGTCCAACCAGCAGGTAAAAGCGATTGTACGTAGATCACGAGGGTTATTAGATTATCTCTATAATGCTCGTGATCTACGTGCAATTCGATGTTTTCGAGTAAATCAGCCGGCAAGGCAACCCGAAAAGCACGGTCAGCCGTTCCACCATTGGCGAGCGTTTGCCGAACGGGTAAGTCAAACCACTTACAGCCAAGGGTCAGGGCCACTTCGGCAAAGTACTTGCGCGCCGTGGTGATCGAACAATCCGCGGCCAGGGCTAGGGCATCAACGGATAAGCCGCGCACGTCGGCGAGTAAGTCAGCGCCGGCGGTGAGAAGCTTCGCTTTGGCCTCCTGGGTGCGTTGGACGGCCTTGGTGGTCGGGTCTGGATAGTCACGAATGATCGTAGTGGGCTTCAAGCCAGGAATAGGGCGCGAGAACATAATCACGACTTTGCGCCCACTTTGGCGAATGAGCCGCGCTCGGTGAACGGCTTGAATGACCGCGGCGTCGCGGTGTTGCCAGATAAGACGCTGGAGCCGGGGATCGGCGCCGTCCACCTGTTCAATCGTGAGGGCCTCGCCGCCGGCGTTGGCTTCATCAAAAGCAACCGTGCGCCGGGTCAGGGTTAGGTCAATGCCCGGATAGAGAGCGGCCGCTTCGTGCTGGATAGCGGCCAGGTTGACCGGGGCTGCGCTGGCCAGAATAGTTAAACCCGCCTGTAGATCATTTCTCCCTTCCAGTGCGCCATAGTGGGCAATGCGCGCCAAGGGGAAGGCTTCAGCCAGGTAGGGCGTGAGGGCCTTGGCGGCAATTAAAACCGTGTCGCTTTCGCCGCCCGGATGCTGGGCAATCTGCCGGCGGATGTCATCGAGCCATTGGGCGCGGCGCTTTTGCGCTTCTGGACTATGCCCAACGTAGCTGCTTTTGGCATTGTTGCGCGTTACATCTTGGATCACTTCGTTACCGTCAGCAATGGCCACGTTGGGCGAAAGCACTTTGACCGGTCCGATCAAGTCCTGCATGATTTCGGCGTCGGCGGTCGCATTTAACACAATCGTGGGCCGCCTGTTATACCAGCCGGGTAAGTCGCCGCGGCTAAACGCGAGCACCAGCCGGCGGACGTTGCGCCCGTTCACCATGCGCACGCGCCCGGTAGGTGGCTTTCCTGCATTTAGCCGGCGTACATCTTCAGCCAGCAAGGTAAAAAGCTTTTCGCCAAAGTTTTGGGGCAACTCCTCAGCTTCGTAGGCGTTGCGTCGGTCCTGGTTGGCAAATTCAAGCGCGATATCGACCAATGCACCTTGGACCAGTGAGCCATCACCCCACGCATCTACATTAGGCAAGTTTGGGTAAAAGCGTTGTAAGACTTCGTAAAATTCTAAGCCTTCTAGGTCACCAAGGGATGGGGCTGAAAAAATGGCCAGGAGGGCGCGCAATAGCTCGGCTTGGGCTTGGTCGAGCTTGCCTTTGGCCAGGGCGTTGGTGATGTCTCCGGGCCAAACCTCTTTGCCATCCAAAAAAGCCTTGTGGGTGAGTTCGTCAACAATGACTATATCCTCGCCCTTGGGGTAATCGCTGAACAGATGATTGGTTACATAGGCGCGGTTCTGTTTGTCTCGAAATTGCGCCTTGTAGCCGGCAGCGTAACACCATTTGCGCACTGGGCAAGTAGGGCAAATCAGCGCGCCAGGGCTATAGCCTTGCTTGACCAGGGCAAGCGCTGTTTCATTTTGCCGGCAGTTGTCTTCATTATGGCCATAAATATGCTGAAAGTCAGCCAGGGTGCTATCAGCGATCTTTTCGTCAATGGTGGCATGGTTGGGCAGAATGACGGCAACGGTTTTTGCCTCGGCTTTGGCGTGGGCGAGGGCCTCGGCAATCGTCAGCGTAGTTTTGCCCACACCAGCGGGTGCGGTGATCAAAAGCTGGGCATTACCGCGCCGGTAGTTGGCTAGGTGCGCTTTAACGGCTTCGCTGATCTGCGCTTCAGCGTCGGCCAGGCTTATTGTGGGCTGCTCGGCATGGGCGAAGGAATCGACCTTATCCGCGGGCAACCACTGGCGGACGGTGCCGGGGTCCGCTTTGGGGTTGGTGAAGTGGGCGAGCTGGTCCGGTGTAAAGAGGGCTTCAAATTCGGGCAAGGTCAACAGTTCAGAGGGCTGAAGTAAGGCTGCAAAGGCTTCAATTCCGTAGGCGTTGACAAAATCATCTATGCCCTTGGCGTCCCTCAATTTGGCCGGATTTAGCACCATAACGGGGATGGCATGCGCCCGCAAGTAGCGGCCGATCTTCACGGTGGCAGCCTGCCCGGCGGTCAAACCGTGCTTTTGCGTCTGGGCGTCATTGTCAAAAGCCAGGATTGCAACCCGGTTGCGGAAATAGGCCAGATAGGCGGCCTGCATGTCATCTGTACCACGGAGAGCAACAACAGGTAGCGAGTCATGCGCCATTGGGACCAAGGCTTTCTTTTCGCCTTCGGTCAGCACAAAGCGCCGGGCATCCCCCAAGAAGGGCAGACCATAGGGTGCATCAACGCCGCGTTCGGTGTTGGCACCACGGGGCGACGTGTAGCGAATGCGCTTGCCATTGCTCGTGTCATTCGGGCTAATTGAGCGGGTGCGCAGGTCAACCACTTCACCAGACAGATTGTAGTAGGGGAAGATGATCTTCCCACGGCGCCCGCCGGCAAACATGGCCGCATGGCCGGTTGCCCGTTCCTTACTGCCGTCCGGCAACCCTGCCCACTGGCAAGCCGTGCGCTGTTCTTCTGTCTGGGCGTTATACCAGTGTTGATACAATGACCAGGTTAGCGTGCCTATTCCTGCCTGCTGGGCCATTGCCAAGGTTATGCCGGCGTCATGCAAATAGGCTAGGGCATGGGGCTGGTGGGCGATCTGCGCTTGGGTGTAGATGGACAGATCGCCGTAACGGTCGCGGATGGCGGCCAGGCGGTCTGTGGTCAGCGGTTGGGCGGTTGTGGTGGCTCTAATCGCCGGGCGTGGGGCCACGGTCCACGCTTGCCCCAGTAGGACGGCGGTTGTGAGCGAATGGCCACACTGCCGGCAGTGCCAGACCGCATACCCAAACTTGGGGCCAGCA
>Ga0116193_1001572_pt1 | contig 18599 bp, 12 predicted proteins | sample AD_UKC115_MetaG_FD_89892 | JGI IMG/M metagenome (GOLD analysis project Ga0116193, IMG submission 89892) | Active sludge microbial communities of municipal wastewater-treating anaerobic digesters from Hong Kong - AD_UKC115_MetaG | ecosystem: Engineered > Bioreactor > Anaerobic > Digestate... | reverse complement strand
AGATAGTAGCAGCAGAAATAGATAAATTATGTATTCTGTTAAGATGGAGACTTATTCTTTGAGGGCCAAAATTAAACTGTATTCTAATTGTTTTTATTAACTCAATAAGTTCAAGATTTATTTTTTGTTTAGCTAATCGTTTTGGTCTTTTGGAATGTTCTTGTAAGCCATGCTTACCTTCAGCTTTAAAACAGTTAATCCATCGATATAAAGTAGAACGAGGAATGCCACATTTACGTGCTGCTCTACTTACTGAACCTAATTGCTCATAGCATTGAAGCCATAATGATCTGGCTTTAATAGTTCTTGCTCTTGCTATCATATAAATAAGTAGCGTATGTTATGAAACTTCACAAATAATTGGAGCTACTGTTGGTTAATTTTAATAGCTCTTTGTTTTTGTTGTAGAATAATTTTTACAACAGCGTTATCATTAGCTGTAACTACTATTTTTTGCTCATTTTCGGGATACAGCAACTCAGTGTTTAAATTGTTTTTATCAACTGCAATAGTATAATTTCCAACAGGTAGGGTTAGTTCAAAATAACCTTGCTCATCTGTTACAACCATAAAGCTTTGATGCTCATTTTTTATAATTACTTGTATCCCTTTTGTATCTACACTGTTATTCGTGTATTTAGATTTTGTAATAGTAATACTACCTTTTAATACGACGCTTTTTTGAAACCTAATATTAGTGTTCTTATCTAACGCTATTCTCTGTTGGTAACCGTTTGTTGGAATCCAATTTGAAGAAACTTCAACATCATTTAAATTGATATCGTAATAAGAGAAATCAGATTTCTTAACAACAATTTCTCCTCTTGTATTTGTTACCAATAATTGGTTATTGATCCACACCGGTTTATTAGCTAGTACTATTTCATTTTTATCCATTTGATTGTTACCATCCATATCTTGATACAATGTAATACGTTTTTTTCGCAGAAATAAAGATTTAATATCATTCCCAAAACGCCTTCTAAATGTGCATTGAATAAGGTTGTTAAACGTTGAGCCACTATTCCATTGTGCCAATAATCCTATACTTGCTTTACAGTTAGGAAAAGGATATTCTATGTAGTGTGATAACATTACATTATTACCGCCTATAGGCTTATTTGATTGAAATGTGGCATACGATTGCATAAAAAAATTAGTATTAGTAAAACGCCAATATTTTTGAACCATAATATCAAACCGGCTAAATTTATTCAGATTGTCAATATTATTTTTTATATCATAATAATAAAACGGATTTTTATTCCACTGAAATGTTAGTTGAATATCCTTGCTGCTTGCCATTGCACGAATGCTATGTACATAGGCATATTGTGTATATTGATCCGTTATTTCATTAAAACCTATATCACACCATATGGCTATCATATTTTTTCCCCATTGCCATCTATTGCTGTAGTTAATTTTATATATTGTAGAACGTAACGTATTATCCTTATATTGTGTAAATACAGAAGGACGCAATTGCCAAAAAACCTGTTTTTGTGACCAGTTAACGGATAACCCCGTTTCGCTAGAATGTACACCTTGTAGTAAGTAAAGCGCAGAGTCGTTAGCATATAAAAAATCTTTTTCGTTGCTTGTATAGAAAGCTTGTACAGTTAATGGTTTTTGATAAAAAGTAATACTGTGTCTTTGTTGGCTTAAATCTCTATTTGCGCCAGCATAGTTTTTACCATAATGTAATACAGATGATTGAATTGTAATATTTTTTCTCTTTTGAATAAATGAATAGCCATACATAGAGGATGTTAAAGTAGTATCCAATTTTGTGTAATAGATACGCTCTCTACTTATGCCTGTTAACACCTTCGCTTCAGTAAAAATAGATCCACTGTCTTTCCATGCTAATTGTAATTTGGGTATTATGCTCTGTGTTTTTGTATCTATATTAGTATACGTGCTAATTTGAGGTGTTATAGATATATTATTATCTAAGTTACGCTTCCATTGCCAATTCGTATAATATGCATCTTTAAGGCGATCTTTAACTAACGTGAAATTAATTTCTGAAGATATAAAAGTATTTCTAAAACTGGCTCCCCATCCATCTATAAAAAAGTCGTTTAGCTCTATTATATTCCCTACACGAAAAAAAGTATTTTTAGATTGAAGATAGAAAGAGGTAATACTAGTAGGCAAGAATCTATTTTGCAATAATGAAAATTGTCTACGCTGAAAACCAACATGTGTGAAGCTATCTAAATATATTTTACCATCAACATTTACATTTGTTTGTGTTTGACCATTACGCCATAATTGATTAATATCTGCCTGAATGTATATGTTTTCATCAATCTTTGTTGATGGTTGTACATACGTGTTAGAAGGAGTTGTTACTTCAATGGGGAATTTTAATGCTTTCCCAGATGTTGCAGACACAAGGATGAAAAATGTTGCTGATCTAGCTTTCTTTTTAATAAAATATGAAGTAGGTATTTTTAATATCCACTCCAGCTTTTTTTTAGAGGGTAATACAATAGAATCAGACCATGATTTTTTATTGTATAATGGAGTATTAATGGTAGCAATAAGCTTTTCACTCATATTACCATCGTTGTATAAACTTATAGTAAATGACTGTTCTGTTGCTTTAGGTAAAATAAAATATGATTTTTTACTGCTTGCGGCAATCCAACTGCTTTTTGTAAGTATATGTATTGCAAATAAGCGTTGGTCTAAAAGCCTGTTTTGTGAATCATATATGTAAGCCTTTATACTGCATGCATTTTTATTACTCGTATTTATTAATTTATAAATAATGGGAAAATATAGCGGTTGATCTACTTGTATAAAAGTATCTATTGTTGTAAGAACAGAAAATTGTATCCTATCCGTATCTGTTGTTGTAAAAACAATTCTAACTTTTTCAGACTGATTGCTGCGTAAACAAAATATATTTTTATGAATCTGATTGATATCTTTCAACACAACACTATCTTTTTGAAATGAAGCTTTTGTAAAAGATGCTGTTACCTGTGCAGAAGAAGTATGAAAGCAGACCAACAGGTTTAATAAAATAATTGTATATATATAATATTGTGGCTTCATAGAACGACGCTATTCAGTTGTGTATCAAGCAAATTGCCTGCCAGAAAATATATTTATACTTTATAGACAGGCAATTTATAATCCAACTTTTTCAAAAATTAAAAGTTCTCATTGTTGCACTGCAGTATATGTTGCAGTAATACTGTATGTTCCAGCAACATAACCACTTAAACCTGGAACAAATTTATAGTCCATTGCGAGTGAAACATTATCGCCATAAGACTGATTGGTATATAAGTTAAGAGAGGTTGTGCTTAAGCCCACATATGAACCAGCACCAGCAGGTTTTGCCATTAATACGGTGGAAGGTATGACAGAAACACCACCAGTAAAATCAGCAGTAGTTGTTTGAACATTTAAATCAAAATTTTGCGTAGAACTTACTGTGGCTTGAACGGCTAAAAGGTTTTCGATGCCATTAACATATTCGCTGACTTGATCAAAAGTTGCGTCTGCGCCACCTGCCCCTGGAGCTACGCTAATAGTTATTACATCCACCAAATTCATGTTGCTAATTTGATCATCAGAAGCTTGTGTTTGTGCATGTGCATTATTTGCAGATGCTATTAGAAAACATGTTCCTAATACTGTAAAAATTTTTTTCATAACGGTAAATTTTATTATTAAAAAATAAAGACTCGAAGTGAGTAAACCAATTTTTGTGCCAAACAGTAGATATAATAAGTAAATCAACGTCACCAATTTGTAAGAATAAGGTTTGCCTTGTTATATAATGGTCTCTGATAATAGTGCACAAAATGAGGGAATCAGAATTATAGACTTCAACAACTTTTTATTGTTAACTAAGATTTATTTTTTTACTCAAAAAATGGGAACTCATCTGTAGCAGATAGTAATGTTTTCTTATACATTCAATATTGAAATGTACATTAATTAAAGATGTAATAGTACCTCAACTTTGATATTTTATCATTCGTAGTAATTTTTTCTTTTTAACTTTGATATCATGAAAAACTTGTTATATAAAATAGCTTATCTGCTTGTCTTAATTGGTACTAATACATTACAGGCACAATCAGTTATGGTTAGCCCATCCATCGTACGATTTAACGCAGCTCCAGGAAAAACAGAAACGAAAACGATATCTGTAATAAATAATACTAAAAAAACCTTAGAGCTAAAATTATATTTACAAGATTGGCTGCGAGACTCAATAGGAAAACATTTGTATTACAAACAAGACACATTGAGTCGCTCTTGTGCTTCTATCGTATCTATAAATCCGGAGTCTTATATCAAAATCGATTCTGGTCAAATTGGTAAAATTTTGGTTCGCTTACAATATCCAGCAACAGCAAGTAATAATGAAATGAAGTGGGCTATGCTTTTTTTAGAATCCATATCAGAAGCAAAGGATCCTTCTAAATTAAAAAAAATGAGCATGCGTGTTGGTACGGCTATACGTGTAGGCGTGCACATATATCAAACACCACCAGGAGCAATAACAAAAGCTGTAAGCAATGTAAGGCTTTTAGCAGATAGCGCACAAAAAGGATTTGTGTATTTGTATATGAAAAATACAGGACAAGTAAGGTTAGATTGTAAAGCACATTTAGAATTGACCTATTTGTCTACAGGGGAAGAAAATATATTAAAAGCGGTTACATTTCCTGTCTTTCCTGATGGATTTAGACGAGTAAGGTTAGATTTACCTAAAGATTTAAAACCTGGCAATTATTCTTTTTTGGCTGTATTGGATTATGGTATAGATGTGCCACTAGAGGCTGTGCAGCAAAACATTACAATTTATTAAGAAGATGAATACGATATATATGTTGATTAAAATAGAAGATCCGCATTCAACCATTCTCATAAAATATCATTTGTCCAAAGCCTCAGGAGAAACTTATGGAAGCATTTATCCATAAAAGTTACCAATTATAAATCTTCCTTTGCTTCGATAAGCGCCTGTCCATTATCTTCACAAATAAAAAAGCAAGTATTTTTCGTAGAGGTTTATTTTATAACTCCTATATGCTATATACATTAGCCGTATGACTGTTCAAGAATTTCAACAAATAACCTATAGTATCCCTGGTGAACCTGGAATATATAAGTATTTCGATCAAAACAATGAATTGCTATACGTTGGTAAGGCTAAAAATATTCGAAAAAGAGTATCATCCTATTTCACCAAAACAACTACTAATTACAAAACACAAGAACTTGTTCGTCGTATATATCGTATAGAATGTACAATTGTAAATTCAGAGCAAGATGCTTTTTTACTAGAAAATGCACTTATCAAACAATCTAAGCCCAAGTTTAATATTAATTTGAAAGATGATAAAACATATCCATACATCATTATAAAAAAAGAACCCTTTCCTAGAGTATTTTTAACCAGACAAAAAGCGAATGATGGTTCTGAATATATAGGCCCTTTTACTTCTGTACTTCAAATTAGGGAACTACTTACGTTTATTAAAGCGTATGTGCCTCTACGTACTTGTACGCTTTCATTAACAGAAAAAAATATTCAAAAAAAACGATTCAATGTTTGCTTGGAGTACCATTTGGGAAACTGTAAAGGCCCTTGTGAAGGCTTGCAAAACGAAGAAGAATATGCAGAAGGCTTACAATACATTCGCAATATTGTAAAAGGAAACCTTAGCCCTATTATTCAATATTATAAAGCACAGATGAAGCAACAAGTAGCTTTACTTGAATTTGAACAAGCAGAATTGTATCGAAAAAAAATAGACTACTTAGAAAAATACCAAGCTCGATCCGTTGTTGTTAACACCCATTTAGGCAATGTAGATGTTTTCTCCATCTTAAAAGAAGAAAAAGCAGCATATGTAAACTATCTAATGGTGCAAAATGGGACCATTGTTCAAACACATACTACCTCATTTGATTTACCCTTAGATGAAAGTGAACAAGAAATATTACCCATCATCATAACACAACTTCGATTAACATTTAATAGGATATCAAAAGAAATAATTATTCCTTTTTCCATCAAATATCCTCAACAAGAAGTTCGTATTACCGTACCTAAAGCTGGTGATAAAAAAAGACTGCTCGATCTTTCCATAAAAAACGCAACCTATTTTAAACAAGAAGTTCGAAGAAAGAAAGCGCTACAATTATCCACTACATCGAACAACGAAAAAATAAAAATATTGCAGATGATACAAGATGATTTGCAATTACCCGCATTGCCTATACATATTGAATGCTTTGATAATTCAAATTTCCAAGGTAGTTATCCTGTTTCTGCTATGGTATGTTTTAAAAATGGCATTCCAAGTAAAAAAGATTACCGACACTTTCATATTAAAACAGTAAAAGGTATAGATGATTTTGCGACTATGAAAGAAGTAGTTTACCGTCGGTATAAACGATTAATGGAAGAACAACAATCCTTTCCTCAGCTCATTATTATTGATGGTGGTAAAGGTCAGCTGAGTGCAGCTGTTGCAACTCTTAAATCTTTAGGTGCATTCGGAATAACAACAGTTATTGGCTTGGCAAAAAAGGAAGAAAAAATCTTTTTTCCCGACGATACAGATCCTATACAATTAGATTGGAGCAGAGAAAGCCTAAAACTTATTCGAGGTATAAGAGATGAAGTACATCGCTTTGGGATTAATTTTCATCGCAATCAACGTTCAAAAGGAACCTTTAAAAATGAATTAGAAACAATAAAAGGTATTGGCAAATCAACTGTAGAAGCATTATTAAAAAAATATAAATCTGTTCAAAACATCAGAGCATTAAGTAAGGAGGAATTATCAAATATAGTTGGCGAAGCCAATGCTAATCGCATAATACATCATTTCAAATGATCTATGGTTTTACGTTTTTAATGTAATATCTTAGCATCTTGTTTTAGCTCTTTGGTTTAAGAGTACCATATAGATAATCGGTTTATTCACCCTTAAAGAAATAGTATATTTAGTGAAAATACGTCAAACAATATTTATTATAGCTTTCATTGTAATAATAGATCAACTATTTAAAATTTGGATAAAAACACATTTCTATATTGGGCAAGAAATTAAAATATTGGGGGCTTCATGGTTTCGCTTACACTTTGTAGAAAACGAGGGAATGGCTTGGGGTATCAAATTAGGAGAAGATCTGGGTAAAATTATGTTAACCCTTTTTCGCTTAATAGCTATAATAGTAGGAGCTTTTTATATTCGTACGTTAATTCGAAAACCAGCACATAAAGGTTTTATTATTTGTGTGGCTTTTATTTATGCAGGAGCTTTGGGTAATTTAATAGATAGCATGTTCTATGGGCTTATATTTGATAGCAGTGATCCTTTTACTCGAAATATAGCCCAATGGTTTCCAAGTGGAGGAGGGTATGGAAGTTTTTTGCAAGGGAAGGTGGTGGATATGGTTTATTTGCCTATCATTAATGGCATACATCTCCCTTCTTGGATGCCCATTTGGGGTGGAAAAACATTTGATTTTTTTGAACCTGTATTTAATATTGCAGATGCATCTATCTCCATTGGTGTTATTGCAATTATTATTTTTCAGAGACGCTTTTTTAAAAAGAAGCAACCTTTAAAAATAAATACTTCTCAGTAAGGATGGATAATGTATGCATTTATTTTTTTGTAGTATTTTTCAAATTTATTTCAGTAATTAATTTATGAATCATCTAATAAAAAAAGTAGGTATTATTATTCTTTTTACTTCTCTACTTTCTTGTAAAAGAGAGTATAGTTTTGAAGTTCATCAGAGTGAGGGTACATTAATTTCAGCTACGCCCTCTGTTCCAGAATACCCTTCCGGTTTAACATTAAATAACACAAATACAATAACTGTTCAAGTAAATGTAACTAAAGCAGGAAAGTATTTTATTACAACAGATACCGTAAATGGTGTTTATTTTAATGCTAGTGGTACATTTAGAAATACAGGAATGCAAACAGTTATACTACAAGGTTATGGTACGCCGGACAACTCTGGTGTTTGTAGTTGGGTAGTTACGTATAGTTCAAGTAGTCGTAATGTATCCGTAAATATATATGATTGGTGGGAGTTTGAAGAAGAAGGAGCTCAATATATAGGTAGAATGGATAGTGTATATATAGTCCATTTGCTTGGCGATAATATTTTGATATTTGAAGGTACTGGAGATGATGGTGTGGATAGAAAAATAATGACAGTAATTGATATAGGAACTACAACTAGCCCTGTTGTGGGGAGCTACTCTACTGATATGGGGCTTTCCGGTTTCTTTGTTTACGGAATAGTAGATTTAGCTTCGGGTCTATTTATTACCCAAACTTATGCATCAGATAGATCTACAGGTGGAGGGGGCACAAGAATTAATCTTACTATTGACAACTATAATACTACGACACAAATGCTAAGTGGTACATTTAGCGGAAACGCAGTAACAGATTTTGGAATGTTGGTGAATATTACTAACGGCCGTTTCAGAGCTAAGTTCCATCCTTAATAGCATTGTATTGCATTTTGTTTATAACCCTCTTAAATTTAAGATGCATTTACAAGTAATTTTGTTCCAAAATAGTGCATATTAATACTGTAAGTTACATACTACAAAATCCTATTGAATATCTTAAAGGTGTTGGACCCTTTCGAGCGGATCTATTAAAAAAAGAATTAAATATTTTTACATTTAATGATTTGCTTGAGCATTTTCCTTTTAGACATGTAGATAAAACAAAAATAGTTGCTATAAAGGATATTACAACGCAGTTAGATTATATTCAAGTTGCTGGTAAACTTATTCATTTAGAAGTAATAGGCGAACGGAGAAGCAAACGATTGATTGGTATTATACAAGATTATAGTGAAACATTGGAATTATGTTGGTTTCAAGGAATAAACTGGGTGCAAAAAACGTTACAAGTAGGACAATCTTATTTGGTATACGGTAAAGTATCATATTTTCAACACAAGCCTCAAATCACACATCCAGAAATAGAAACTACAACACTTTATGCAACAGCTAAAAATTTTTTGGAACCCATTTATCCTACAACAGAAAAATTAAAAGCAAAGGGGTTAAATGGACGCCAATTCGGCAAATTAACATCAACACTATTATCTCTTATTACTGAAAAAGATATTCCCGAAAATTTACCTGATAATGTATTGCAATCACTTCACTTAATTAACCGTTACCAATCCTTTGTTAACATCCATTTCCCTATTGATACCATCAACTACGCAAATGCATTGCGTAGATTAAAGTTTGAAGAATTTTTTATTGCTCAAATACGTTTAGGATTAACTAAACTGCAACGACATCGTTATACACAAGGCGCAGTATTTGATAAAGTGGGCGAATATTTCAATACACTCTATCAACAATATTTACCCTTTGCACTAACCCATGCGCAAAAAAGAGTGTTAAAAGAAATTAGAAATGATTTAGGTGTTGGTAAACAAATGAATCGTTTATTACAAGGTGATGTAGGCAGCGGGAAAACCATTGTAGCTTTATTAAGTATGTTGATTGCTGCTGATAATGGTTATCAAAGTTGCTTAATGGCTCCTACTGAAATACTGGCACAGCAACATTTTGATAATATTACAGCCTTAACAAAACACTTACCAATACAAGTTCAATTACTAAAAGGATCTACTAAAAAAATAGAAAGAAAAAAAATATTAGAGCAATTACAAAATGCGGAAACAACTATACTTATTGGCACACATGCTGTTATTGAAGATGTAGTTGTGTTTAATAAACTAGGATTAGCAATTATAGATGAGCAACACCGTTTTGGTGTAGCACAACGAGCTAAGTTGTGGAAAAAAGCCCACCCAGCACCGCATGTATTGGTTATGACGGCGACACCCATTCCACGAACCTTAGCCATGACGGCTTATGGAGATTTAGATTATAGTGTAATTGATGAACTTCCACCAGGTAGACAATCTATTGTAACCGTACATCGCTACGAAAAACAACGAGTAATGGTGATGGATTTTATAAGAGCAGAAATTATTAAAGGCAGGCAAGCGTATATTGTTTTTCCGTTAATTGAAGAATCAGAAAAATTAGATTACGAAAATTTAATGCAAGGCTATGAACATATAAAAGCTTTTTTTCCTGAACCACAATATTTTATTAGCGTGCTACATGGCCGCCAATCTGCTCAAGAAAAACAAACCAATATGCAACGGTTTATTCAAAAAGATACTCAAATAATGGTAGCCACTACCGTTATTGAAGTAGGTGTAAATGTACCTAATGCAAGTATAATGGTTATAGAAAGTGCGGAAAGATTTGGTTTATCACAACTACATCAACTGAGAGGTCGTGTAGGGCGAGGTAGCGAAAAAAGCTATTGTATATTATTAACCAGTTTTAAATTGAATAATGAAGCAAGAGAACGTATGAAAACTATGGTGGCCACAAACGATGGATTTGCCATTGCCGAAAAAGATATGGAACTTAGAGGACCCGGAGATGTAGAAGGAACAAAGCAAAGCGGCTTATTAAATTTTAAACTAGCCAGTATTGTCCAAGACAAAAATATATTAGATATAGCTAAGCAAGAAGCAGATATACTATTAACTGCCGATCCAGATTTACAAAATGAAGACAATGCAGCATTAAAAAAATACCTACATTCACTAAACGGAAAAACAGCTTGGAGCAAAATTTCTTAATATGGTTAATACTTGATAGTTGATAATTTCTTCGAAAATACGTTGTTCATTACCCAATCATTATGCAAAAAATAATAACCCTTTTATCCTTACTGATTACATCCTTTTTTACCAAAGCCCAAAGCAACGCAACTATGGAGTTCGTGGAAAATAAAGGCCAGTGGAATAATGCTGTAAAATATAAAGGCTTAGCCAATGCTGGTGAATTTTATTTGCTTCATCAAGGGTTTAAAGTAGTAGAGCATAGTGCAAGCGATATGGAGCAGCTACAAAAAATAATGCATGCCGAAACAACAGTAACCAATACACCTGCTACAGCTAGAGCTGTGGCGAATTACAGCCCAAATGAACATAATGGTGGTACCAACCATAATACCATCATTCATTCGCATGCTTACGAAGTTAGTTTTGTAAATGCCAGCCCATTAAGCACTACACAACCAGAAAAACCACTTTCATCGTACAATAATTATTTTATTGGAAATGATCAATCCAAATGGGCAAAAAATTGTAAAATATATACAGCGGTTACCTACACCAATATATACCCCAATATAGATGTACGATATTATACCAACGCAGGAACACTTAAATATGATATTATTGTACATCCTGGAGGCGATGTAACACAAATAGCCATGAGGTACGATGGTGTAGAAGGCTTAAAGTGTAAGCACAACAAATTATACATAAAAACATCATTAGGAGAAACGCAAGAATCTTTACCAGTTTCGTACACAAGAAACAATCAAACTTTTCAACAACAAAAAATAAACTGTACGTATAAAGTAGAACGAAATATTGTACGATTTAGTATAGAAGACGATTACGATAAAAATGCAACGTTGGTTATAGACCCAACATTGGTTTTCTCAACCCTAACAGGCAGCAGAGCAGATAATTGGGGCTATACCGCTACCTACGGACCAGACGGAAGTTTTTATGCAGGTGGTATTGTTTTTGGTAATGGCTTTCCAATAAGCAACGGAGCGTATCAAACCACTTACCAAGGGGGCAGTAACAGCCAAGAGGGCGGAAGTGCTGGGTATGATATGGGTATTATCAAATTTTCTGCCAACGGTAGTAACATGATATATGCGACATATATTGGTGGAAGCACCAGCAGCGAACAACCGCACAGCTTGATCGTAGATAAACAAGGAAACTTAATTATTGCTGGTAGAACTGCTTCTGCTGATTATCCAACAACCTTAAACAACATAGGCCCTTGTGGTGGATTTGATATCGTAGTAACCAAACTAAATGCTACCGGAACAGGGTTAATAAACAGTGTTAAAATAGGGGGTACCGGAATGGATGGTGTAAACATTAGACCAAAAATGATTGCACCAGATGGAGCACAATCCCTACGACAAAACTATGGAGATGATGCTCGAAGCGAAGTCATATTAGATAACGTAGGAAATGTATATGTAGCTAGTTGTACTCAATCAAACAATTTTCCTACACCCAATGGCCTACAGAAAACGCCACTAGGAGGGCAAGACGGGGTACTACTGAAATTCAATTCTAATTTAGGCATGTTGTTTAGTACGTATTTAGGTGGATCTGGAGATGATGCCGCTTATGTTTTGGCCATTAATCCAACAGACAATAACATTTATCTAGCTGGAGGCACAACCAGTAGAAATATTTCTGGTAGTACAACAGGTACTATTGGAGAAGACAATCATGGAGGAATAGATGGATTTATTTCTATTTTTAGCAATGTTGGCAACTTTCTCCAATCTACGTATATAGGTACTACTGGTACAGACCAAGTATATGGTATTCAGTTTGATAAAAAAGGATTTCCTTATATAATGGGTACGAGTACAGGAGCTTTCCCTGTTATTAATGCTGCCTACAGTAACAGTGGAGGAAAGCAATTTATTGCCAAACTACAGCCAAACTTATCCGCATTTGTATATAGCACTACATTTGGTAGCGGTGGATTAGAACCTAATATCTCCCCTGTTGCATTTTTAGTAGATAGGTGTGAAAATGTATATGTATCGGGTTGGGGAGGTGTAGTAAACGAAGAATACCGATCTAAGACAAACCCCGTAAGCACAAGAGGCTTGCCTGCAAAAAATGTTCCTGCAAATTCTTTGCTTAGAGCAAATACAGATGGCAGCGATTTATATTTTTTTGTATTAAAAAGAAATGCCATCGATATTTTATATGGTTCTTTTTTTGGACAAGTTGGTGGTGCTGCAGAACATGTAGACGGCGGTACCAGTAGATTTGATAGAGAAGGCATTATTTACCAAGCTGTTTGTGCTGCTTGTAGAGGAACTACTTTTCCTACTACACCTGGGGTATGGTCGCCTAATAACGGTTCTAGAAATTGCAACCTTGCAGCAGTAAAAATTAATTTTGATTTAGCTGGAGTAGCCAGTGATGTACAAGGAAGAATTAATGGTGTTTTGGATACCATTGGTTGCATTCCTTTACGGGTTGATTTTAAAGATGCTATAGGAAACGCTAAAAAGTATATTTGGGATTTTGGAGATGGGACGCCTATAGGAACCACCACAAAACCTGACACTTTTCACATATATACAAAAACAGGACTGTTTAAGGTAACCTTAGTATCAGAAGATCTTAACTCCTGTAATATTACAGACACCTCCTATATACACATTAAAGTGGGAGATAAAAGAGTAAACAATTTAGGGTTTACCTATACTCGTTTACTGCCCTGCGAAACCAATACCATCCAATTTACGAACAACTCCACAGCTCCAATGGGAACGATGTTTAGCGACACTGCTTTTGGTTGGGATTTTGGAGATGATTCTCCATTTGTAATCAATGGAAGATTAAATAAAACCTTTAACCACAGATATCCTAGCGCAGGCACATACAATGTAAAATTGGTATTACGAGATACTATTTTTTGTAATGTGTTTGACACCATTAACCAATCAGTTATTGTTACGCCCATTGTTAAAGCAAATTTTACAGTTCCTACAGAAAGTTGTGTACCTTATACTGCAGTATTCACTAACAATAGTGTCAATGGTAAGCATTATATATGGAGTTTTGGAGATGGTGGTACTTCTAATCAACCAAATCCAACACATGTATACAATGCAGTAGGTAGCTATCCTGTAAAGCTTATTGCCATTGACTCTGGATCTTGCAATATTAGAGATAGTGTAACCACAATTATTAATGTAAACCCTATACCGGTGTCTAATTTTACGTTCTCTCCACCCATCGTAAATACGCCAACTACATTTAGAAATAATTCTACAAGTGGTATTGGGTTTAATTATACTTGGCTTTTTGGAGATGGAGAATCCTATACTACAGCTGATAGAAATACACCTGTTGTACATCAGTATAATGCCACGGGCTCTTTTAATACTTGTCTTATTACAACCAATCCATTTGGCTGCAAGGATACAATATGCCAAATGGTTCAAGCAATTGTTCGACCAGAATCAGATATCCCAAATGCCTTTACTCCTGGACGATTTGGTGAAAATAGCAGTATAAAAGTAAGAGGATTTGGTATTGGTCAAATGACCTTTAGAATATTTAACCGCTGGGGCCAAAAGGTTTTTGAAACAAATGACAGAAAAGCGGGTTGGGATGGAACAGTAAGCGGGAAGCTACAGCCTATGGATGTGTATGTGTATACCTTAGAGATAAAGTATACAGATGGAACAACAAAAACACAAAAGGGAGATATTACTTTAATAAGATAGATTTAATCACATGATTCGGTTAGTTACATATATATCTATTTTTTTTATAATGCTGCATTTTGGAGTTAATGCGCAAAGCTTGCATTTTTCTCAGCATAACAATATTCCATTAATAACTAATCCTGCTAATACAGGCTTTTTACCTGATGCAGATTATAGAGTTGCAGCTATTTATCGAAATCAATACTCCAAAGTAATGAGTGTTCCATATCAGACTTATGGAATGTTTGTAGATGCTCAAGCTTTTAACAGCCCAGCAGAAAATGGTTGGTTGGGAGTGGGCTTTTCTATATTCAAAGATGTGGCAGGCAGTAGTGTTTTATCAAGTACTAAATTATATGGTTCGGTTGCTTACCATCAAATGCTTGGAGAAGCAAGTTTGTTAAGTGGAGGCTTTGCTGCAGGATGGGCCGCAAAAAGAATTGATAGAAGTAAATTAACGTTCCCAGACCAATTTGATGGAAAGTTTTTTGATGGAAATAGACCTACAGATGTGATATTAGATAACACACAAGTGAACTACTTAGATATACAAATAGGAATGAACTATGCTTATTTCCCTAATGATAGAACGTATATTAATGCAGGTGTTGCTTTAATACATGTAAATAGACCCAAAGAGTCTTTTTTTTTAAATACAACAGTAGATCCTAAAACAGGAGAACCTTTTGATCAGCGTATTCCCATTCAATATAATTTCTTTTTAAATGGTAGTTTCAAGCCCAATGATGTTTGGATTCTTAATCCAAACATTCACTACAATTATACAGCAGCAACCAAAGCGTTATATTTAGGTTTTACAGCACATTATAATTTATCAGGTGATGGTAATAATCAAATAATGGGCGGTATTTACTATCGTTTAAATGATGCGTTCGTTCCCATGGTTGGCTTGAGTATGCAAGGCTTTGCTTTTACATTTAGTTATGATGCCACTACTTCTAGTCTAAGTAAGTTTAATAATACAGTTGGTGCATTGGAGCTATCCCTAGTGAAACAAGGTGTATTTAAATCTTCTAATGGTAGTAGTGCTAAAAAAGTAATTTGCCCCAAGTTTTAAGTTAAAAATTTAGGAAGCTTCTCAATTATTTCACTATTAATCTAAACCCGTTTCCATGAATATTAATAATTTCAATGGCTGGGTTATCTTTAAAATATTTTCTCAATTTAGCTATGTATACGTCCATACTACGTCCGTTAAAATAAGTATCGCTACCCCAAATTTTTTTTAATGCTTGTTCTCTAGGTAGGAGATCATTGATGTATTCACACAACATCTCTAGCAATTCACTTTCTTTTGGAGAAAGGATATGGCTTTCTTTTCCTATGCTTAGTTCTCGTAATTTTGGATTGAATTGGTACGAAGCTAAATTAAACAATTTAGTTTCCTTTTCTTTATGTATTTCTTCATTGCGCTTTAGTATTGCTTTTATTTTTAATAACAATAGCTCACTATCAAAAGGTTTTACAATATAATCATCAGCTCCTAATTTATATCCTTTGATAATATCATTTTTTACTGTTTTAGCACTAAGAAAAAATAAGGGAATATCTGGATTTATATTTCTTATTTCCTCAGCTAAAGCAAAACCATCCATATTTGGCATCATAATATCAAAAATACACAAGTCAACTTTTTCTCTTTTAAAAGCCGCTAGGCCTAAAATACCATCTCTTGCTAATATTACATAGTAATCATTCATTTCTAGATATTGCTTTAATACCATACCTAAATTATTATCATCTTCAACTAATAAAATTTTTGGACAAGATTGCATAGACTATAATTTAATAAAAAAATATCAACTATTATTTAGATCATCTAGGGCGTAACCAATCTAATGGATTTAAAAATCGAGAGTTATCACCTGATATCATAAAAGTTAATTCGCCACTACCATTCAATCCTACTGCAACTTTTCCTATTACTTGCCCTGCTTTAATTTGTTGCCCCTTGCTTACAGATACAGAAGAAAGATTACTATATGCAGTAACATATTTACCATGTCGAATACAAATGGCAGACTCGCCTTCCAAATCAAAAATACCTGTAATAGTTCCTTCAAATACAGACTTTACAGGACTGCCTATATTTGTTTCAATTCTGATACCATCATTTGTTTCTGTTAATTTTGTTCCTTCTATGTTATTGGTACCATGTTTTCCTACAACTATGCCACTACTAACAGGCCAAGGAAGTTTACCACGATTGTGCTCAAATCCGGTTGAAGTTGCCAATCCTTCAGCAGTTGTTTCAAATACACTGTACGTTCTATTTTTAGATGGTTTTGTTATAGCTACATCTGGGTTTGTTTTTTTGGGGTCACTCGTTTTTGTGGTATTTGCTTTTTCTAATGCTTCTTGTTTTTTTCTATCTTCCTCACGTTTTTTTGCTAAATCTCTTTCGCGTTTTAATGCTTCTTCTTTTTCTCTCTTTATGATGGTATTTAATTTATTGCGCAAACGTAATCTTTGTTGTTCTCTAGCCGCAATCTCTTTTACCAATTCTTTTTCCTTTGATTGAAGTTGGGTAACAACATTATTTTTTTCATTTTTTTCTATTTGTAATTCCTTCTTTTGATTATTTTCATCTGTTAGAACTATATTTTTTCGTTTGCGATTGGTATTTAGCAGTGTGTACTTTTCTTGAAGTTTTTGTTGCGTTTTATGAATGGTTATTGCTTGCTGCTCTCTATAGCTACGGTAAGCTTTTAAATAAGTAACGCGTTTTAGAGCATCATTAAAGCTATTGGCCGAAAAAATAAAATTAAGCATATCATAGTTACTCCTATTTTTATAGGCGTATACTATACTTTTGGTATACTGTTGCTTGAGCGTATCTAACTCATTCTTTAATTGTGTAGTTTCCAATTTAATAGTCGTCATATCGTTTTCGATATCATCAATCTGACTATTAATATTTCGTATAAGTTGATTGCGTAAGTTTATTTTTTGTTGTATAAGTGCCAGTTGTGCTAATGTTTCTTTTTTATTTTTCTTAGTAATATCTAAGCTTTTTTTTACCTCTTCTATTTGGTTTAATAAGTCTTGCGCACGCTTTTGAATTTCCTCTTTTGAGTTAGAGGTTGGTTGTGCTAATACACCAACGCTCAGCCATGTTCCGAGAAGTATAAAAATTAAACGGCATGTATTTTTTTTATTGGGCATAAATGTGTAGATGCTAGTTCATTTGTTTTACATAAAGATATTATATAATAACCTATGATTTCCGTGTATAATTTTTAGGTATATTAAATGGGAAATTAATTTCTTCATCAATAGTAAAAGATTTAGTATTGATTGTTATATTAACTTGATTTTTCCCTAGTATAGTCACATTGCGTTCTGTAGGAAACCATTGATTGTTTTTTGTTTCAAATGCCTCGTTTAAAATATTACATGTTCTATTCCCTTGATTATCTATATCATCTAGTTTGCTTTGTACAATTCTATGATTGGGTTTATCCATAGTAATGGTTTGCTTAAAAAATGTCCCCACCATAGTAACTAATAATTGATTATTATACTCAGTACAAGAAGTAATATTAGAGTCAATGAATATAGGATTGCCTATTATCAAGTTTTGTAAAGTTTTAAAATCTAAAGGTATTTGTGTAATATTTTGTAAATGTTCTATGGGAAGGGTTTGAATAGTTTTATGTAGCTTGTCCATCAATTGCATACTTGTTGGTGTAATAAACAATCTATACCCTTCTATACCAAAGGCACCTGTCAAAGAAATCCAAATAACACTATCTTTTTGTATACGTATGTTGGCTGTAAAGTTTGCATCTTTTGTATTTGAATTTTCATAATTGACCTTCATTTTAGCTGTAAAAAATTGAAAGGTAATTATATTGCGATTTAACTGTGTTAATATATTCTTAATTGTTACATCGTTGGTTTTTATAGAATCTTGTTTGGTTAAGCAAACGGTCTTAGTTGTATCTCTCACAGAAATCACTTTCGAAATACTTCTAGTTGATCTACATGAAATGCAAATCACAATAATTAAACCAGATGCAATAACTCGTTGAATTTGTATATGTTTCATTTTTATTAATTTGTACTTTCGATCCTACTTAATACCCGTATGTCCTAAGCCACCATCCCCACGAACTGTTTCCCCTATATGGCTTGTTTCAATCCATTCTATACGTTCTACTT